>JAANMW010002106.1_pt1 | contig 18689 bp, 15 predicted proteins | sample 7279671 | NCBI WGS metagenome assembly JAANMW01 (sample SAMN14094541, study PRJNA606508) | bioreactor metagenome | isolation source: A lab-scale SPAN reactor treating ammonium-rich wastewater day 247 | place: Ireland: Galway | collected 2017-09-19
CGTCCTGATCCCTTTCGGCGCCATGGCGGCGTCTTCCGGGGCGGGCACCGTGTTGGTCGACGGCTTCTACAACGCGATGCCCGGCGTCCGCCGCAGCATCGCCACTTGGCACACCAGCGAGGCGACCCTCGCCCAGGCCTGGCGCTTTCACCGCCCCGGCTTCTACAACCCCTCGCCCTTCTCGCGCCCGGCGGCGCCCAACTTCTTCTTCCGCGGCTTTTTGCAGCGCGCGGTGCCGCTCTTCCTGGGCGTGACCGCGCTCGACCGCCTCCACAGCGGCCAGTGGTTCTCCCCGATGTTCTGGCGCAACACCCGCGACGTCGCGGCGGTCTCGGCGGCTTCGGCGGGCCTGATGCGCCTAGTCTACGCCTCCCCGCGCCTGTCCGGGGCCCTGGTGCGCCGCAGCTTCCTCACCGAGGCGGCGGCCGGCGCGGGCGGCGCGCGTTACGGACTGACCTTCCGGGGCGGCCTGGCCCTGGCCGTCCTCGAGATGGTCGCCCTGGGCGTCATCAACGCCCATGAGCGGCGCGCCCTGCTGGCCGAGACGGGCCGCGGGCTGCGGGTCGGCCTCGGCGCCGCCATCGACCGACGCAACGAATTGATCACCCGCCTGGAAAACGGCGAGGAGGTCGAGCCGCGCCATCTCATCGCGGCCGACGCCGAGGTTCACAATGCCCAGGGCGCCTACCGGCGCTTCCTCGAGCTGACCGAGCATACGACGGGCACAGGAAATTTCACGGAGATCGGCGGCGGCAACGATTTCGACGACGAGATGCGCCGCTACGAGCGGGCCCGCGCCCTGCTGGCCGCCTCGCCGGGCGACCCGCTGGCCGCGGCGCGCCTCGAATCCGAGCACCGCGAGCGCCTATCGGCCTTGAGCGGCCGCTACGAGCGCATGGAAGCCGACTTGAACGCCTTATACGCGCGCTACGACGCCGACGGCGCGGCGAACTCGGGCGAGGGCGGGAGCCTACGCGCCTTCCTGCGCGCCGCCTCGGCCCCGGGAGACGAAGCCGGCGCCTCGGAGACCCCCGCCGCCCCGGCGACCTCCCCCGTCGCCGTCGACAGCGAGGAAGGCCGCGCCATCCTCGAGCAATTGCGCTGGAAGGCCGCGGACGATCCGGGTTCGGTCTTGTGGCCCCGGGAGCGGCGGGCGGACTACATCCTCGCCCAATTCCGCGGCTACCGCGTGACCGAGGCCGACGGTTCGCGCCGCCCTTGGAACCGTGCCGAGGCCCTCGCCTTCCTCGACTCCGTCGACCGCGCCAACGTCGAGCGCATCCGCAATTTCGAGGCCCCCTTGACCATGCCCGGCGCGGCGGACCGCTTCGACACGCGACGCCTCGAAGAACTGATCGCCGCCGAGCGGACGATCCGCGAGCGGGAATCCTCCGGCCACCGGCACGCCGCGACGCATGCCGCCGGCCTGGCGGACAACACGCAGGACCTCGACCGTCAGATGGCTGCGTATTATCGCAGCACCAACGAGCGCACCTCCCTGGCCCTCGCGCGCTTCATGGACGGACCCGTCCTGGCGATGGCCGACGGCCTGGCCGCCGCCTCCCCGCATTAAGCCGCATTCACTTCTTTTTGGAAAAATAACTGGCGACCGCCTCGACCAAGGCTTCGATCGTGTGTGCCCTGGGCATGACGGCGACCTTAAATCCGGCCCGCCTCGCCGCGGCCCGCGTCACCGGACCGATGGCGGCCGCCGGGACCTTGCGTAGCCTCTCCCAGAGGCCCGCTTGGCGCAAGAGACGGGCCAGGTTCTCCGCCGTGGCCCCGCTCGCGAAGGTCAAGAGATCGGGCGCGTCCTCGCCGAGGGCGGCCCGAATTTTTCGGCGGGAGAGACGCGGCGCGCGGCTGCGGTAGGCCACGGCGACCTCGACGCTTGCGCCCTTCCGGCGCAATTCGGAGACGAAGGCCTCGCGCGCGACCTCGGCGCGCGGAAACAAGACCCGCTTTCCCTTCAGCTCGCGGGCGCGGAAGGATCTTCCCAATGCTTCCGAGGTAAAGGACTCGCCCAAGCGGGAAACGGGAAATCCGGCTTCCTCCAGACGCTGGGCGGTCACCGGGCCCACCGCGGCGATTTTCAGATGCGTCAAGGCCCGAGGGCCCTTTCGAAACTTCTTCAGGCGGGACAAGAAGGCCTCGACGGCATGGACGGAGGTGAAGATCAGCCAATCGTAGTCTTCGATCGCCGCGATCGCGCGGTCGAGGGGCGCCCAAGAACGCGGCGGCCGGATCTCGAGCGCCGGAAGCTCCAAGGCTTGGGCGCCGGCCTCGCACAGGCTGCGACTCAGCTCGGAGGCGCGGTCTCCGGAGCGGGTCACGAGGACCCTCCGGCCGAAGAGAGGCTTCGTCTCGAACCAATCCAGGGCGGGCTTCAATCGGACGACGTCGCCCACCACCGTCACCGCCGGCGGACGGATCCCGGCGCGCTTCGCCAGCCCGGGCAGGCTGCGCAGGTCGCCGACGCGGCTGCGCTGGCGCGGGTAGGTCCCCCATTCGACGATCGCCGCCGGCGTCGCCGGCGATCTCCCGGCGCGGACGAGCCGCGCGAAATTTTCCTCGAGGGTCTTGACGCCCATCAACAGGACCAATGTGGGAAGCCTCGCCAAGGCCTCCCAATCGATCGCGGCCGCGAGCGCGCGACGCCCCGGCTTTTCCGGATCCTCGTGCCCCGTGACGAAGGCGACGCTGGAACCGAAGCTGCGGTGGGTCACGGGAATGCCGGCATAAGCCGGTACGGCCACCGCGCTGGTCACGCCCGGGACGATCTCGAATGGGATGCCCGCGCGGCGCAGGGCCTCGGCCTCCTCGCCGCCGCGCCCGAAGACGAAGGGATCGCCGCCCTTCAGCCGCACCACGACCCGGTGGCGGCGCGCGGCCTGAACCAGCAGCTTGGCGATTTTCTCTTGGGGGAAATGTCCGCGATGGCCCCGCTTGCCCACGTCGAAGCGCTTGGCACGGGGACAATGGCGGAGGATCTCGGGGTTCACCAGCTGGTCGAAGAAGACCAAGTCGGCGCGCTCGAGACAGGCCTGGGCCTTCAAGGTCAAAAGCCCCGGATCGCCGGGCCCGGCGCCGACGAGGTAGACGGTGCCGGGCTTATTTTTCGGCTTGGTTTTAAGTGCCATACTCCAATGTCGGAGCGAACCTAATTTCGCCCTTATCCGATCGCCGCCAAAATCTCCCGCCCGCCCAGGCGCCAAATCTCTTCCACCAAACGGTCGGCCGCCTCGATCGGCGCTTCGGCGGATCCCCCGCCTTCCAGCTCGATATATTTCGCGCCGTCCGGGCTCGCCAAAAAGGCCTGAAGCCTCAGGACGCCGCCGGCGATCTCTCCATAGACGCCCAAGGGCAGGTTGCAGCTCCCGCCCAGCTCGCGCATCACGCGACGCTCGGCTAGGGAGACCCGCTCGGTCTCGGGATCGTGAAGGGCCGCGAGCAGCTCGCGAAGCTCCCGATCCGCGGAGCGGATCTCGATCGCGAGGGTGCCCTGACCCGGCGCCGGGACGATCGGCAGGTCCACCGCGCGGGCGACGTCCAGCCCCAGGCGCTCCATGCCGGCCCGGGCGAGGACGATGGCGTCGTAGTCGCCCGACTCCAGCTTGCGCAGCCGCGTGTCGATGTTGCCGCGCAGCAGCTCGAAATTCAGGTCGGGACGCAGGCGGCCCAACTGCAGGCGCCGGCGCAGGCTGCTGGTGCCCACCTTGGCGCCCGGGGGCAGCGCCGGCCAATCCGATCCCTCCCGCGCGATCATGACGTCGCGGGGGCTCTTGCGCCGCGGGTAGCAGGCGATCTCCAACCCCTCCGGCAAAACGGCCGGCATGTCCTTGAGGCTGTGCACCGCGAGGTCGATGTCGCCTGTGCCAAGCGCGTCCTCGATCTCCTTCACGAAGAGGCCCTTGCCGCCCACCTCGGCCAGGAAACGGTTTTGGATGCGGTCGCCCGAGGTGGTGATGGTCTGAAAATCGACCTCGAGGCCCGGATGCGCGGCCTTCAGCTCTTCGGCGAAGCGCCGGGACTGGGCCAGCGCCAAGGGCGAGCCGCGCGTCCCCAGGATGAGGCGTCGCGGGCTCACGCGACCCCCTTCTCCAACAGACCGCGGAGCAGCGCGGAGAGCTGCCCGTCGACCCGCTGGGCATTGTGCAGGACTTCCTCGTGGTTGAGGGCCTGCTTGCGCCTCAGGCAGGAGTTGGTCACGGCGGAAAGCGCCGCGACCTGCAGGCCGGCGTGGGCGGCGGCGATGGCCTCGTAGACGGTGGACATGCCGATCAAGTCCCCGCCGAGGATGCGGAAGGCGCGGATCTCGGCATCGGTCTCGTAGCTGGGACCCGCGATGCCGACGTAGACGGCTTTCGGCAGGGAAACTTTTAGACCGCGCGCCAGCCGGTCCACCCGCGCGGAGAAGGCGTTTTCGTAGGCTGCGTCCATGGCGGGAAATCGGGTGCCGAGAAAATCCAGGTTGGGGCCGCGCAGCGGGTTGCCGCCGGTGAAGTTGAGGTGGTCCCGAATCCTGGCCAAGCGCCCCACGCGCAGGCGCTCGCGGATCGAGCCGGCGGCGTTGGTGAGGACGAGGCGCTTGAGCCCCCAACGCGCCAGGGCCCGCACGGGAAAGACCACCTGCTCGGGCGCGAATCCCTCGTAATAATGGATGCGGCCGTGCAGGATCAGCGCCGAGGCCGCGCCCTTCCCCTTTCCGGAGACGCGGTAGATCTGCCCCGAATGTCCCGCGACGTGCGGGGGGAGCAGGTGCGGGATATCGGAAAAGGACCGGGCTTTGACCCTTGTGAAAGTCTCGCGAAAGGAGCGGCCGAGGCCGGAACCGAAAATGACCGCGAAGTCCGGCGGAGGGCCGAAACGCCGGCGCAGCGCCGCGGCGGCCTCGTCGAGGGAACGGCGGTAGGTCTTGGGGTCGAAGGGGGCTGTCATCAGGGCCAAAGCTATAATTTTTTGAAGGGGTTTTGGCTAGGGATCTTTGTGGGGCGAACACAAGGTTCACCCCTACAGCGCTAATTCGGAGAGAAAGCTACGGCCCAAGGTCCAAGGCACGCCGAAGACCTCCCCCACCGTCGCCCCGATGTCCGCGAAGCTTTCCCTCACCCCCAAGGAGCTCCCGGCGCCGCGCAGCGCCGGCGCATAGGCCAAGAGCGGCACGTATTCCCGAGTATGGTCCGTGCCCCGATAGGTGGGGTCGCAACCGTGGTCCGCGCTGATCAAGAGGAGGTCTTCGGGGCTCATCTTTTCCAGCAGCTCTACCAGGGCCGCGTCGAAGGCCGCCAAGGACCGCGCGTAGCCGGTCGGATCACGGCGGTGGCCGTAGAGCATGTCGAAGTCGACCAAGTTGACGAAGATCAGTCCCTCCCGCGTCTCCTCCAGGCTGCGGAAGGTCTGCGCGATCCCCTCGGGATTGCTCTGGGTGTGGAAGGATTGCGCGAGCCCGCGCTCGCTGAAGATGTCGCCGATCTTCCCGATGCCGACGACGGGGACGCCCTGGGCCGCGAGCGCCTCGAGGACCGTGGGCGCCGGAGGCAGCATGGCGTAGTCGCGGCGCCGCGGCGTGCGGACGAAGTTCCCCGGCTCGCCCGCGAAGGGCCGCGCGATCACGCGCCCCACACCGTAGGCGTCGCAGAGGCCGCGCGCGATCTCGCAGCAGCGGTAGAGCTCGTCGATGGGCACCCGTTCCTCGTGGCAGGCGATCTGGAAGACGCTGTCGGCGCTGGTGTAGACGATCGGGGCCCCGCTGTCCCGATGCGCGGCGCCCAGTTGCTCGAGGATGGCGGTCCCGGAGGCGGCGAAGTTCCCCAGCGTCGGCCTCCCGATCGCGGCCTCGAAGGCGGCGATGAGTTCTTTCGGAAAACCCCCGGGGTAAAGCTTGGGCGGCCGCTCCGAGACGACGCCCGCCATCTCCCAATGACCGGTCGTCGTATCCTTGGCGGGCGAGGCCTCGGCCATCTTCCCGAAGCAGGCCCCGCGGCCGGCGACGGCCTTAAGCCCGGGGATGTCGTCCACCCGGCCCAGCCCCAGCCCCTCGAGGCCGGGCAGGCTCAAGCCGCCCATTGCCTCGGCACAGTGTTTCAGGGTATGGGCCCCGGCATCCCCGTAGTCCGCGGCGTCCGGCATCGCGCCGATGCCGACGGAATCGAGGACGATCAGCGTCACGCGTCGCAAGGCCATAGCCCGAAGGATCCCGCAATTGAAGGTCACGATCAATCAAAAAGCCCTGGAGAGACTGCAACGCGGCCACGACTGGATCTTCCGCAGCGACTTGGCGGGCGTGGAGGCCGAAGTCGCCGGCCCCGCGACCGTCGTCTCGGAGAAGGGCAAGGTCCTGGGCGAGGCCCTCTACAGCCCCAAGAGCCTGATCGCCTTGCGCATGATGACCCAAGGCCAGGAGCGGATCAGGGAGGGGCTGATCCGCGAGCGCCTACGCCTCGCCCACGAGCGGCGCCGCGAGATGTATCCGGGCGAAGAAGCCTACCGCGTCGTCTTCGGCGAGGCCGACCGGCTCCCTTCCTTGATCGTCGACCGTTTCGCGGACGTGGCCGTCTTCCAGACCTTGAGCGCCGGGATGGAGACCTTCAAGGAGGCGGTCATCGCGGCCCTGCGGGAGACGCTGAATCCCCGCTCCATCCTCGAGCGCAACGATTCGAGCGTCCGGGAGCGCGAGGGACTGCCCTTGATCCGCCAGGCGGCCTGGGGTGAGGCGCCGGAGGAGGTCGCCTTCCGCTTCTCCGGAAAGACCTTCTCCTTTCCGGCCTTGGAGGGGCAGAAGACGGGGTTCTTTCTCGACCAGCGCTACAACGCCGAGGCCGCGGCCCGCTACGCCCGCGGCGAGATGCTCGACGCCTTTTGCTACGTGGGGCAATTCGGCCTGCACGCCGCGCCGCGCGCCAAATCCGTCCTCTGCGTCGACGCCTCCGAACCGGCCCTCGCGCAGGCCCGGCGCAACGCCGAGCGCAACGGCCTAGCCAACGTCGAGACCCGCTGCGCCAACGCCTTCGATTTTTTGAAAGAGTGCGACCAGGAGGGACGGCGCTTCGACACGGTCTCGCTGGACCCGCCCGCCTTCGTCAAGAACCGAGCGGCCCTGAAACCCGCCCTGCGCGGCTATAAAGAGATCAACCTGCGGGCGATGCGCCTGTTGCGGCCGGGCGGGATCCTCGTCACCTCGTCCTGCTCGCAGCACTTGAGCCCCGAGCTCTTCGAAAAGACCCTGGCCGAGGCGGCCCGCGACGCGCGGCGCCGAGTGCAGGTGTTGGAGAAGCGCGGGCAACCCGCCGACCACCCCGCCCTGCTCGCCATGCCCGAGACGGACTACCTGAAGTGCTGGATCCTGCGGGTGGAGTAATTTATTCGAAGATGCAGAGATACTCGGTGATCCCGCGCAGCACCGAGATTTCGAAGGCGGAATTTCCCGGCACGCGGAACTCCATCCCCGCCGCGTAGGTCTTCCACTCCTCCTCGCCCGCGACCTTGACCTTGCAAGTGCCGGCCACGATCACCATGCGCTCGGGCGCTCCGGTGCTGAACTGGTAGGAGCCGGGGTAAATGAGCCCAATCGTCTTCTTGGCCCCGGCGGCGTCGTAGACGCTGTGACTGACCACCTTGCCGTCGAAATAGACGTTGGCCTTCAGGTCGACCGAGACGTTTTGCAGTTTTTGCGGGACGGTTTCCGACATGATTCCTCCGATCAATATGTGGGGCCCTTGTCTTCGAACAATTGCTTTCGGGCGGATACCGACTTGAGGCGCTCCCCCAGGTCGCGCAAAGCCGCCGCCTGCTCCTCGTCGCCCTCCGCCTCGCAACGCGCGATCCTCCGGTCGAAATTTTTCAGGATGACCAGGAGGTAATGCCGCGTCTTCTCGGAGGGCGTGAAAAAATTCATCAAGAGCACCAACAGACAGGACCCGGCAAACAAGGCCAAGGCCCCATACCAAGGCAAGAGGTGAAAGGCCAAGCCCAGGACCGTCGCCCCCAGCACCGAGGCGGTCAGGATCGTCACCCACTGCGCCCGCGGCGCGATCAGGCGTTGGAGCTGGGAAGCGCTTAGACCCTCGACCTCCCGGGAGAGCAGCTCGGCGAGTTTTTGGGTCGCGCCGTGGCTGCGCAGGGCGTAGGAGGCGAAGACCGGAAAAACCAAGGCGGCGATCTCCATCACGATCTGCATCGCCGCCGCTCTAGCGGAAAACGACCCCGGTAAAAAGGAATTTATTTCCGCGCCGAAGGAGGATAGCCTCCCGGCATGGCCTACACTCCTCGCATCCTCGCCTTCGCCGGCAGCACCCGCCGGGACTCCTTCAACAAAAAACTGCTGGGGGTCGCCGTCGCGGGCGCCAGGACCGCCGGCGCCGAGGTGACGGTCTTAGACTTGAAGGAGCTCCCCCTGCCCCTCTACGACGGGGACCTCGAGGCCGAGAGCGGCCTGCCGGAGAACGCCAAAAAACTGAAGACCTTGATGCAGAGCCACGACGGCTTCCTGATCGCCGCGCCGGAGTACAACAGCTCGATTTCGGGGGTCTTGAAAAACGCGATCGACTGGGCCTCCCGCGCCGAACCGGGCGAGGCCCCCTTGGCCTGCTTTACCGACAAGGCCGCCGCCCTGCTTAGCGCCTCGCCGGGCGCCTTGGCCGGCCTGCGCGGCCTGGCGACGCTGCGTTCCATCCTGCACAACATCGGGGTCCACGTATTGCCGACTCAACTCGGCATCCCCCGGGCCCATGAGGCCTTCGACGCCGAAGGCGGCCTGAAAGACCCCAAGCAACAAGCCAAGGCCGAGCAGATCGGCGCCGCCCTCGCGGAATTCCTTCGGCGGCATCGCGGGTAATTTCGCGACCGGCTCGTCTCCTCGGCCCGTCAGCGCCGCAGCTTCGCGGCCGCGAAGCCCCAGGCCATCCCCGCGACCAGGCCGAAGGTATGGGCCCAGTTGGCGACGTTTCCGATCAGGCCGGTCCAGCAGAGCACAAACCAAATGATCATCATCGTGACGACGCCTTGATTGAGCGAAAGGCCCGAGGACGGATCGAAGCGCCCGCGGATCCAACAATAGCCGAGCAGGCCGTAGACCACGCCCGACATGCCGCCGAAGTTGGGCCCCGCGAGCAGGTACTGACCCAGGTTGGAGAGGATTGCGACGACCAGGACCAGGACGGAGAAATAAAGGGAGCCCTGGCGGCGCTCCAGCTCGGAGCCCAGATCCTTGAGCCAGAGCATGTTGAAGAGGATGTGCAGCACCCCACTGTGGATGAAGATGGGGGTGATCAGCCGCCAGATCTGGCCGTGCCGAATCTCGGGCAAGCCGCCGCTCCACTGGAGGTAGGGGCCGACCACGTCGTAGCGCGTGATGAAGAAATAATCCAAAAGCTCGTTGGAGCGGTCGGCCATGGCCAAGAGGGTGATGCCGACGCTGAGCAGGATAAGGACGCCGGTCACGGGGCCGATGCTGGTGTCGAGCCGGTGCCAATGGGTGCGGACGTCGATCACCGGCGATCGTTTCGCAAGCCGCTCCTCCCGGGCGCGGATCGCCCCGGCGGACGCCCCCCGCCCGCGGTAGGCCTCGGCCTCGGGGTTGCTTTGGAATTCCGAAAAATACCGTTCGGCGGCCGCCAGGTGGCGGTCGTCGCGCACCCAAAGCTGATAACCGTCGGCCTCTTCCTCCACATGGTTGGGGATGCCGTTCACCAGCAAGAAATCGCTGAACTTCCTGGCTTGATTTTTCTGGGGGAGGGTTCCGATCATGCGCATGCGACGCCGCGCTCCTTTTCGGCGGTTTGCATAGCCCAGGGGCGAGGCCGGACGGAAGCGGAATCGGGGCCCGGCGGAGAAACCGTTATTTTCAGGGAATTTCCCGGTACAAGATCTCGACGACCTCGAGTTCGCGAATCCCTTTCGGGCTGCGGAACTGCACCAGGTCGCCCACCTTCGCCTTGAGCAGGGCTCGGGTCAGCGGCGAGATCCAGCTGATCTTGCCCCGGGCGGGATCCGCCTCGTCGATGCCGACGATCGCGTAGGTCTTGCGCCCGCCCTCCTCATCCTCGACCGTGACGGTGGCCCCGAAGAAGACCTGCTCGGACTTCACCTGGAGGGGATCGACGACCTCGGCGGCCTCGAGGCGCTTGGTTAGGAAGCGGATGCGGCGGTCGATCTCGCGCAGGCGGCGCTTGCCGTAGATGTAGTCGGCGTTCTCGGAACGGTCGCCGTTTCCGGCCGCCCAGGCCACGACGGCGGTGATCTCGGGTCGCTGCTTGTGCAGGAGGTCGTGCAGCTCGGCCTGAAGGCGCGCCGCGCCGGCCGGCGTCATGTAGTTCTTCTCGCCGCGGGGGACGGAATTTTCGGGGACTTCCTCGTCGTCGCGATCTTCGTCGTCGGGTTCCTTGGTGAAGGCCTTGCTCATGCCTTCTTTTTTAACGGCCTAGCCCTAGACTTGCAAGCCCTCAGGGCCGCCGCAGGCGCCGGCCCAGCCGCTCGACGCCCTCGAGCGTCGACCAGACGGGGATCTGCAGCTCGAAGGCCGCGCTCGGCGAGCCCAAGGGATCGGAAAAAGGCATCAAGAGCCGCGCCTGCACGCCGAAAAGCGGCGACACCAATCTTTCCCCGCGGGCCAGATAGTAGGCGAGACTCAATCCGATCCCGCCCTCGCTCCCCCCGGACACGTAGCTCGTGGCCACGGGCACCCCCAAGGCGAGGACGGTTTGGCGTTCGCGCATCGAGATGCGTTTGGCGGGATAAAGCAGCGCCGAAGCCTCAAGACCCAGCTGCTGCCGGATCTCGCCGTCTCCGTCGCTCAGCCGATCGTAGAACAGCTTGGCGGCGACGCGCGGGCCGCCTCCGCCGATTTCGCCGCCCAAGGCCCATCCCGCGCCCTCACTGGCGAAGGCTAGGCCGACCGTCCCTTGGAAGAAAAAGACGCGCGCCGGCAGGATTTGCCGTCGGTACTCCCGCAACCAATCGTAGATCTCCGGGCGGCGGAGGACTTCGGGCGGGACGTAACCGCTAATCGCTTCCAAGGCCTGGGGATGTCCCGAATCGACGGCGGCGCGCAGGACCTCGGGGCGCTCGCGCAGCTCGGGGTCGATCGCCTGCAGGGCCCAAGGGTCCTTACGGATCCGATCCAAGATTTCTTGCGGAATCGGGCTCAGCGGTTGCGAGGCCGGCGGATAGGGATCCAGGGCCTCGGGGCCGTCCGGACGGCGGAAGACGGGGATCGGCAGGTGGACGCGGTCGTAGGGCGTGGCGTGACCCATGGGAGAAACCTCGTTTTGCGTGGAGTGCCGAAGGTGGAATTTAGCGCCTTATCGCCTCGCGACAAGGGAAGTTTCGAAAAATCAAGAATCTCTGCCGGAGCCTCCCGCCACCAGCTGCTTCGCCCCCAGCATGATCGACTCGGGGGTCTGGTGGTCGGCGCGCGGCGCCGCCGGCTCGGCCTTGACGGGCAAGATCAAGTGGAAGGTGGAACCTTGCCCCGCCGCGCTCTCGGCCCAGATCAGGCCCTGGTGCATCTCGACGAACTGCTTGGTCAGGGCGAGTCCCAGGCCCGTTCCTTGGTAGCGCCGGGTGAAGGAGCTGTCGACCTGCTCGAAGACGTTGAAGACGGTCTTCAAGTCCTTGGGATCGATGCCGATCCCGGTGTCGCGCACCAGGATCGAGAAATAGCCCTCCGGACAAGGCGCCGGCGACGCGCCGCGGGCCGACAACTCGGCGGGCAGCTCGCGCAGGTGCCCGGCCTCGAGGACGATGCTTCCCTCCTCGGGCGTGAACTTGATCGCGTTGGAGAGCAGGTTGAGCAGGATCTGACGGATCTTCCGGGCGTCGGCGCGGCAGGCCGGCAGATTTTTGCCGACCTTCAGCTCGAAGTGCTGCCGCTTCTTCTTGAGCAGGGGCGAAACCGAACTGCCCACCTCCTGCACTAAGTCCTCGAGGCTGAAGTCCTCGAGGTTGAGCTCCATCTTGCCGGCCTCGACCTTGGCCAAATCGAGGATGCTGTTGATCAGGTGCAGCAGGTGCTCTCCGTTGTTGATGACCTCGCGCAGGCTGTCCTTCTGCTCGGCGTTGAGCTCGCCCATCACCTCTTCCATCAGCAGCTCGGAAAAACCGATGATCGCGGTCAGCGGGGTGCGCAGCTCGTGGCTCATGATCGCCAGAAACTCGCTCTTGATCTTGTTGGCGCGCTCCAGCTCGATGTTCTTGTTCTTGATCTCCTCGAAGAGCTGCGCGCTCTCGATCGCCAACGCCGCCTGGTTGGAAAAATTCTCCAGCACGCCGATCCGCGTCTCGTCGACGAACTCGGTGCGCGAAATCCCGATCAGGGCCCCGATCACCCGCCGCTCGGCGACCAGCGGCATGATGACGAACTTCTTGAAGCCCATCTCCGCCTGGACACGGTCCGCCAATTCCTTGGACCAATGCGGATCCACGCCCTTGACCAGCTCGGAGAGCTCTTGGCGGAAGACCAGCCGGTTGCGGCGGATCGCCGTGAAGATGCTGTTGGGGTGGCCGGGCGTAAGCTTCATGTCGCCCAGCTTGAAGCCGAGGTGCGTCTCGATCTGGTCGACCAGGGGGTTCTGGTTGGGGATGAAAAACTCGATGAGGCCGGTCGCGCGGTTGGGCATGACGAGTAGACAGACATCGTAGCCCAGGCCCTCGACGACGCCGGCCAGGACTTGCTCGATCACCTCCAGCGGGGAAGTCATGCGGCGGATCGTCGAGGAGATGCGGTTGAGGGCGACCAGCTGCTTGTTGCGCTCCTCGAGGGCGCGCTGCTTCAATCGGGAGAAAAAGTTGGAGATCTTCACCGCGTAGACGACGATGGGCAGGAACATGATCAGCAATAGTAAATTCGCGTAGCGGATCACCGTCTGGTTGCCGAACCAGGAGGCGTGCTCGCCCGAGTAGACGAAGGGCTTAAGCCAGCCCAGCTCCATGCTGAGCACCAGGCTGCCGTAGAAAAAGATGGATAGGATCGCGGCGACGATCGCGACCTGGTAGTTGTAGAACATCCCGGCGGCCACGCAGTACATGAGATAGAGGGTGAAGTAATTGCTCTGCGTCCCGCCCGTGATGTAGACGATCAGGGTCATGCTGACCAGGTCGGCGGCCAGCTCGAGCACGAAAGAGACCATCAGGGCGCGGTTGCGCAGGATGTTGCGGTAGCAGATGCCGGTCAGCAGGAAGGCCATGGCGATGACCAGCGGGATCCAAGGCGCGCTGCGCCACATGCCCTTGAAGTAGATCGAGCCGATGACCCAGAAGACGATGAAGATCCAAAGCCGCAGCTTCGCCGTGAAGACGTGCCGCCCCTTGTAATCGGGGAGTTTGATGTCTTCGAGGATGGCGGAGGCGTTGATCTTCACTTGGCTTTGTCCAGGGCTTGCTGCATCAGTTGGAGCATGCGGTCCTTGTCGGCGAAGCCGCCGACCAGCTTGACGTCGCCGATGGGCCGCCCCTCGCGGTCGAGGAACAGGACGGTCGGCCAACCCACCACCTCGTAGCGCTCGGTCGCCTGCCGGCACTGCGCGTCGTCGGTCGTGCAGTCGACCTTCACCATCACGAAACGCTCGGCCAGCTTTCGCACCTCCGGCGCCGAGAAGGTGAACTTGTCGAGCTCCTGGCAGGGCGGGCACCAGTCGGCGTAGAAATCGACCAGCACAGGTTTACGGGACTCCTTAGCCAGGCTCAACCCTTTTTCGAGCTGATGGGTCCAAAGCCCGTTCGGGGGCTTGGCGAAGAGCGGCTTGGCGAAGACGTAACCGTAATAAAGCGCCGGCGCCAGCATCAGGACCGCCAGGCCCCGCTTGAGATAATGGGTCCACCGGCCGCCGCGCAGCTTTCCCGCCAGCTCGGCGTAGGCCGTCCCCAAGACCAGGAAGATCAACCCCATCCCCAGGCCGTAATTCAGCAACAAAATGAAGCCGTAGAGCCGGTCCTGCTCCCGCGCGGCGATCAAAAGCAAGGGTCCGATCAGGGGACCCACGCAGGGCGAGGCGATCAGCCCGATGGTGAGCCCCGCCAAGAAAGAGCCCCAGGGCCCCTCCCCGCCCATCCTCACCAGGCGATTATGCAGGGTCGGCGGCAGGTGGAAGGGAATCACCTCGAAGAGGCCCAAGGCGAAGATCAGGAAGAACAGCGCCGTAAAGAGGAGGAACCACCGGCTTTGGAAGAGAAAGCCCAGCTTCAGGCCTAGCGAGGCCGCCAAAAATCCCAACAGCGAGTACATCGCCACCATCCCCAGCACCAGGGCGACGGCGCGCAGGAAATTGCCGCGCCTCCGATGCTTCACACCGATGAAGGCCAGGGTGAGCGGCACGATCGGCAGGACGCAGGGCGTGAAGCTGGTGAGGATGCCGCCGAAGAGCGCCAGGCCCAGCAGGGTGATCTTGCCCTGGTCCAGGAGGCGCTCGGGGTTGGACTCGTGGATCAGCTCAAAAAAGCCGGAAGCGGGCTCCGCCGGGGCCTTGGCCGTCAGCGCCGGTGCCGCGGGCGGGGCCTTCGCGGGCTGCAAGGCCGCGCCGGGCGCGACGACCTCGACCGGCAACAGGACGGTCTTGCGGACGGGGCGATAGCAGAAATCCTCGGAGCAGCCCTGGTAGCGCAGCGCGGCCTCGAGGGTACGGCGGCCGGGCGAGGCCTCCTTCGGCACCATAAAAAAGACCTTGAGATCGAGCTCCTTGAAAAAGACCGGCAGATTTTTCTTCAAAAAGGGGTCGAAGTGATCCGTCGGCGCCGGCCGCTCACTCTTCAGGACGGCGAGGTCTTCCGTCTTTTCGAAGAGCAGCGAGGTCTTCTCGTCGTAGAGCCAGTAAGCGTCGGGGATCTTGATCTTCAGGTCGAAGCCGAAGGCCTCGCCGGGATGGACGCGGACCACCGCGTCCCGGTACTCGACCCGAAAAGGGTCGCGCCGGTCTTCCTGGGCGCGAAGGCCGGGCAAGACGGCGAAAAATACGGACAGGAAAGAAAGGAGAAAAAGCCTTGGCTTGGTCATATCGACTCTACGCACCGCGGCGCGCTTCGGACGCCCGAATCTTGAAACGCCACATATTGGTTCGGAATCGCCCCGGGGCTATGCTACCCTTTCTAATAGAAATATCGGGGGGTTGGATATGAAAAAATTAACGGCCGAATGGGACAGCCCGCTATTTATCCAGGTCCAGGCCCAATTCGAGACCGCCGCCAAGAAGCTCTGCCTCGATGAGAACCTCTTCTACCGCCTCCGGGTCCCCGACAAGGCCCTGATCGTCAGCGTCCCCTTCCGCAACGACGACGGCTCGATCCGCGTCGTCCCCGGCTACCGCGTCCAGCACAACGATGTCCTGGGCCCCTATAAAGGCGGCGTGCGCTACCACCCCCTCGTCAATCTGGGCGAGGTCGCGGCCCTGGCCATGCTGATGACCTGGAAGTGCGCCCTGGTCAACCTCCCGCTGGGCGGCGCCAAGGGAGGCATCCAGATCGACCCCGGACTCCTCTCCCGCGGCGAACTCCAGCGCATGACGCGGCGCTACACCTCCGAGATCGTCAACTTCATCGGACCCGACGTCGACATCCCCGCCCCCGACATGGGAACCAACGAACAGGTCATGGCCTGGATCATGGACACCTACAGCCAGCTCAAGGGCTATGCCATTCCCGAGATCGTGACCGGCAAGCCCGTGATCATCGGCGGTTCGCTGGGCCGCAAGGAGGCCACCGGTCGCGGCGTCGTCTACTGCCTGATGGAGGCGGCCAAGCTTAAGGGCTTCAAGCTCGACGAGCATGCCCGGGTCGCGGTGCAGGGCTTCGGCAACGTGGGCAGCGCCGCCGTCAAGAAACTGGAGAAGATCGGCGCGAAAGTCGTCGCGGTCAGCGACGTCCATTCGGGGGTCTACAACCCCAGGGGACTCTCTTACCGCGCCCTGACGGATTGGGTGAACCAGCACCGCCGCCTGGAGGGCTTCCCGGAAGCCGAGACCGTCAGCAACGAGGAGCTCGCCTGCCTCGACGCCGAGATCCTTATCCCCGCGGCGACCGAGGGCACGATCACCCCCCAGATCGCCAAGCGTCTCAAGTGCAAGGTACTGGCGGAAGGGGCCAACGGGCCCACCACCCTCGAGGCCGACCGCATCATCGAGGAGCGGGGCGACATCTTCGTCATCCCCGACGTACTGGCCAACGCCGGGGGTGTCGTGGTCTCGTATTTCGAGTGGGTCCAGGACCTGCAGAATTATTTCTGGAACGAAAAGGAGATCAACAAGAAGCTCTTCGAGATCATGAGCACGGCCTTCCAGGCCGTCCATGCCTTCGCCGTCGAGCACAAGGTCGGCATGCGACTCGCGGCCCTGATGACGGGGATTCGGAAGGTCTCGCAGGCGATGCTGACCCGGGGATTTTATCCTTAGGCCGAGGGATTCCATTTGCCAGCCCCGCCACGAACTTGGTAGCTTGACGTCACGATGGCCCAGCGCCGCAAAACCCCCAACCCGGAAGCCTCGATGAAGCAGCTGAACAAAAGCATGCTGAAAAACGCCTCGAGCGTGGCCAAAAGCATCCGCGCCGACGCCTTCTTCGTCTACCTCGACGCCCTGGGCGATGAAGAGCTGGCCCTCGAGCTGCCGAAGGACTGCGACCTGATCGTCGTCACCAAGAAGTACGCGGCCAAGGACGAAGAATTCCAGCAGAAGTACCCCAAGCACATCCTCCTGCCCAAGATCAAACTCGGGCGCATCGGCCTCATCAAGCTGGCGATGGCCTACGCCATCTCGACCCGCCTGGTCGAGGACGCCGACAAGGTGGTCTTCCTCAGCGGCACCTCCCAACTCATGACCCTCGACACCTTGACCGTCTTCGAAATCGGCAAGGAGAGCGAGGTCATCACCACAAAAAACATCGTCGACATCGCCGAGTCGGTCCAGCCCGAGGTCTTCGAGGCGGTGCTCAACATGGCGATCGAACTGGCCATCAAGGGCCGGGAAGGCAAGCCGGTGGGCACCATCTTCGTCCTGGGCGACGACGAGCGGGTCATGCAGCTCAGCAAGCAGATGATCATCAATCCTTTCAAGGGCTACGAGGAGGACGAGCGCAACATCCTCAGCCCGGCCCTCAAAGAGACCATCCGCGAATTCGCGGCCCTGGACGGGGCCTTCGTCATCGCCTCGGACGGCACGGTCATCACCGCCGGCCGCTACCTGGGCGCCACCGCCGACTCCGCCGAGATCGAGCGCGGCCTGGGCAGCAGGCACCTGGCCGCCGCCGGGATCACCTCCCTCACCAACGCCGTCGCCATCGTCATCAGCGAATCGACCGGCGACGTCCGGATCTTCCGCAACGGCAGCCTCCTGATGGAAATCGAGAAACCTTGATATCCCTCCCCTAACCGCGTAGAATTTCCCTTACGACCTGGAATCGAAGACAGGGATGAGGGGATCTCCAGGAGGGGTTCAGGGATGAAGCAGCTCATCGACCGTTTTCTTTCCGCCGTCCGGCGCAAGCGGGACGTCAGCTTCTGGTACCATCCAAGCTACGAATGCCCCACCATCATGAAGCACAACAAGGTGCACGGGGTGGTGCACGACCGGGGCAAGAAGCTCCTGTCTCACCTGCTCCACGAAAAACTCATCGACATGACCGACATTCATCTCTCCCCCTGGGTGGGGCTCTCCGTGCTGGGCTTGTTTCATTCCCGAGATTACCTCGAGTCGCTCGAGTCGCCCCAGACCCTCGGCAGGATCTTCGGGCTCAAGCCCCAGTACGTCGACATCGACGAGTTGGTCGGCTTCCAGCGCCGCGGGGTCGGCGGCACCATCATGGCCATCAAGTCCGTCCTGCAGGGCGGCAAAAAGGTGGCGATCAACCTGGGAGGCGGCTTCCACCACGCCGAGCCGGACAAGGGCTCGGGCTTCTGCGCCTACAACGACATCGCGGTGGCGATCGCCAAGCTGCGCAAGCAGGGCTATCAAGAGCCCATCGCCATCGTCGACCTGGACTTCCATTTCGGCAACGGCAACACCGCCGCCTTCGCCAAGGACCCCAGCGTGCTGGTGTACTCCATCAACGGGCCCCAGTGGTCGCAGGTCCGCAAGAAAAAGACCGAGATCACGCTGCCGGAGGAGACCACCGACCGGGAATACCTCAAAAAATTGCGCGAGACCTTCCCCAAGGTGCTCAAGACCTTCCAGCCCAGGTTGATGTTCTACGTCGCCGGCCACGACGTGCTGAGCGACGACCCGCTGGGTGGCTTCGAGATGACGGTGCCCGGCGTGTTCGAGCGGGACCGTCTCGTGGTCGATTGGGCGCGGGAAAACCACGTGCCCCTGGTGGTGACCCTGGCGGGCGGCTTCAGCATGAAGGCCTGCCAATGCAGCGCCAACCTACTGAGCTACACCCTGGGTGCGACCGAAAAGGTGGATCTCAAGGAAGACACTAATTTTCACAAGAGCTTCGGGCATATTTCCAAAAGCCTCAACGCCCTGGAACTTCAGAAAGAGGCGGCGGTCGGCAACGAATTCAGCTTCAGCGCCGAGGACCTCTTCGATTCCAACCCCTTGGGCTCGCAGCGCAAGATCTTGGATTTCTATTCGGCCTACGGCATCGAATTGGCCCTCGAGCGCTACGGCATCCTGCCCAAGATCCGGAAGCTCGGCTATTGCGACTTGAAGATCAGCGTCAACGCCGCGGAGCCCATGCACCAGATCATCCGCGTCGAGGGGCGATGGGAG
>JAANMW010002110.1_pt1 | contig 18680 bp, 20 predicted proteins | sample 7279671 | NCBI WGS metagenome assembly JAANMW01 (sample SAMN14094541, study PRJNA606508) | bioreactor metagenome | isolation source: A lab-scale SPAN reactor treating ammonium-rich wastewater day 247 | place: Ireland: Galway | collected 2017-09-19
CCGTCGTCGCCCACCTCGATGATGATGTGGCCGCCCTGGTGCGCGGCGGACAGCGTGACCGTGCCAGCCTCGGGCTTGCCGGCGGCGATGCGCTGCTCGGTGGTTTCCAGGCCGTGGTCGATGGCGTTGCGCACCAGGTGCACCAGCGGGTCGACGATCTTCTCGATCACGCCCTTGTCCAGCTCGGTGCCTTCGCCGGAAGTCTTGAGGTTGACCTTCTTGCCCAGCCGTGAGGCGATGTCGCGCACCATCCGCGGGAAGCGGCTGAAGGCGAAATCCACCGGCAGCATGCGCACCGACATCACCGCTTCCTGCAGGTCGCGGGTGTTGCGGTCGAGCTGGCCGAGGCCGGCCAGCAGCTGCTCGTGCAGGCCGGGATCCAGCTCGGCGGAACGCTGCGCCAGCATGGCCTGGGTGATGACCAACTCGCCAACCAGGTTGATCAGCGCATCGACCTTGTCGACGGCCACGCGGATGGTGGTTTCGCCCGCATCATGCCGGCCACCGCCCGTGGCGGCCGCAGGCGCGGCTGCGGCAGGCGCAGCCGAGGTCACTTGGGCCTCCGGCACCGGCAGTGCGGCGGCGGCCGACGCAGCAGGCGCCGCGGCCGGAGCGCCGTCGGCCAGCGGCTCGATGCTCAGGGTGCACTGGTCCTCGACCCACGCGAACGTGTCCTCGATGGCCGAGCGCTTGACGTTGCCGATCAGCTGCAGGTCCCACGCCAGCCAGGCCTCGAACGGATCGAGTTCGTTGAATGGCGGCAGCGCGTCGTCGCGGCAGGCAACCTTGAGTTCGCCCAGCTGGCCGAGTTCGCGCAGCATGCGCAGCGGGTCGTTGCCGCTGAGGAACAGCGAGCGCTCCGGCTCGAAGCTGATCGACCAGCCCTGCGGATCGGCGCTGGCGGCCGGGGCGGGGGCCGCCGCGACAGGCGCGGCAGGCGCGGCCTCGGCGGCGCTGGCACCGGACAGCAGGCGCTCCAGCTCGGCGCGCGCCCGCGCCAGCATGGCCTGGTCGATGGCGTCGCCGTGTTCGGCCGCGGCCAGCAGCATGCGCAGCGCGTCGACCGAGCCCAGCAGCGCGCTGATGGCTACGCCGTCGAGCGTGCGCTTGCCGCTGCGGGCTTCGTCCAGCAGGGTTTCCAGCAGATGGGTCAGGTCGGCGATGGCGGTGAAGCCGAAGGTGGCGCTGCCGCCCTTGATCGAGTGGGCGGCGCGGAACACCACGTGGATGGTGTCGGCGCCACCGCCGCCGGATTCCATGTCCAGCAGTCCGGCTTCCATGGCGGCGAGGTTTTCGCGGCTTTCTTCGAAGAAGGTGGCGTGGAAGCGGGTGATGTCCATGGATATCCCGAGGCGGCTTAGCCGAGAACCTTGCGAACGGTGGCGAGCAGCTGCTCCGGATCGAACGGCTTGACCAGCCAGCCGGTGGCGCCGGCGGCCTTGCCTTCGCTCTTCTTGTCTGCGCCGGACTCGGTGGTGAGCATCAGCAGCGGGGTGAACTTGTAGCTGGGCAGGGCGCGCAGCTGGCGGATCAGCTCGATGCCGTCCATGCGCGGCATGTTGACGTCGGTGATGACCGCGTCGAACTTCTGGGTCTTGGCCACTTCCAGCGCGGCAATGCCGTCCTCCGCTTCCTTGACGTTGTAGCCGCCGCCGGACAAGGCGAAGGCCACCATCTGGCGCATGGAGGTGGAATCGTCAACGATCAGGAGGTTTGCACTCACGCGGTGTCTCCGGGGGCGGAATCGACACCCAGGCTGGCCGCGAGCGCGAGCTGGCGCGCGGCTTCCACCAGGGTGGGAGAGGGAAGGGTAATGGTGGTGACGCGGCCGCGCGCGGCGCGGTCCCGCATGAAGGCGTGCAGCAGCTGCAACCCGGCGGTATGCACGCGGCGCACGTCGGCGCCGGACAGCTCCAACACTTCGTCGTCGAAGTGCGGCTGCAGGGCCGCTTGCAGGTCGGCGACCTGTTCGATGCCGAGGTCGGCTTGCAGGGACAATGGCATTGGGCGTCTCGTGAGGGGCTTGATCCCAGACCGTTTAACGGCGCGCCAGCCCGCAACTTGAGGGCATGGGCGCGAACTGCACGTCAGCGCACAGTTTGCACTGTCCCGCCTCAGTCGAACACCACGCGCGCGTCCAGCAGCACCGTGGGCGGGGCGCCGGGGGTGCGTGCGATGCCCATGCCGATGCGGTCGCGCAGGCCCGGCGTGGGCGGTTCGATCTGCGGGGTGTCGAGGGTGACCACGTCGGTGACCGCGGTCACCATCAGGCCCACTAGCTCGTCCTGGTATTCCAGCACCACGATGCGCGCGCGCCCGTCGGGCTCCACCGGCATGCGGCGCAGCCAGCGGCCCAGGTCGTGCACCGGCACCACCCGGCCACGCAGGTTCATGACCCCCAGCAGCGAAGGCGCCGCGCCACGCACGGCGATCACCGGGGCCAGCCGCACCACTTCCTGCACCCGCAGCAGTTCCACTGCGTAGCGGTCGTCGCCGACCGCCACCCGCAGCCAGCGCTGGCCGGTCGGCGCGGCGTGGATCAGCCGGTCTTCCTCGGGCTCGGCCAACGGCGCCGGCAGGGGAGCGGGCGCGGCGGGCATGGCCTGCGGTACGAATTGCGCTGCGGGCGAAGTCGGCGTGGCGGAGGGCGGGGCTCCAGGAGGCAGCGCCGGCATGCGGTCGAACGCCGCTTCGTCGCCGGGCCATGCGTCCGCTTCCGGCTCGGGGCGGGCGGCGGCTTCGGCCTCGGCGGAGGCCTCGACCTCGAGGGCGGCCTCGACTTCCGTCCCGGAGGCGCTTCCCGGCTCGAATTCGGATTCGACGTCCAGTGCCGGGCGTGCTTCCGGCGCCGGTTCGGGAGCCGCGGCCGGCGCTGCCGCCGAAGGCGCCGGCACGGCCGGGGGCGCCAGCGGCATCGCCAGCAGCGCATCGACGTAGGCATCGACCATCGCGCCGTCGTCCGGCGTGGTGGCTAGCGTGGCTCCCTGCGCGCTCATGCGGCCTCCTGTTCGGCGGGGGCGGTGTCTAGCAGCCATTGCATGGCGTGTTCGTAGGCGGCCAGTCCGCGCCCGTACATGTGTTCGCGGCTGCCCAGCGCATCGGCATCGCGCAAGCGGGTGTCGACCGGGATCGGGTGCGGGCAGGCGCTGGCGCCGGGGTGCGCCTGCAGCTGTTCCAGCGTCTGCTGCCCGGTGCGCGTGCGCTTGTCGAACAGGGTGGGCAGGATCTGCCGCAACAGCGGGCGGGCCCGCGAACGCTCCACCATCGCCGCAGTATGCAGCATCCCGGCCAAGCCGTGCAGCGCCAGCGGGTCGGTCTGGGTGGGCACGATCAAGCGGTCGCAGGCGGCCAGCGCGTTGACCAGCAGCAGGCCAAGCGTAGGCGGGCAGTCCAGCAGCGCGTAGTCGTGGCCGTTGGGCTCGGCCTGCAGCGCCCGCCCCAGCGCAAGGCCGAGGCCGGGTTGGGTGGCGCTGCGACGTTCCAGCGTGGCCATGGCCGGCTGCGCGGCGACCAGGTCGATGCCGGGATAGCCGCTGGGCCGGGCCACTTCGGAGATGTTCTTGTCGTTGAACAAGTCGTACGTGCCCGTCGGCGGCGGCTCGGTCGGCACCCCGAAGGCGCGGGTCAGCGAGCCGTGCGGGTCCAGGTCCACCAGCAGCACGCGATTGCCGGCATCGGCCAGGCTGCGCCCTAGGCACAGCGTGCTGGTGGTCTTGCCTACGCCGCCCTTCTGGTTGGCAATCGCCCACACGCGCATCACTGCTTGCTCCCGGTTGCGGCCGCGGCGCCGGCCGGCTGGGCCGCGCCGCGCATGTCCAAGCCTTCCATCACGCTATCGACCCCGCGGGAACTGGCAAGGATCACCAGTTCCACCCGCCGGTTGGCACTGCGCCCGGCGGCGCTGGCATTGTCGGCGATCGGCTGGTATTCGCCATAGCCCATCGACGCCAGCCGTTCCGGCGAAATGCCGGAATCGATCAGTTCGTAGACCACGTTGGTGGCGCGCTCCGCCGACAGGTCCCAGTTGGAGCGGAACTGCGCGGTGCGGATCGGCTGGTTGTCGGTATAGCCCTCCACCCGCACCGCGTTCGGCGCCTTGCGCAGCACGCCGGCAAGCTGGCGGATGGTGCCCAGCGCGGTCGCGCTGGGGGTGGAAACGCCGCTGGCGAACAGCAGGTCGCTCTGGATTTCCACCGTGAGGAAATTCTCGCCGCGACGCACCCGCACCAGTCCGCTGCTGACAAGGCCGGACAGGGCTTTTTCGATCTCGTCGCCCAGCGCATGCAGCTGGGCCTGGCTGGCCTGCGCGTTGGCGGCGCCGGCCTGCGGCTGGTCCTGCTGTTCGCGCCGGCTGACCGGCATCGGCACCTCGACCCGGCTGGGCTGGGCCGGGCCGCGGCGCGCGCCGGTGTCGATCAACGAAGGATGGTCGAAGTCGCCGCCGCGCAGCTGCACCTGGCCGGCCTGGACCGGCTTGATCGAACGCGGTGGGCCACCGAACGCGGCGGAGAGGGAGTCGGCCACGACCCGGTACTTGCCCTCGTTGAGCGAGGAGATCGCGTACATCACCACGAAGAACGCCAGTAGCAGGGTGAGCAGGTCGGCATACGGGATCGCCCAGGCTTCGTGGTTGAGGTGTTCTTCGTGCTGGTGGCGGGGGCGGCGGGCCATGGCTGCGGCCCCTTAGTGCAGGAAGCCGTTGAGGCGGGCTTCGATGTTGCGCGGGTTCTCGCCCTCGGCGATCGCGATCAGGCCTTCGATCAGCATCTCGCGCTCGACCTGCTGGCGATGGATCACGCCCTTGAGCTTGGAGCACATCGGCAGGAACATCAGGTTGGCCGCGCCGATGCCGTAGATGGTGGCGGTGAACGCCGCGGCGATGCCGTGGCCCAGCTTGCTGGGATCGGTGAGGCTCTTCATCACCGCCATCAGGCCCAGCACCGCGCCGATGATGCCCATGGTGGGCGAATAGATGCCCATGCCCTCGAACACCTTGGCGGCGGCGGTGTCGCGGTGCTGCTGCGCCTGCGCCTCGATCTCCAGCATCTGCCGCATGGTTTCCGGCTCGACGCCGTCCACCACCATCTGCAGGCCCTTGCGCAGGAACGGATCGTCCAGCTGGTCCAGCACCGGCTCCAGCGCCAGCAGGCCCTGCTTGCGGGAGATGGTGCTCCATTCCACCATCCGCGTGATCAGGCCGGCATGGTCCTGCGGCGGCGGGAAGAACACCCAGCTGACGATCCCCAGCGCGCGCCGGAAGGTGTGCATGGGGGTTTGCAGCAGGATCGCGGCGATGGTGCCGAGGATGACGATGGTGAAGGCGGCCGGCGACCATAGGCCGGACAGGCCTGCGCCCTTGAGGATGCTGCCGCCTACAAGGGCGACCAGTGCGAGGATCGCGCCGATGACACTGAGGATATCCATATGTCCACGCTAACGGCCGCGCGCGCTGGCGCTTGAGCTGCGCTGCGCGGATTCGAGCAGTGCGTCCACGTCCAGGATCAGCGCCATGCGGCCGTCGCCAACCAGGCTGGCGCCGGCGTAACCGGGCAGGCCGCGCAGGCTACGCGGCAGCGCCTTGATGACCACTTCCTCGCGGCCCAGCACGCGGTCGACCAGCATGCAGAAGCGCTGCTCGCCGGCCTGCAGCACCACCCCGCGGGTGGCATCGGCCACGCCCTTGCCCTTGCCCAGCCACTCGCGCAGCGACAGCACCGGCAGCGGGCGTTCGCGCAGGTCGAGGATCTTCTGCCCGTCCATCCACATCACCTGGCTATCGTCGTGGGTGACCACTTCGACCACCCGCACCAGCGGCAGTGCGTAGACGTCGTCGTCCAGCTCCACCAGCAGGGTGGGCAGGATGGCCAGGGTCAACGGCACGCGGATGATGAAGCGCGAGCCGCGGCCCAGTTCCGACTGGATCTGCACCTGCCCGGACAGCTCGCGGATCTTGGACTGCACCACGTCCATGCCGACCCCGCGCCCGGACAGGTCCGAGACCTCGGTGCGGGTGGAGAAACCCGGCAGGAACAGCAGCGACAGGCATTCGTCCTCCGACAGCCGGCCGGCGGTTTCGTTGTCGATCAGGCCCTTGCGGATGGCGCTGCGACGGATTGCCTCGGCGTCGATGCCGCCGCCGTCGTCGCTGACTTCGATCGCGACGTGGTCGCCTTCCTGCTGCGCGGCCAGCCGGACCCGGCCCTGTTCCGGCTTGCCGACCGCGTGGCGCACCGCGGGCATTTCGATGCCGTGGTCGATGGCGTTGCGGACCAGGTGCACCAGCGGGTCGGCCAGCGCTTCGACCAGGTTGCGGTCGAGTTCGGTGTCGCCGCCTTCGACCACCAGTTCGACCTGCTTGTCGAGCTGGCGGGCGACGTCGCGGGCGAGTTTGGGGAAACGGGTGAACACCCGGCTGACCGGCTGCATGCGCGCCGACATCACCGCGCCCTGCAGGCGGGCGGTCACGGTGTCGAGCGCGGTCACGGCGCGGTCCAGGTTCTCGTCGTGCAGGTCCGGCCGCAGCGTCTTCAGCCGGTTGCGCGCCAGCACCAGTTCGCCGACCAGGTTGACCAGCGCGTCCAGCCTGCGCACGTCGACGCGGACGGTGTGTTCGGTTTCGGCGGCCGCAGGCGCGGGTTTTTCCGCAGCCGCAGGCTTGGCCGGCGCGGGCTTGGACGCCGGTGTTGGTTTCGGCGGGGGCGGGGGCGGCGCGGCGCCTGGGATGGCGCCTTCGCCGTGCAGGCTGTCCAGCAGGGCGTCGAAGTCGAGGTCGTCGAGGTCGTCCGGCATCTCGAACGCCGCTTCGGCCACCGGCGCGGCTGGTGCGTCTGCGCCGCGCACTTGCCGCAGCAGGGCCGGGTCGACCTCGTCCAGGTCCTCGCCACGGCCCAACGCGTCGAGCATGTCCAGCAGGATGTCCACCGCGCGCTGGGCGCCGTCGAAGGCGGCGGCGTCGAGTTCGCAGGTGCCGCTGCGGGCGGCGTCGATGCGGTCCTCGAAGGCGTGGCACAGGTGCACCATCGGCGGCAGGTCGAGGAAGCCCGCGCCTCCCTTGATGGTGTGGAAGCCACGGAACACGGCGTCGAGCGTGGCGCGGTCGCCGGGCTCCTGCTCCAGCGCCACGACCTGTTCGCCGAGGCGATCGAGGATTTCGCGCGCTTCGACCAGGAAGTCCGCGCGGGCGTCGTAGCCGTCCGCCGACATGGTCAGATCCCGAGGTCGGCCAGCAGGTCGTTGGCCTCGTCCTGGGTGGCCGCCGGCGCATCCACGCCGGAAACCGCCGGGCCGCTGCCCCTGCTGTCCTCGCCATGCAGCGCCTGGATGTCGCCCAGGCCGGACTGCAGCGAGCGGATCAGCTGGATCACCCGCTGGATGATCTGGCCGGTGAGGTCCTGGAAGCTCTGCGCCTCCACCATCGCCGATAGCCGCGAGCGGATCGCGTCGACGGTGGCTTCGTGTTCGGCGCCGATGGTGCCAAGCAGGGTGCGGCACTCGTCGGCCAGGTCGAGGGTGCGCATGCTGGCCTCCTCGGTCATCTTGACCACGTGCTCCAGCCGGCTGCAGGCATCCGGCAGGCCGCCGGCGGATGCCTTGGCGGCGGCGGGGATGCGCACGTCGATGGCGCGTTCCAGCTCGTCCAGTTCGCGCGCCAGCTTGACCAGGCTTTCCACCACCGGCTGGCGGCGCCATTCCAGTAGCGAATCCAGGTGGTGCTTCCAGGCGGACGCATCGCCCTGTTCCAGTGCCGCCATGGCGGCGTGCAGGCGCTCGATGACCTGGGCATCGCCGGCGGGCACGGACGGCGGTCGCAGCGGCAGGCTCATGCGGCTTTCTCCATCCGTTCGAAGATCTTGACCAGCTTGTCTTCCAGCGTGGCGGCGGTGAACGGCTTGATGATGTAGCCGTTCACGCCGGCCTGCGCCGCTTCGATGATCTGTTCGCGCTTGGCCTCGGCGGTGACCATCAGCACCGGGATCTTGGCCAGCGATTCGTCGGCGCGGATCGCCTTCAGCAGGTCGATGCCGGCCATGCCGGGCATGTTCCAGTCGGTCACGACGAAGTCGAATTTGCTCTTTTGCAGTTCGACCAGCGCGGTGGTGCCGTCGTCGGCCTCCGCGGTATTGGTGAAACCCAAGTCGTTGAGCAGGTTCTTGACGATGCGGCGCATGGTCGAGAAATCGTCGACGATGAGGATGCGGATGCCCTTGTCCATAGTGGATCCCGTGGATATTCGGTGACGGTAACGGTCGGCGACCGGGAAACTTGATGGTGCCGCATCCGCGCCGGGGATGCAGCCCCGGGCGCACCGCTCAGGCCATTTCGGCGTCGATCTCGCTGCGCCAGTCGGTCAGCCGCGAGCGCAGCCGCAGCATGGCCTGGCCGTGGATCTGGCAGACCCGCGATTCGCTGACGTTGAGCACCGCGCCAATCTCGCGCAGGTTCATTTCCTGCTCGTAGTACAGCGACAGCACCAGCTGCTCGCGCTCGGGCAGGTTCTCGATGGCATCGCCCAGCGCGCTGCGGAACGCGCCCTGCTCGAAGCGGCGGGCGGGGGTGATGTTGTCCTGCTGTTCCAGCCGCGGCTCGCCGTCGTGTTCCTCGGCGTATTCGTCCAGGCTCAGCAGCTGGCCACGGGCGGCGTCCTGCAGCACGTGGTGGTAGTCGTCGACGCTCATCCCCAGCACGCCGGCGATTTCCTGCGAGGTGGCGGCGCGGCCTTCGCGCTGCTCCACGTTGCGGGTGGCGGCGACCACGTCGCGGTAGCGGCGGTGGACCGAGCGCGGCACCCAGTCGCCGGCGCGGATCGCGTCGATCATCGAGCCGCGGATGCGGATGGAGGCATAGGTTTCGAAGGTGGCGCCCTGGTCGGACTGGAAGTTCCGCGCCGCTTCGATGAGGCCGATCATGCCGGCTTGGATCAGGTCGTCGATGTCGACGCTGGACGGCAGCCGCGCCGCCAGGTGGTGGGCGATCCGCCGCACCAGTTCGGCGTGGCGCGCCACGATGGCGGCGGCGTCACCGGTCTGTTGGGCGCGATACTGTGCGGCCCCGGTATTCATCATGCACAGGCGCTCCCTTGGGCGGCGACCAGGCGCTCGGTGAAGAATTCGACGTGGCCGCGCGGCCCCTGCGGCGCCTGCCATTGGCCGATCTTGCGCACGATATCGCGGAACGCCAGCGATGCGGGCGCGGTGGGGAAGGCATCCACCACCGATTCCTGCCGCTGCACCGCCAGCCGCAGCCATTCGTCGCGGGGAATCGCGCCGAGGTAGGACAGGGTGACGTCGAGGAAGCGCGAGGTCACCCGTTCCAGTTTGTCGAATACCGCGCGCCCTTCGTTGACGCTGGGCACCTGGTTGGCCAGCACCTGGATGCGGCTCACGCCGCGGTCGCGGCTGAGCACCTTGATGAGGGCGTAGGCGTCGGTCACCGAGGCGGGTTCGTCGCACACCACCAGGATCACGTCCTGCGCGGCCTGGCAGAAGGTCAGCACGCCGTCGCTGATGCCGGCGGGGGTGTCCACGATCATCACGTCCAGCGGGATGTCGAGATGCGAGAACGCGTTGACCAGGCCGACGTGCTGCTGCGGCAGCAGTTCGGTCATGTGGCGCTTGCCGGAAGCGGCCGGCACCACCAGCAGCCCGCGCGGACCCTCGATGACGGTGTCGCGCAGTTCGCAGCGGCCGGCGAACACGTCGGCCAGGGTGAAGCGCGGGGACAGGCCCAGCATCACGTCGACGTTGGCCAGGCCCAAGTCGGTATCCAGCAGCATGGTGCGCTGGCCGGCGTTGACCAGGGCCATGGCGAGGTTGATCGAGGTGGTGGTCTTGCCGACGCCGCCCTTGCCGCCGGTGACGGCGATCACGCGGGGCGCGGCATTGGCGTTCGCGGGGCGATGGGACTCAAGCGGATGCATGGCGGCCTTCGTCGTGGTGGGGGCTGGCGGCGCTGTCGCGACGCGGGAAATCCAGTGCGCTGGCCAGTTGCCCGGCGTCGGCCAGTTCAATGTCCTCGGGTACCCGTTGGCCGGAGGTGGTGTAGGCCATTGGCAGATTATGCTGCACCAGCACCGAGAGTGCGGCGCCCGGGCGGATGCTTTCGTCCAGCTTGGTCAGGATCACCGCTTCCGGCGCCGCCGGGCGGTAGCGGCGCAGCAGTTCGCCGAGGTCGGCCGGGTGCGCGTTCGCCGGCAGCACCAGCAGGCAGCGCACGTTGCTGGCGGCGCGCATCCACAGGATCTGCCGCAGCAGGGCGCGGTCGCGCAGGCCATGGCCAGCGGTATCGATCAGCACCAGCGGGTAATCGGCCAGCTGCTCCAGCGCGCGGGTGAGGGCTTCCGGACCGTCGGCATCGCAGACGGTCACGCCCAGCCGGCGGCCCAGCACGTGCAGCTGTTCGCGGGCGCCGGCACGTTCGTTGTCGGCGCTGACCAGCGCCACGTCGCGGGCGCCGTGGCGGGCGGCATAGCGGGCGGCCAATTTGGCGATCGTGGTGGTCTTGCCGGCGCCGGTGGGGCCGAGCAGGGCGACGATGCCGCCGCGCTCCAGCAGTTCATCGTTGGCCACCGGCAGCGCCGCGGCCAGCGCTTCGCGCAGCGGGGCGAGGATGGCTTCGGTCTGCAGGGTCGGGTCCAGGCGCTGGGCGATCCGCTGCGACAGCGCGTCGTCGCAGCCGAACGCGGCCAGTGCGTCGAGCGCGGCGGCGCGTGCAGGCGAGCCGCGCAGGCGCTCGCTGGCGAACTGGCCCATCTCGCGTTCGATCACCTTGCGCATCGCCGCCAATTCGGCGCGCAGCGCGGACACGGCCGGGTCGGTTTCGACCACCCGCAGGGCCGGGGATTCATCCAGCTTCGCCGCTGCCGGCACGACGGTCGCGGCGGGTGCCGGGGCAGGCACTGGCGCTTGCATCGGCAGGCTCGACACCGGCGCAGGCTGCGCCTCGGCCGGCGGCGGGGTAGCGGCGCGACGCAGGGCCTGGGCGAAATCGCCCGGCTGGAGCGTTTCGTCGTCATCGATGCGCAGGTCGATGCGCGGGGGCGTGGCGGCGCGGGTCGGTTCGGGCTGCGGTGCAGGCGGGGCGGCAGCTGGAGCCGGCGCGCGCGCGGGCTTGAACGCGGCCATCATCTGTTCCAGCCGGCTGGCCTGGCGTTCCGGCAGCGCGGGTTTTTCCAGCGGCGGCACTTCCTCGCCGTCGATCCGGAACACCGCGCGTTCGCTGCGGCTGGCCGCCGGGGTGCGGGCCGGGGCTTCGGCGGCGGGCGCGGGCACATTCATCGTGCGCAGGGTTTGTTGCACCAGCGCTTCGTCGTAATCGGTGGCGGCCACCACTTCCACGCCGCCCTCGGCGGCCTGGCGGCTGGACAGGATCACCGCATCGGGGCCCTGTTCGTCGCGCACCATGCGCAGCGCGGTGCGCATGTCGGGGGCGGTGAAGCGTTTGATTCTCATGGTGTTGATCCGCTATCCAGTCTGTCGGGGTGCCAACTTCAGCCAACCGCCCCCAGCAACCGCAGCCGCTTGTCTTCGGGGACTTCGCCGTAAGCCAGCACCGAAAGCTGCGGCACGCTGTGGCGTACCAGCCGCGAGATCGCCGCGCGGATCCCACCCGGGACCAGCAGGATCGCGGGTTCGCCGCGCTGTTCCTGCCGGGCCACGCACTCGCTGAGGTTCTGGTGCAGACGCTCGGCGAGTCCGGGTTCCAACGCGGCGCCCTGGCCGCTGACCGAGTCCTGCAATATGCGTTCCAATTGCGGGGCCAGGGTGAATACCGGCAGTTCCGGCGCCATCCCGTTGAGCTCCTGCACGATGAACGGGCCCAGCGCGGTGCGCACGGCGGCGGTCAGCACCGACGGGTCCTGGGTATGGATGCCGTGCTCCAGCAGCGCCTCCACGATCCGGCGCATCTGCCGCAGCGGCACCTTCTCGGTCAGCAGCGACTGCAGCACGCGCACGATCACCGACAGCGGCAGCAGCTTCGGCGTCAGGTCTTCGACGAGCTTGGGCGACGCCTTGCCGACGCTGGCCAGCAGCTGTTGCACCTCGTCGTGGCCGAGCAGCTCGGCGGCGCGCTCGCGCACCAGGTGGGACAGGTGGGTGGCGACCACGGTGCCGGCGTCGACCACGGTGTAGCCCAGCGATTCGGCGTGGGCGCGCTGGCTGGGCAGGATCCAGGTGGCGTCCAACCCGAACGCCGGGTCCTTGCCGGGGATGCCTTCCAGCGGGCCGAACACCCGGCCCGGATCCAGCGCCAGCATGCGGTCGGGGTGCAGGTCGCCGCCCGCCACCGGCACGCCGTGGACGAGGACGCGGTACTGGCCCGCGGCCAGTTCGAGGTTGTCGCGCACATGCACGGCCGGGATCAGGAAGCCCAGGTCCTGGGTCAGCTTGCGGCGCACGCCCTTGAGGCGGGTCAGCAGCTCGCCACCCTGCGCCTTGTCGACCAGCGCGATCAGCTTGTAGCCCACTTCCAGGCCCAGCGGTTCGACCGGCGCCACTTCGTCCCAGCTCAGTTCCGCCACCGCGCTGGAGCCCGGCATGACGGCTTCCTGCGCGGCGGGCGCCGCCTCGGCGTCCTCATGTTTCTTCAGCCGCCAGGCGGCATAGCCGAGGATGCCGGCGAACAGCAGGAACGGCAGGTTGGGCATGCCCGGCACGATGCCGATCAGGCCCATCAGCGCCGCCGCCACCACCAGCGCGCGGCGCTGGCCGAACACCTGCGCGCCGACCGCGGCGCCCATTTCCTGTTCGCGGGTGGCGCGGGTGACCAGCATGGCCACCGCGGTGGACACCAGCAGCGCCGGCAGCTGCGCCACCAGGCCGTCGCCGATCGCCAGCAGGGTGTAGGTCTGCATGGCATCGCCGAAGGCCATGTCGTGCTGCAGGATGCCGATCAGCACGCCGCCGATCAGGTTGATGAACAGGATCAGCAGCCCGGCGATGGCGTCGCCGCGGACGAACTTGCTGGCGCCGTCCATCGAGCCGTAGAAATCGGCCTCGTTGCGCACTTCCTCGCGGCGTAGCTTGGCTTCCTCGCGGGTCAGCAGGCCGGCGTTGAGGTCGGCGTCGATCGCCATCTGCTTGCCGGGCAGGGCGTCGAGGATGAAGCGCGCCGACACTTCCGAGATGCGCCCGGAGCCCTTGGTCACCACCACGAAGTTGACGATGGTGAGGATGGCGAAGACCACGATGCCGACCGCGTAGCTGCCGCCGACCACGAAGTTGCCGAACGATTCGATGACATGGCCGGCCGCGGCGCCGCCCTGGTGGCCGTGCAGCAGCACCACGCGGGTGGAGGCCACGTTCAGCGACAGCCGCAGCAGGGTGACCATCAGCAGCACGCTGGGGAACACCGAGAACTCCAGCGGGCGCTTCACGTACACCACCGCCAGCAGCACCATCAGCGACATCGCGATGTTGACGGTGAACAGGATGTCGAGCAGGAACGGCGGCAGCGGCACCACCACCATCGACAGCATCGCCAGCACCACTACCGGCGCCGCCGCGCCGCTGCGCATCGACTGCAGCAGCGAGGACAGTGAGCCGGCGCCCTGCGGGCGGTTGTCGGGGGCGGCGCTCATCGCGGCGATTTCCCGTCATCCAGCGACGGATCCACGGCAACCGTGGCCAGCTGGGGCATCGGGCCGTGCGAAGGGTGCCAGCGGCGCAGCTGGAACACGTAGGAGAGCACCTGGGCGACGGCGGCGTAGAGTTGCACGGGGATTTCCTGGTCGAGCTTGGCGTTCCGATACAAGGCGCGTGCCAATGGCGGCGCCGCGACCGTCGCCACCCGGTGGGCGTTGCCGATCTCGCGGATCTTCAGCGCGATTTCGTCCACCCCCATCGCCACTACCTTGGGCGCCCGCATCTTGCCGGCCTCGTACTTCAGCGCCACCGCGTAGTGGGTGGGGTTGGTGACGATCACGTCGGCCTCGGGCACCGCTTCCATCATCCGCCGCTGTGACATCTGCCGGGCCAGCTGGCGGACCTTGCCCTTGACCTCCGGGTTGCCCTCGTTCTCCTTGTGCTCGTCGCGCAGCTCCTGCTTGGTCATCTTCAGTTTCTGCCGCCAGTTCCAATGCTGGTAGGGCACGTCGGCGGCGGCCAGCAGGCCCATCGCGCCGACCACCGCCACCAGCACGTGCAGCATGAATCCCATGCCTTCGGAGACGGCGGCTTCCAGCGGCATCTTCTGCAGCTGCGGGATGAAGCGCAGCGCGCGGTGCACCGCCCACGCGCCGATGGCGCCGATGATCAGGATCCGCAGGATCTGCCGGACCAGCTCGGCCGCGCCTTCCTGGCCGTAGGTGCGACGCAGCCAGGCCATCGGGCTGAGACGGTCGAAATTGGGCTGCAGCGCCTGGTTGCTGAACACGATGCCGCCCATCGCCAGCGGCGCGATGAAGCAGGCCAGCAGCGCCACCGCCAGCAGCGGCAGCACCGGCAGGGTGGCGCCTGCCGCCAGCAGGGCGGCGTGCTTGGCCAGGCGGTCGGGGTGGCCAACCAGGGCTGGGTCGAAGGTCAGCGCGCCCTGCATCCAGCCCAGCGCGGTGCGCGCCATGTAGCCGCTGCTGGCCAGGATCGCGACCGCGGTGGCACCCAGCACCGCCACGTTGGCCAGTTCGCGCGAACGCGGCACGTCGCCGCGCTCGCGGGCTTCGCGCAGGCGTTTGGGACTAGGGGCTTCTGTCCGGTCCTCGCGGTCCGCCGACTCACTCATTCAAACTCAACCCGTGATGGCGCGGGCGACCTCGAATGCCTGCCCGAACAACGCCTCAACGGGAGGAAGCAATTCGCGTACCAGCACCACCAACAGGGTCAAGCCGACCATCAGTGCCAGCGGCATGCCGATCTGGATGGGATTGAACTGCGGCGCGGCGCGGGACAGCACGCCCACCACGATGTTGACCGCCAGCATCGCCACCGTGACCGGCAGCGACAGCAATACCGCAGTGCGCAGCACGGTGGGGAAAAATCCGGGAACCACGGACAAAAATGCTGGAAAATCTGCGAATGGGGTGCCAATAGGCTGTGCACGGTAGCTGTCTGCCAGCAGCTTGAACAATGCCAGGTGGGCATCGAGGGTGAAGAAGACCAGGCCGAAGCAGAGGTAGAACCACAGCGAAAGCACCGACATTTGGCTCTGGTTGGCCGGGTCGGCCATGGTCGCGAACGACAGCGCCATGTCCTGCGAGATGAACTGGCCGGTCAGGATGCCGACTTCGAAGGCCAGCCGCAGCACCAGCCCGATGGAAATGCCGATGGCGAATTCGCGCAGCACGTTCAGCGCGGTCAGCGCATCCACCGCCGCTGGCGGGGGCACCGGCAGCATCCCGGACAGCGCCGCCGACACCGCCAGCGTGATGATCAGCCGCGCCCGCGCCGGCATGCCGCGGCCACCGATGAAGGGCAACACCTGCAGCGCCGCGCCGATCCGGATCGCGTGCCAGAGCACCGTGCCCAGCATCGCGAACAGGTTCACGCCCTGCGCGCTGATGAAGGTGACGTCGTCCATGCCGCCGGGGTCAGCCGATCAGGTGCGGGATCTGCTGGTACAGCTCGGTGGTGAACGACACCAGCCGCCCAAGCAGGAAGTTGCCCATCAGCGCCACCACCGCCACCAGCGCGATGACCTTGGCCACGAACGCCACCGTGGGCTCGTTGATCGAGGTGGCGGCCTGCAGGATGCCCACCACCACGCCGGTGGCCAGCACCGCCAGCAGCAGCGGCATGGCCAGCAGCAGGGCCATGTACAGGCCTTGGGACAGCTGGGTGAGGGCGGTTTCCGGATTCATTGGCGGGTCCCGGTCAGATCGTGTTGAAACTGCCGGCCAGCGCGCCGACCACCAGCACCCAGCCGTCCACCAGCACGAACAGCAGGATCTTGAACGGCGCCGAGATCAGCATCGGCGACAGCATCATCATGCCCATCGACATCAGCACGCTGGCCACCACCAGGTCGATGATCACGAACGGGATGTAGATCAGGAACGCGATCTCGAACGCGGTCTTCAGTTCGCTGGTGAGGAAGGAGGCGGCCAGCACCCCGAACGGCACGTCCTGCGGGGTGGCGTAGGGGCCCGTGTTGGACATGTTGGCGAACGTCATCAGGTCGTTTTCGCGCACCTGCGCCAGCATGAAGGCGCGGAACGGCCCGGATGCCGCCTCCCAGGCGGTGCGGAAATCCATCTGCTTGTCGAGGTAGGGCGCGATGCCCGCGCTCCACGACTGGTCGAACACCGGTTGCATCACCATCGCGGTGAGGAACAACGCCAGCGCCAGCAGCACTTGGTTGGACGGTGCCTGGCCGGTGCCCAGCGCCTGCCGCAGCAGGCTGAGCACGATGATGATGCGGGTGAACGCGGTCACCCCCAGCAGCAGCGCCGGCAGCAGGGTGATGCTGGTCATCAGCAGCAGCACCTGCATCGGCATGCTGACCGGCTGGTTGCCGATCTGGCCGACGTTCACCGCCGGCAGCGATGGCGAAGCGGGTGCCGCCGCCGGCGCCGCCTGGGCCACCTGCGCGAATGCATCACCCGCGAACAGGCAGAAGACCAGCGCGCACAGGACCAGCAGCGTGCGCGGGCGGGGCAGGGACAGGGTCATGCCGGCTTTTTCCCGAGGCGTTGCGCCAGCAGTTGCGCGAAGGGGGTTGGTTGTGCCGGCGCGTCGTCGTGCAGCGGGGTTTCCAGCGTGTGCAGCAGGCGGGTGCCGGCGGCGCCGGTGCCGAGCAGCAGCTGGGTGCCGCCGACTTCCACCACCACCAGCCGCTCGCGCGCGCCCAGTGCCAGCGAGCGCACCACCCGCAGGCCGGAATTGCCGCGCAAGCCGGCCATCCCCGGCATCCGCCGCGCCAGCCATGCCAGCCCGAAGATCAGGCCCAGCACCAACGCCAGCGCGAACAGGGTGCCGCCGATGCTGCCGGCCGCGCTGGGCGGGGAGGCATGCGTCGGTTGCTGCACGGTCGTGGTGGTTTTGGCCGGTCGCGCCGGCATGCCGACGATGGTCTTGGCGGCGGTGGCCGGCGGTGCGCTGGTCGGCGCTGCGACGACAGTCGTGGCGGGTGCCGCCTGCGCGTCGGTCGTCGCGGCTGCAGCGGGCGGCTGCGGCTGCGCGGGTTGCGCTTTCGCAGGAGCGGCATTGGCCGGGGCGCTGGCGTCTTGAACGGGTGCAGCGCCTGCGGGCGCGGGCCGCGGTGCATCCTGCGCGGGCGTGCCGCCGGGAAGTGCGGTGCTGTCCATCGGCTCAGCGCAGGCGCTTGATGCGTTCGCTGGGGCTGACCACGTCGGTCAGGCGCACGCCGAAGCGGTCGTTGACCACCACCACTTCGCCCTGTGCGATCAGGGTGTCGTTGACGTACACGTCCAGCGGCTCGCCGGCGGCGCGTTCCAACTCCACCACCGAGCCCTGGTTGAGCTGCAGCAGGTTGCGGATCGGGATGCGTGCATGCCCGACCACCAGCGACAGGGTCACCGGCACGTCGAGGATGACGTCGAGGTTGAGGTCGTTCTTCGGGCCGCTGCCGGCGTTCGGGTCGGCGGCGGTACCGGCGGTCAGGGCCTCGAAGGCGGCAAGCTGGGCGGCTTCGTCGGTGGATGTCATAGCGTCGGTACCGGATTCTGTGGGGAGCGGGTGGCGTGCACTTCGGTGATCTTCACCGCGTTCTTGCCGTTGTGGACGCCGAATTCGCCGGTGAACAGCGGCAGGTGTTCGACGTGCACGGGGATCTCGGGCTTCAAGTCGATCGGGATCACGTCGCCGACCTTGAGCTTGCTGAGTTCGCGCAGGCTGATCTGGCGGGTGGCGAGGGTGCTCTTCACGTCCACCGCCACGTCCTGCAGCTGCGCGTGCAGCGCGCTGGTCCAGTTCTCGTCCTTCTCGACGCGGTCGCTCTGCACGCCGGCGTCGAGCTGCTCGCGGATCGGCTCCAGCATCGACCACGGCAGGGCCAGGTGCAGTTCGCCGCCACCGCCCTCCAGTTCGACGTGGAAGCGGCAGACCACGATGTATTCGCGCGGGCTGATGATGTTGGCGAAATGCGGATTGACCTCGGAGTTCATGTATTCGAACTCCACGTTCATCACCGGCGCCCACGCCTCGGTGAAGTCGGAAAAGGTCTGCTTGAGCAGCAGTTGGATCACCCGCATCTCAGTGGGGGTGAACTCGCGGCCCTCGATGCGGGTGTGGTACTTGCCGTTGCCGCCGAAGAAATTGTCGACCACGGTGAACACCAGCCGCGGCTCGAACATCACGATGCCGGTGCCGCGCAGCGGCTTCATCTTCACCAGGTTGATGTTGGTGGGCACCTGCAGCGAATGCATGTATTCGCCGAAGCGGATCATGTCGATGCCGCGCACCGACAGGTCGGCGGAGCGGCGCAGCAGGTTGAACAGCCCGATCCGCCAGGTCCGCGCGAAGCGTTCGTTGATCATCTCCAGGGTCGGCAGGCGACCGCGGATGATCCGCTCCTGGGTGGCGAAATCGTAGGTCCGCGCCTCGCCCGGGGCGGGCGGCGGCTCGACGTCGACCGCGCCCGAATCCACCCCGTGGAGGAGGGCGTCGATCTCGTCCTGGCTGAGCAGGTCGGTGGTCATCGGGCGGGTCCGCCTACTGGATCACGATGCTGGTGAACAGCAGCGCATCGACCTGGTTGGCCGCGTGCTGCGCCTTGAGGGTTTTCTTGAC
>JAANMW010002112.1_pt1 | contig 18673 bp, 11 predicted proteins | sample 7279671 | NCBI WGS metagenome assembly JAANMW01 (sample SAMN14094541, study PRJNA606508) | bioreactor metagenome | isolation source: A lab-scale SPAN reactor treating ammonium-rich wastewater day 247 | place: Ireland: Galway | collected 2017-09-19
AAGCACGCATCAGCCCACTAAAGTTCCACCCGTCCCACCGCACCGGGTGGAGGAATTTGACCCGGCCACAGGTGGAGGAGTTTGAAGTGGCCGCCCGGGGTGTAGCGGCCGCTTTCGAGCCGCGAGACCGCGCTCGTGGCCGTGAACATGCGCGCCGCGACCTCCGCCTGGCTCATCCCTGCGTCCGTGCGGGCGGCGACGAGGTCGGCGACGAGCGATTGCAGCGTCCGGTCGCGCGCGAGCGCCTGCGCGCAACGCCTGCGCCGCTCGGGCCCGCTCTGCATCGCGAGACTCGCGGCGAGGCGATAGGCACGATCGTGCACGGGGGCGGTGGTCCTGCAGGCGGGGGGTTAGCAACAATGCTAAGTTCCACCGCCGCAGATGCCCATCGGCCGTTCGGACGAACCTGCGCCGTTCCGGGGTCGTTCCCCGGCGCGAAAAGGACACCTCGACCGCGCGCCCGGCCACATTCATGATCATGCCCGTCGCCGCCGGGCAAGCGCTTCGAACGCGCGCGCCGGAGCCGCTCATCGCGCCCCGCCCGCGTCGAAACGCGACCGGGCAGGGTCCGTCGTGCAAGTTGGCACTTTCGCTAACAGTCTCTGCGACGACACCCGTCAGCGGTCGGGCGCCGGCGGCTCCACGAGCCGCGTCCTCCCGGTGAGTGCAGGTACTGCGCCTGTTCAGCCTCGCCCGGCGCCACTGCCTCACCCAGGCCGGCGAAACCGTCCAAGTGTTCGAGGTCGAACTCGCCGACCTGCAGCGCCAGATCTTGGGCTTGCTACGCGTCTGCGAGGCCGCTTACCGCGCCCGCGACTGACCCAACACTCGTCCTCGAGAAGTTCAGCGCAAACGCGTCTGCCGATGTGCGGAATGTCAGGCCAGCGATGCAACAACGGCACGAAGCGGGAGTGGTGTCCCGCGTCCCTCGCAGTTCCCGGCTCGCCTCGGCGATCGGGACCGACAGAAACACGGATCCGAAACCACGACACCGAATGACGAGCGCAGCGCGCTATCCCACTCGATCTTCCGAGTACGTCAGCCCGAACACCGTATCCGTCATCCACCGTCGGAACGACTCGTTGTCCATGAACTGCTTGAACAGCTCCGTGTCATCCTTCAGCACGGCGGTCATGACACGCGCCAACGCCTTGTCATGCTCGATACGCGCGTTCTGCTTGTCCGAGTTCTGGCGCGCATTCTGGTACGCCTTGTCGGCAGCCACCCGGTTCGGAATGTCCTCGGTGATCAGCTTGTGCACGCGGTCCGCGTCGGACCAGGGGATGTTGCCGAACTGGTCGTTGAACGCCTTGAGGATGTTCGAGAGCCGGTCCAGCTCGGGCTCCGACTTGCGGCCGCCGCCCGTCGTCGGCACGGGCTCGATCTCCGCATCTGCGTCGAGTAGCTGGATCTTGGCCGCCGCCTGCTTCTCCACGCGGTAGCTGTCCATGTCGATCGCTTCGAGGATGCCCTTGGAGAGGTCTTCCTCGACCGGCGCCGGCAGCTTGGGCACGAGAAAGGTCAGGAAGATCGAGAGCTTCTCCCACCCGGCGTTCGTGTACGGCAGGATCGACGAGAGAAACCCATAGGTTCGCAGGAACGCCTTGGCCTTGCCCTTGAAATCCACCTGCCCGTCCTCGTCCAGCCGCTCGCGGTATTCGGCGACGCAGGCGTCGAGAATCGGGTCGAGTCGATCACGGTCCGCGCCACCGAGGTATAGCGCGGCGAACTCGTCCACCTGCGCGGCGGAATAGACCTGGTAGCCATCGAGCGCGCTCTTGAGGTCGTGCAGCTTGTTCGGGTCGGTTTCCTCGGCGAGGATCGTCGTGCGGTAGTAGTCGGCGAATGCCTGCTGGATCGTGTCCGCGTCGTTCATGAAGTCGAGCACGAACACGTCGTGCTTCTTCGGGTGCGCGCGGTTCAGGCGCGAGAGCGTCTGCACCGCCTTGATGCCCGAGAGCTGCTTGTCGACGTACATCGTGTGCAGCAGGGGTTCGTCGTAGCCCGTCTGGAACTTGTCCGCGCAGATCAGGAAGCGGTACGGGTCCTGCTGGATCTTGTCGGCGATCTGGCTCGACGGAAAGCCGTTGAGCGACGCTTCCGTCACCTTTGCGCCGCCGTACTCGTGCTCGCCGGAGAAGGCGACGATCGGCCGGCAGGGGCTCTTGCGCTCGACCAGGTAGTCGCGCACGGCGTGGAAGTACTGGATCGCGCGCTCGATGCCGCTCGTCACCACCATCGCGCGCGCCTCACCGCCGATCTTGTTCAGCGCCAGCACCTGCTCGTGGAAGTGGTCCACCATGATCTCGGCCTTGAGCCGGATCGCGTGGTCGTGGCTCTCGACGTAGCGGCGCAGCTTCTTCTTCGCCCGCTTGGTGTCGAATTCCGGGTCGCCCTCGACCTTCTTGACGAGCTTGTAGTAGCTGTCGACCGGCGTGTAGTGCTTGAGCACGTCCAGGATAAAGCCCTCCTGGATGGCCTGCTTCATCGTGTAGCTGTGGAACGGCCGGTGCTTCACCGTGCCGTCGGCCTGCGGATCGGGTTCGCCGAAGATCTCCAGCGTCTTGTTCTTGGGTGTGGCGGTGAAGGCGAAGTAGCTCGCGTTGGGCAGTAGCTTCTTGGCCTCCATCAGCCGGTTGATCCTGTCCTCCAGCGTCTCGTCGTCGTCCTCGGTCCCGGCCGCGGAGAGCGCCATCGACACCGCCGCCGAGGTGCGCCCGCCCTGGCTCGAATGCGCCTCGTCGATGACGATGGCGAACCTGCGCCCCCGGTGCTCGGCGCCGATCTCGTCGAGGATGAACGGGAACTTCTGCACCGTGGAGATGATGATCTTCTTGCCCTCGGCGATGAACTTCCGCAGGTCGCCCGAGTGCTCGGCATGCCCGACCGTCGCGCCCACCTGCGCGAACTGCTTGATCGTGTCGCGGATCTGCTGGTCGAGGATGCGCCGGTCGGTAACGACGATGATCGAGTCGAACACCGTCGACTCGTCTTTGGTCAGGCCGATGAGCTGGTGCGCCAGCCAGGCAATCGAATTCGACTTGCCGCTGCCCGCCGAGTGCTGGATGAGGTACCGCCGGCCCGCGCCGTTTACCTTCGCATCGGCGAGCAGCCGGCGCACCACGTCGAGCTGGTGAAAGCGCGGCCAGATCTGCAGCGCCTTCTTCTTGCCGGTCTTCTCGTCCTTCGTCTCGACGACCTGCGCGTAGTTTTCCAGGATGTCCGTCAGGCCCGCGCGGGTGAGGACGCGCTTCCACAGGTAGTCGGTCTTCAGCCCATTCGGGTTGGGCGGGTTGCCTGCGCCGTCGTTCCAGCCCAGGTTGAACGGCAGGAACCACGAGCCCTTACCCTTGAGATGCGTGCAGAAGCGCAGCTCGTGGTCGTCCACGGCGAAGTGCACCACGCAGCGCCCGAACTCGAAGAGCTTCTCGCGCGGATCGCGGTCGCGCTGGTACTGCTGGACGGCGTCTTCCACCGTCTGCTTGGTCAGGCTGTTCTTCAGCTCGAACGTCGCGACCGGCAGGCCGTTGATGAACAGCCCCAGATCGAGCGCGCGCTGCGTCTCGTCGCGGCTGTAGCGCAGCTGCCGCGTCACGCTGAAGCGGTTGGCCGCAAAGCGCTCGGCCGCCTTCGTGTTGCCCGGCGAGGGCGTGCCGTAGAAGAGGTCGATGTGATGCGGCCCATGCTTGAGCCCGTGGCGCAGCACGTCGATGGTGCCGCGCTTGGCTGTTTCGCCCTGCAGCCGAGCCAGGAAGTTGCGCCGCGTCGGGCCGTCCGTGCCGAGATCGAGCGCCTCGCACACCTCCGGCTGCGTCTCGCGCAGGAAGGTCGCGAGCTGTGCGAGATCCACGCAGTACTCGCGGTCGTATTCCTCCGGCGCGCCGCAGATCCAGCCCGCAGCGTAGGTCGCCGGGCGCTGCTGCACCCTGTTCGCCGGCACGCCGGGATCGCACGGCGCGCCGGTCAGCGCCGTGCAGATCAGGCGCTCCAGGCCGCGCTCGGAGGTGTCGGTCGTCACGTCATCCTCCCGGGAAGAGGACAGACGGCTATCAAGCAACCATCAAGCAACGGCGCCCCGCAAAACTCCATGAAAATCAACTGTTTGCCGGCCTCCCGGGCAGCAGAGCCGCCGATCTGTCGCGTCCCCATCAAGCATTCGCCTCCTGCGGTCGGCCAGCAACCGCCCAGAACGGCAAATAGCTTCGCGCTCGCGTGCCCACTTCGGGATCCTCGATCACGATCCGGCCGGCCTCGACCGCCTCATTGAGCAGCCGAGAAGCGACGGAGGCGTTCTTCTCCGCGATGCCGAAGCGCTCGCGAAGCGTGGTGTTGGTCATCGGCTGTCGCATCACGTAGCGCAGGCACGCATGCAGGTAACACGCACGCACCCGCTCGGCCCGGTCCATGTCCGTCAGCGGCTTATGCGCGAACAGCACCGTCCGCGTGAAGCCCTCCGGCTGCTCGAACAAGGGCGCGGGCAACTGGAACAGCTCGACCTGGAACACCACCATGTCGATTCCACTGCCGCGCTCCTCGCAGATGCGGAAGCGGCGCATCAGCGAGGCGAGGGTTTCGTTACGCGACTTGGGCGGGGTGTCCACGAACCGCTGGGTATCGACGAGCGGCTCACCCGGATTCGTGATCTCGATGCGGTCGCCGAAGATCTCCACCATCGGCCCGGCGCCGGTAACGAAGAAATCCTGGTGGATCAGCGCATTCGCCACCAACTCGCGCACCGCCAGTTCGGGGTACATCGGCACGCTCTTGCGCAGCGCCTTGCGGATCACCTCGTTGGCTGGAAGCAGGCCGTTGATGTAGCCGACCAGGCCCTCGAAACCGCACGCATAGCCCTTGCTGCCGATCTGCTCCTTCAGCGTTTCCACGCGACCCGTGCCACGATACTGGATGACGCGCACCGCCTTGCGACGCATCGAATGGAGGCCATCCAGTCGCTTGGCGAAAAGAATCGCCCCGAGGTTCGTGATGTCCCAACCGCCGGCATCGCTGCGGCGGATCAAGCGGTCATCGGCCAGGGCGGCGAGGATGCCTTCACGCTCCCCCGGCAGCGGACGCTCGAGCAGATCGAAGTAGGCGGGATAGTCGAGCAGCCGCAGCACCTCGTCGGCGCTGGTCCGTTCACTCGCGATGCCGTCCTCGAATGGCGTGCGGTCGAACAGGCGCCACAGCGCCCGCTCCTTTTCGGGGAAGTCCTTCAGCTTCTTCTTGTAGCTGCCGACGCGGATGTACTCCTCGCCGGCAAACGCCACCGGATGGCGAGCCGCGCGGTGGATCTCCAGCAGGACCACCGGGCGATCCTCCATAGCGACGTGGAAGAAGCGGAAATCGATCTTGGGCTCCAGCAGACGCAGCAGCCAGTTCTCCAGCGCTTCGTTGCCCACGCGCGCCCCACGCGGATCGAAGCTCGTGCCCACCACCGAATGGTCCTCGTTCCGCACACCCCAGAGCATGTAGGCGAAGGCCTTGCCCACCAGCGCCGCCGCGTTGGCGAGCGCCGAGATGTACTCGCCGATCGCCTGCGGTTCGGCGTCGTTCAACTTGAACTCTGCCCACTCCGTCTCGCGCGGCAGAGCGCAGAGCTCGTTGACGAGGCTCGCCAGATAGGCCGCGGGGCGGTCGCCGGTCACGCCGGGGCCTCCTCCGCCAACGCCGCCACCCACCCCTTGCTCGCCAGCACATCGACTGCGATTCCGATCTGCCGCGGCGTGAACTGCCGCTTGCGGTCGTTCCAAGCGTAGGTCCGCGCGACCACGTCGGGCAGCGAGCGCACCGATTCGTGGCGCATGACCCAATGCACGGTAGACAATAGCTCCAGGCCGAACGGGGATTCGAAGCCTTCCGCCAGGGCCGCAACCCGGTCGAAGCGTTCGCGCGTCGGTCTGTGCTCGGCGAGAAACGCTGCGGCTTCCTCCACCGCGCCCGGGACCAGCGTCAACGGCTTGTCGGGCGCATCGCCGCCGTCGTCGTAGCCGGCAATCAGGTGCCCTTCGATCGCGTGCAGCACGTGACGCAGGTTCTCGGCATAGGGGCCGTACGGCGCGGCCTTGTAGCGCAACCGCAGCGGTTCGCCCGCCTCCTGCAGGAAGTACATCAGCTTGTGCACTTCGAGCAGCGTGACGAAGGGATCGAGCAAACCGCCGAGATAACGGTGCATCAGCTCCACCAGCGCCGCCCGCCCCGCCGTCATCCTCGGCACCTCGCGGGGATGGCGCATGGTGTCGGACGCCGGCGCCCCATTGGGTTCGTAGACGATGACCTGCACGTCGTCGAGCGGGCGCAGTGCCGCCTCGATGCGCGGGCGCACCTCGGCCCGCCAGTCCAGACCGCCCAGCCCGCTGCCGAGCGGCGGCAGCGCAATCGAGCGGATGCGCCGGGCTCGAATCTCCGCGATCAGCGCCGTGAGGCCGGCGTCGATGTCCTCGATACGGCTCTTGCCGCGCCAGTGGCGTTTGGTGGGGAAGTTGATGATGTAGCGCGGCGGCGTGAGCTGCCCGGTCTCGAAGACGAACATGCGGCCCGGCTGCACCTGCTCGCGCTTGCACGCGGCGACATACGCCTTGAAGTTCTCCGGGAAGGCGTTCTTGAACTGCAGCGCGATGCCGCGCCCCATCACGCCCACGCAGTTGACCGTGTTGACGAGCGCTTCCGCCTCGCTCTTCAGGATGTCGCCGCTGCGGTACTCGATCATGGCGGGCTCCTCGTGTGTCGTCAGTAATACCACTCCGGCCGAATCTCGACCGGTGGCTTATGTCCATGCGCCGCCAGCGCGCTGACCGCCGCGGCGTAGGTCGCGCGCGACTGCACGCCGATGCGCTCCACCAGATGCCAGGGGAAGCTCAGTTCCAGCAGGAACTCGGCCTGCTTGCCGTCCTTGCATTGCCGCCAGTCTCGGGCCTGTACGGCGTTCCAGTCGATCTCACCCAACTGGCCGAGGTCGCTGCGGTCCTCGAAGTACCGCGCGCCCGCGTTCGACAACGTGAACGCCCAGCGGCGAGGCTGCGCATCGGCCCAGGCGACCGCCGCGTGGAGGTCCGCTTCGAAGTGAACGATCAGCCCCTGTCCGCCCCGGTAGCTCAGCTCCGCGTGATTGCCCCGATAGATCAAGTACAGCATGACCGACCGCGGGCAGAAGTAGAAGGGCACGCAATCGCCCACGAACAGTGCCGGATGGCTGGTCAGGCGCAATTCGTTCAGCCGCCGCTGCTTGATGCTGTTCATGCCGATCGTGGTGCCCGCTGGCGCTCGCCGAACGACTTCGCGATCGCACCAGAGGCACTGGTCGGCCACGATCGACGGCAGCCGGTCCACGTGCGCGATGTGGTAGAGCTTCGGCCGCGCCGGCACGGTCACGCCTCGGCCTCCTCGGGTGCCGGATCGAGGTCGTCGGCTGCGGATTCGTCGTCTGCCTCGCCGAGCGCTTCAGCTTCGTCGAGCGGTTCGAGCTCTTCGGCTTCCTGCGGCAGCCGCGCCGCAGCCTCGCGAACGTCGAGCTTACCGGTGACGACGTCGGCGATCAGGCGCACGCGATACTCGCGCAGCAGCTCGATTTCGCGGCGGGCTTTCTCGGCCGCGTCATTCAGACCGCCGGTCCGTTCTTCAATCGTCCTGAGAAGCTCCTCCTGTTCCGAGAGTGGAGGTAGCGCGAACACAATGCCCTTCATTCGGCCAAGGCCGAGATCTTGGTTGGTTGCCCCACGGGTAAATAGTTGCGCTTGCTCATAGCAACGCGGAGAGTTCAGGACAAGCGCAAGGTATTCGGGTAGGAGCCTATTTCTCTTCACCTTTAAGACCGCCACGTGAACCCAGACTTGGAATCGGAAATGCAGGTCGACTGCACGCGCAACGCCCGTCGTGCCCCCTTTCGTGTAGAGAACGTCACCCAGCTCAGGTACAACGCGTTTGCTGAACTCCGCGTAGTCCGCCTCCGAGATGTACTTTGCATCGCTGAGGCTCCAACGATCAGCCTTGATGTTCCGGGCTGACAGAAACGGGATTCCGCTGTCGAGGTAGCGCGGAGAGTGGTGCGGCCCATCGACTGCGCGGGTGATGACGCGCCGAAGGGTCAGCACCTCCCAATGCTCCGGCACATCCCCCAGCCACTCCACGCCGGAGGGTTTGAGGCGGACGTTGGCGTCGAGGCCGCGGGTGACGGCGCGGTGGATGATGGCCTGCTTCTGCTCCACCATCAGCTTGATCAGCTTCTGCTTGACACGGATGTACCGCCGAATCCTCCGGTCCGCGTGGTCGAGGAAGCGAACGATGGCGGCTTGTTCATGATGGGGCGGAAACGCAACCGCCTCACTCAGGTACAGAGAGGAGTCGAGGTTCTGTATCCCCGTTGTTTGCTTAATCGAACGGACGTTTAGCCGGATCGCGTAGAGGTATGAATGCAGATACGTCAAGTACGCGGGATCAAAACCGCGGGCAACCGGCATACGAGCCACGAAATTCGAGCACACCGCGGTCGCTGGGTGGTCGTAAAGCATCACCACGCCGACTGGCTGAAGGTCTCCGCCACCCGATTTCTCCAACAATAGGTCGCCCGTTTTCAGCAACCGCCGAAGGCGGTCACTCGCCGGAACTGCGCGCAATGTAGGTCGCTTCAAACGAACTCTCAGGCGCGTCCGATCGAAGTCTGCGACGCGCACACACGGCAAATCGTCAACGCCATTGGGCTCGTCGCCCCAAACGCCATTGATACAGCCATCGATGGACGCTCCCAGCCGCCGCACCTCCCAATGCTCCGGCACCCGCCCCAACCACGGCACGCCGGAGTCCTTCATCGCGGGGTAGGGCTTGAGTCCGTCGATCATCACAGCGCCTCGAACCAGGTCTTGATCTTGATCGCCATGAACTTGCGACGCTCCTCGAGGAAGTCGTCGTAGTCTGGGATCGCGCCGTCCAGCAGCGACGCAGGGATGCAGCTTGCGCGCAAGTTGGCCCGCAGGTCCGCCTCGTCGTTGATGCCGCCGTACTTCTTCTTGCCACCGTTCACCTGCTCGGCCAGCTCCGCGAAATATTTCCCGGGCGGCTTGTCGCCGATGGCGATGTTGATCTCGCTCTGCGCCAGCGCGAAGTTGGCGATCTGGTTGTAGCGGCCGCGCGCGAGGCCCTGCGACTTGAGGTGCTTCTTCGGATAGACGTGGTGCACGTCGCTGCGGTTGAGCAGCAGGTCGAGCACGGTGATGTCGCGCGAGAGGAAGCCCTTGTCGCCGAGCTTCACCTGCGCCGCCTGGTAGCAGAGGAAGTAGGGGCTGTTCGACGACGAGGTATCCATGAGCTGCGGCAGCATGCCGGTCCAGAAGCTCGCGGGCAGTTCGTTCTCGATCACCGCGTCGGCGTAGGCGGCGAGCCCGCGTGCCTCGACTTGTCGGATGTCGAAGTCGAAGGTCGTCTCCGGGCTGCCGGTGTAGCGGCTGCGGAGGACGGACATCGCGTACCAGCGGCGCACCAGTCGTTCCAGATCGGCGGCGGGCAGGCCCTCGGCCCGCCCGCGCAGATAGAGGATGTAGGCGAAGTTGACGGCGTTGCGGCCGCCGATCAGGTCGCTGGTCACGAAGCCCGCCGAGCGCAGGATCATCGTGATGCGGTCGAAGTGGGTCTTGTTGATGAAGGCCAGCACGCCCTGCTTCAGCTTGCCGAAGGACGCCTCGGCGATCGCCTCCTCGAACTGCTTGGTCTCGAAGTTGCGGCCCGAGAGCAGCGCCACCAGGTCCTGCAACTTGCCGCGCCCGAACTCGGACGTGAATGCCACCCGGAGCATGTCGGTGTAGGTCGGGTCGTAGATGTCGTCGTTGACGTCCTTGAGCCAGCGCATCGCCGGCAGGAACTCGGAGGCGGCGAATGCCTTGTCACCTTTCTCGATGCGGGCGAGGAACTCCGGTGCCACGGCCAGGTGGCAGAAGTAGTCGATGGCCTTGCGCAGCAGGTTGCCGCCGTAGGTCTCGTTGACGGCGATTTTCGACATGGCGAAGTCGGCCTGTGACAGTTCAGTGCCCGCCGAGTTGACGCGGATGAAGATCTCGGTGACGGTCTCGATGTCGAGGTCGTCGGCCAACTCGATCACGCCGACGTGGTTGTTGATGATCTTGCGCAGCTTCTCCAGCACGCGCGAGACGCGCTTGCGGTCGGCGGCGGGGTTCTTCTTGGTGTAGGTGTCGGTCAGCTCGGTCAGGCTCGCGTCGGGCGCGAAGACCTCGGCCACGTCCTCGATCCACGCGACGTCCTTCCGGATGGCCGGGTTGGCGACTTCGAAGCGCTCCTCCTGCGGGTGGAAGGCGATGCGGATGCGGACGGTCTCGTAGTCCTTGGTCAGCACCTCGCGGCCCAGCAGCGCCGCCATCAGGGCGGTGACCCGCTGCTGGCCGTCGATCAGGATGCGCTTGCCGGCCGACGAAGTGCCGTCCTTGAGCTTGACGGTGGGGTTGCGCCAGGCGATCAGGTAGCCGACGGGGTAGCCCTGGTAGAGCGAGTCGAGCAGGTTGCGGACCTTGGTCGCCTCCCATACGAACGGGCGCTGGATTTCGGGGATGGCGATCTCGCCCGATTTCACCCAGGTGAGCAGCGTCTCGATGGGGTGCGGCGTAACGGAGTAGCGTTGCGTGGACATGGTTCAGTCCTGCCTCACGAGAGTTCTATTCACGCTTCGATCCCCCTGATCCTCGCCGCGTGTTTGCTCAGGCGACCCTGCACGGCGCGTACGCCGTAGTGGAAAGTCAACACGGCTGCTGGCCACTGACGCAACTCGCCGCCGTCGATCGTCGTCGTCCTGCCGAAGGTGCTGCGCGTCGTCACCCAGGCCTCCGCGAGACGGTTGCCGCGCACGAACTTCATGAGACCTTTCAGGGCTTCGGGCTTGCCCGAGTACTTGTCGCTCCACTTGATCTCGACCGCCGTAACCGGCTTCAACGTCGGCAGCGACTCCACCAGGTCCACCTCGGAGTCGTCCGTGCCCCAGCGCGCATAGTTGATTCGCACATCCTCGTGGAAGCGCTGCGCGAACAGCGCCGTTTCCACCAGATGCCCGAACTCGGGGTCGTCCGGGCGCCTGGCGCCGAACAGACCGGTGTACATGGCCGAGTTGGTCAGATACACCTTGAAGCGCCGTTCGCGTTGATAGCGTTTGCCGTCCTGATCGACGCGAAACACGCGCTTGAGCAGGAACGCCGCTTCGAAGTACTCGATGTAGCGCTGGATCGTCTGTTTGCCGACACCGCTGCGCTGCGAGAGCTGCTCGAACGACACTTCCTCGGCGGTGTTGAAGGCAAGCAGGGTGAACAACGAGTTGAGTTCCTGGATGTCCTTGATGCCGTAGAGCTGCGGCAGGTCGCGCAGGAGCACTTTGTCCACGATGTCGGACTTGACGAAGCGCTCCGGGTTGTCGCGCACGGTGGGCGAGAGCGCCAGTTCGGGATAGCCGCCGAAGTGCACGTACTCGACGAACTGCGCGTTCAGGCGTTCGATGTCTTCCAGTACGTATTCGCCGGGCTGCTCTTCGCGAATGGCAGGCGGTTCCGGTCGCAGCTCCAGGTATTCGGAGAAGGTCAGCGGCGGAAGCAGAAAATCCGTGAAACGTCCGGCGCCTGATTCGGTGCTCTGGCGCTTGAGCGCCGCCGCGGCGGAGCCCGACACCAGGATGCGCAGGTCGGGGCGATGATCGACCAGCGCCTTCAGATATTTCTCCCAATCCTTGTGCGACTGGATTTCGTCGAAGAAGAGATAGCGAACGCCATCGCCAGCAGGTGCCGCCGCTTCGATCTGCCGCACGAGCGTCTCGAGCGACTGCCCGTGCAGCAGCGGGTGATCCATCTCCACGTAGCCGACGCGCGGCCCTGCGAGCCCGGAATCGAGCAGCCGGTTGATCAAGTGGCGGATCAGGATCGTCTTGCCCACCCGGCGCGGCCCCAGGAGAACCACGGCACGGCGCAGTTCCGAATCCAGCAAGAGCTTCCGGACGGGCTCGAGGTAGGCGCGCGGGCGCAGCGTGGAGGTCGCCTCATCCGCCCGGGTGCTCTGCCACCACGGATTCAGACGCTTAAGATGCTCCGCAATCTGTTGATTAGAAACCTCTTTCACTTGGAATCGACCTTAAGCACAGATAGCTTTGCTTAACTCTATCACGGCGATGGGGGGACCGGAGCAACTAGCGCACCCCCCCGACGATCTCTCCCAGCAACCCCTCGGTCTCCTTCTCCAACGCGAGGATGTCCGCCCGGATTTCTTCCAGGGTGCGCAGCGGCTGCGGCTTGTAGAAGTAGCGGGTGAAGCTGATTTCGTAGCCGGTCTTGACGCTGTCCGGCACGTACCAGGCGTCGGGCGCGTGGGGCAGCACCTCCCGCCGGATGAAGGCCTCGATGCCGCCTTCCTCCAGCAGCGGCACTTGCTCGGTGTCGCGCAGGTCGGGGTCGGGCTCGTACTCGACCACGGCCGGTTTACCGGCGATCGTCGCCTCGAACAACCCGTGCAGCGGGTCGGCGGCGGTGCCTTTCTTGTGGATCTTGCGGATGACCGGCGGCGCGTCGTCGGAGCGCTCGGCGGTCTCCTTGAGCGCTTTGATTTCCTTCGGCGAATACGCCCGCTCGGGGTCGATGCCCTTCAGGCGCAGCGGCCGCTCGACGGTCACCTTCCAGTAGCCGAAGACGGCGTTCGGAAAGATCTTCGACTGCTCGGCCTCCTCGAACTTGAGGAACGCGTCGCAGATGCGCCCGATGTCGTCGTCCGACAGCTCGCAGTTCTTCTTGCCCAGGTTCTTGCGCAGCGGCTTGAACCACTGCGTGGCGTCGATCAACTGCACCCTGCCTTGGCGGTGCGCCGGCTTGCGGTTGGTGAGCACCCAGATATAGGTGGCGATGCCGGTGTTGTAGAACATGTTGAGCGGCAGCGCGACGATGGCTTCGAGCCAGTCGTTCTCGATGATCCAACGGCGGATGTTGCTCTCGCCCTGGCCTGCGTCGCCGGTGAAGAGCGACGAGCCGTTGTGCACCTCGGCGATGCGGCTGCCCAGCTTCGTGCCCCGCTTCATCTTGCTGAGCATGTTGGCCAGGAACAGCATCTGGCCGTCGCTCGAGCGGGTGACGAGCGAGTACTCGGGGTCGCCGGCGTGCTCGATGACGAAGCGCGGGTCCTTGATGCCGTCCTTGCCGCCCATGCGCTCGAGGTCGCTCTTCCAGCTCTTGCCGTAGGGCGGGTTGCTGAGCATGAAGTCGAACTCGCGCGACGGGAACGCGTCGTTGGCAAGCGTGGAATGCTCCGGGCCGCCGACGATGTTGTCCGCGGCATCGCCCTCGCCCTTGAGCAGCAGGTCGGCCTTGCAGATGGCGTAGGTCTCGGCGTTGATCTCTTGGCCGTAGAGATGCGTGGCCACCTGCTTGCTGTGTTGCCTTGCAAGCTCCTGAAGCGTTTCCTCGGCGACTGTCAGCATGCCGCCCGTGCCGCATGCGGCGTCGTAGAGAAGGTAGGTGCCGGATTCGATCTCGTCGGCGATCGGCAGAAAGAGCAGCTTCGCCATGAGCTTCACGGCGTCGCGCGGCGTCCAGTGCTCGCCGGCTTCTTCGTTGTTTTCTTCGTTGAAGCGCCGGACCAGCTCCTCGAACACCGTGCCCATGCCGTGGTTGTCGAGGCCGGGGTGCTTGATGGAACCATCGCCGTTGAGCACCGGATTGGGGCTGAGGTTGATGTCCGGCGAAAGCAGCTTCTCGATCAACGTGCCGAGCACGTCGGCCTTGGAGAGCCGCGGAATCTGGTTGCGGAATTCGAAGTTCTCGAGGATGTCCTGCACATTTGGCGAGAAGCCGTCGAGGTAGGCTTCGAAGTCCGCCCTGAGCTGTTGCTGGCTGGCGCGCGCCTTGAGGTCGCGCAACGTGAACTTCGAGGTGTTGTAGAAGGCCTGGCCCGCGGCCTGGCGCAGTGCCTGGTCCTGATTGGTGATCCCGGCCTTGTCGAGTGCGGCCTTCATGTCGAGCACGGTCTGCTTGGTGGGCTCCAGCACCGCGTCGAGCCGGCGCAGGACGGTCATCGGCAGGATCACGTCGCGATACTTGCCGCGGACATAGAGATCCCGCAGGACGTCGTCGGCGATGCCCCAGATGAAGTTGGCGATCCAGTTGAGTTGGGTTGGTTCCATGTCTATTGCCTGGTTCCCGGCCACAGCCACGCGAGGTCAAAGCTCAGTTGCCCGTGTTGGCGGCACGCGGCGCTATCGCCAGGCGCCCGGTTGGGGGTTCTCGCCATGACACGTCTTGTTGTCACTCGGGCGCCTCCATGGCTCCGCCCGCAGGCCCTGCCTCGTTGAACAGCGCGATGTACGACGCAAAGCGAAAGCGCCGATTCCGCGCGTACCCGGTCATCTCGCTCAGCACGTCCAGCTTCACCAGCCGGGACACGAGGCTGTTGGCCGCAGCGTAGGTGGTGCCGGTCAGTTTCTGCACGTCCCGTACCGCGACGATCGGGCGGTCGAACAGCGATTCGAGCACCTTGTGGCCGTTGCCGGCCGCGCGGCCGAGGTGCGCCGTGATCGCGCTGCGGTGCTGCTCTCGCAGTTGCAGGATCCGCCGTGCCGTCTCCGCCGCCTCGGCGGCCACCTCGATCACGCCGCGCAGGAAGAACGCGAGCCACGCTTCCCACGCGCCCCGGGTGCGCACCGTCTGCAGGTGTTCGTAGTACGTCTGTCGGTGCTGCTTGAAGTAGTGCGACAGGTACAGCACCGGCTTTTGCAGCAATCCGCGCTCGGTCAGGAGGAAGGTGATCAGCAGCCGCCCGACGCGCCCGTTGCCGTCGAGGAACGGATGAATAGTCTCGAACTGCACGTGGGCCAGGGCGATCTTCACCAGCGGCGGCAGCTCGTCGTGCGCGTGCAGGAAGGTCTCCAGGTCTTCCAGCGCCGCCGGCACCGCGTGGTGCGGCGGCGGCACGAAGGTCGCGGTGTTCAGCGTGCAGCCGGCGGGGCCGATCCAGTTCTGGCTGGTGCGCAGTTCACCGGGCTGCAGCCTGCCGCCGCGCACGCCGTGCATCAGCTCGGCATGGATCTCGCGGATCAGGCGCACCGAAACCGGCAGCTCGGCGAGTCGAGCCAAGCCGTGGTTCATGGCGCGCACGTAGTTGATCACCTCGTCCACGTCGCGCGGCAAGGTCTGTTCGAAGAGCTGCGCCTCGGCAGCGAGCAGGTCCTGCAGGGAGCTCTGCGTGCCCTCGATCTGGCTGGAGAGCACTGCCTCCTTGCGCACGTACATGAAGACGAAGAGGTCCGGGTTCGGCAGGGTGAGCACCGAGCCGTCGAGCCGACCGAGCGCGCGGTCGGCGGCGGAAAGCAGACCCTGCAGCTCGCCGCCCAGCGCCAGTGCGGGCTGTGGCGGCAGGGGTGCCGGCACGAACGCCCGATAACCCGTAGGCTGGGTGATGTAGCGTCCACCCCGGTTCGAGGCTTCGCCGACAGTCGCCATCCGGATGGCTGCCTTTCGTAGGGGGCCAGAATCGCCCCATATGATAGGCAGTCTTTAGCAAGAACGGAAGTCGAGCGCCTTGTTCTAGTTTGCGGAGAGTCCCTGGGGCGACCGCGTTACCCGGCACCGCCCGCGGCGGCATCGTCGATCAGCGGGCCGTGGCCTCGGCAGATACCGGCGTGAGCTCGGGGTCGAGTCGGCGCAGAGCCATCCGTGCATTCGTGGAGCGCGCCTCCAGAAATGCGCGGTTGTTCCAAGACGGAGGCTCCACAGGGCGTGGATGAATTTCATTCACGCCGTGAATGGGAATGGACAAATCCGGCGATGGCTGCCCCGGGGTTCGCGCAAGAGCTTCCTGCACGAGCTTCATGCCTCGAGCCCGACGGGGAGGCAGATCCACCGGAGCCCGGGGCGGTATCGGAGCCGTTCCCGGACGGCGCGTGAAGGCGCCCCGGGCCCGTCAACGCCGCGCCAGCCGGAACGCCAGCTTGCGCAACTCGGTGACCCAGAGCACGGCGCTCGCCATCGCGGCGCAGACGAGCCACTGCTGCGGGCTGAGCGGGACCGTGCCGAAGGCGACGTTCAGCGCGCCCACGTGCACCACCGCGACCTGCAGGACGAGCGACAGCGCGATCGCGCCCCAGAGCCAGCGGTTGGCGAAGAGGCCCTGCCGCGCGCTCGCGGTGTCCGAGCGCGCGGCGAGCGCGTTGAACAACTGCGCGAGCACCAGCACGGTGAATCCGGCGGTGCGCGCGTTGGCGAGACTCCGGTCGCCGTCGATGAGCCCGCCCGGCAGGTAGAGGTCGATGGTCAACAGCGAGACGAGCGCCATCAGAAGCCCGACCTCGAACACGCTCGCCCACATGCGCGCGTCGATCACGCGCGCGCCCGCGCGGCGAGGCGGGCGGGCCATCACGTCCTCGGCCGGAGGGTCGACGCCCATCGCCAGCGCGGGCGCCGAATCGGTGATCAGGTTGACCCACAGGATCTGCGTGGCGAGCAGCGGCAGGACGACGGCGTCGCCGCCGTGGCGAAGGCCGATCACGCCGGCGCCGACGACGCCCAGGAACACCGTCAGCACCTCGCCCATGTTCGACGACAGCAGGTAGCGCAGGAACGTGCGGATGTTGTCGACGATCGCGCGCCCTTCGCGCACCGCGGCGACGATGGTCGCGAAGTTGTCGTCGACGAGGATCATCCTGGCCGCCTGCTTGCTGACCTCGGTGCCGGTGATGCCCATCGCGACGCCGATGTCGGCCGCCTTCAGCGCCGGCGCGTCGTTGACGCCGTCGCCGGTCATCGCGACGACGTGACCCCGGGCCTCGAGCGCCGCGACGATGCGGAGCTTGTGCGCCGGTGCCACCCGGGCGAACACCGAGTGCTCCCGCACCGCAACGGCCAGCGCGCGCGCGTCCATCGCGTCCAGCTCGGAACCGGACAGCGCCCGCGCGCCGGGAGCGGCCAGTCCGAGGTCGGCGGCGATGCGGGCCGCGGTGCGCGGGTGGTCGCCGGTGATCATGATCACGCGGATGCCGGCGCGCTGCGCCTCGGCGATGGCGGCCGCGGCCTCCTCGCGCGGCGGATCGATGATGCCCACGGTGCCGACGAAGATCAGGTCGCGCTCGAGCGCGCCCGCGTCCTCGTCCTCGCCGGCGGAGAGCGGCCGGTAGGCCACCGCCAGCGGGCGCATCGCCTCGTCGGACAGGCGGTCGACGTCGGCGAGGATGCGCGCGCGCGTCGTCTCGTCGAGCGGGCGCACGGCCGCGCCCTCGCGCAGCCGTGCGCAGCGCGCGAGCAGAACGTCGGGCGCGCCCTTGCACACCAGCACGCGCGCGTCGCCATGCTCGTGGTCGATCTCGATGCTCGACATCATCTTGCGCTCGGAGGTGAACGGCAGTTCGCGCACGCGTTCGAACCGGCGCGCGCGTCGCCCGTGGCTCCCGAGCTTGCGTTCGGCCACCAGAAAGGCGGCCTCGGTGGGGTCGCCCTGGATCTCCCAGACGCCGGGCGAGGTTTCGCGCAGGGTGGCGTTGCCCGCGAGACTGCCGCCGCCCAGCACGACCAGGTGCTCCGCGCGCATCGCCGCGTGCGGCGGCTGCCCGTTCTCCTGCTCGAAGCGGCCCACCGGCGCGTAGCCGACCCCGGTGACGCGCGCCGTGCCGGCGGCGGTGACGATGCGCTGGATCGTCATCTCCGAGCGGGTCAGCGTGCCGGTCTTGTCCGAGCAGATCGCCGAGGCCGCGCCCAGCGACTCCACCGACGACAGCTTCTTCACCACCGCATTGCGTCGCGCCATGCGCTCCACGCCGAGCGCGAGCACCAGCGACAGGATCGCCGGCAACCCTTCGGGCACCGCGGCCACCGCCAGTGAGACGCCGAGGAGCAGCACTTCGACCACGCCGCCGACGCCGCGCACGTCGGTCAGCGCCAGCACGGTGGCGACCACGACGGAGGCGATCACGACCACCGCGATGCCGAGCATGCGGCCGACGCGAGCGATCTCGACTTGCAGCGGCGTCGGAGGCTCGACGGTCGCTTCGAGCATTGTGGCGATCGAACCGACCTGGGTGGCCATGCCGGTGGCGGTGACCACGGCGCGGCCGCTGCCCTGCGTCACCACGGTGCTCTTGAACACCATGTTGGTCCGTTCGGCGAGCGCGGCCGGCTGGGCCAGCGTGGCGGGATCCTTGTTCACGGCCTCGCTCTCGCCGGTGAGTGAGGCTTCCTGCACGCGCAGCGCCGCGGCTCGCAGCAGCCGGGCGTCGGCGCCCACGGCGTCGCCTTCAGAGAGCAGAAGGATGTCGCCGGGGACGAGTTCGCTGCTCGGCACGCGCTGCACGGCGCCATCGCGCAGCACGCCGGAAGTCGCCGCCGTGGCGCGCGAAAGCGCAGCGACGGCGCTCCCGGCTCGCGCTTCCTGCACGAAGCCGAGCACGGCGTTCAGCACGACGATGAGCGCGATCACCAGCGCGTCGACCGGCCAGCCGCGCGCGCCCTCGATGGCCCAGGCGGCGAGCGAGACCGCGATCGCCGCCGCGAGCAGCGCGACCAGCGGGTCGAGAAGCTGGGCGAGCAGCCGGCGCCAGGCCGGCACCGGCGGCAAGGCACGAAGCTCGTTGGCGCCGTGCGCGGCGCGCCGGCGCGCGCTCTCGGCGGAGGAGAGCCCCTGCGCCGGGTCGACGCCGAGGCTCGCGGCCACCGTGCCGGCGTCCGCCAGC
>JAANMW010002113.1_pt1 | contig 18670 bp, 14 predicted proteins | sample 7279671 | NCBI WGS metagenome assembly JAANMW01 (sample SAMN14094541, study PRJNA606508) | bioreactor metagenome | isolation source: A lab-scale SPAN reactor treating ammonium-rich wastewater day 247 | place: Ireland: Galway | collected 2017-09-19
GCTTGGACGTTGTGAAGACGGGCAACAACCTGCGCGACCACATGACTGATCTGGAGTTGATCTTCACCATGCTGGGTGAAGCCAGCACCACCGAGATTGCCCGCCGCAGCGATGCTGTGGGCTTTGATGAAAACCGTACTTCCGCCAAAGAAGGCGGAAAAATTGCCGGTAACGCCCGCAAAGCGCTGGAGGCCAAGACGGGTAAGAAGGTGGTGAGCAAGGCCAATTACCTGCCCGCGCCAACCACGTCCGATCTGTTGGCAGACATTGCGCCAGCCCCGCCCGCAAAGCCCAAAGCGCGTAAATAACAGCCAGCTTCATCGTCTGCATCGATGAGAGCGGCGACGAAGGCTTTGTCTTCCTGCCGGGCGAAAAGGGCACCGGGCCGTTTGCAGCCGCCAGCACCCCCCCAGCCGCGTCGCGCAGCTGACATGCTCGACCGGGTGCCCCACCCATAATTTGCGGCATGACGACCTCCCTCCGCTCCACCCTTGATTTCCTGCTCTATAACTGGCTCCAGGCCGAATCGCTCAGCGCACGCGAGCGTTTTGCCGACCATTCGCGCGAAACGTTTGATGCCGTGCTCGACACCTGCGAGCGCATCGCGCGCGAGAAGTACGCGCCGTTCAACCGCACGGTGGACACGCAGGAGCCGCATTTCGACGGCGAAAAAGTGATCCTGCCGCAGGCGACCAAGGATGCGTATGACGCTTACGCTGCCTCGGGCATGCTCAGCGCCGCGCAGGATTACGACATTGGCGGCATGCAGTTGCCCTACACGGTGGACGCGGCGGCCAATGCTTTTTTTGCCGTGGCGTCGATCAGCATCAGCTCCAGCCTGCTGAGCGTGGGCAATGCCAACCTGCTCATGGTGCATGGCACCGATCTGCAGAAGAAGGTGTTTGCGCTCAACGAGTTTTCAGGGCGCTTCTCGGGCACCATGTGCCTGAGCGAGCCGCAGGCGGGCTCATCGCTCAGCGACGTCGCTACACGCGCCGTGCCCGATGGAGCTGGTTTCGAGGCTGATCCGCTGGGCGCGCGCTACCGGTTGACCGGCAACAAGATGTGGATTTCCTCCGGCGAGCACGAGCTGTCAGAGAACATCGTCCACCTCGTGCTGGCCAAGATTCCGGGGCCCGACGGTAAGCTGGTGCCGGGCACGCGCGGCATTTCGCTGTTCATCGTGCCCAAGAAGCTTGTGGACACCGAAGGCCAGCTGACCGGTGTGCGCAACGATGTGGCGCTGGCGGGCCTGAACCACAAGCTGGGCTGGCGCGGCACCACCAACACGCTGCTCAACTTTGGCGAGGGCAAGTACCCGGTGAACGGCCAGGCCGGCGCCGTGGGCTACCTGGTCGGCCAGCCCGGCAAGGGCCTGGCGTGCATGTTCCACATGATGAACGAGGCGCGCATCGGCATCGGCATGGCTGCCACCATGCTGGGCCTGGCGGGCTACTACGCCAGCCTGGACTACGCCAAGAACCGCCCGCAGGGCCGACCCGTGGGGCAGGGCGGCAAGGATGCCGCGCAGCCCCAGGTGCGCATCATCGAGCACGCCGACGTCAAGCGCATGCTGCTGGCGCAAAAGAGTTATGGCGAGGGCGCGCTGGCGCTCAACCTGTTCTGCGCCCGCCTGGTGGACGAGCAGCATACCGGTGCGCCAGACGCCGCCGACGAGGCGCGCCTGCTGCTCGAAGTGCTCACGCCCATCGCCAAGAGCTGGCCCAGCGAGTTCTGCCTGGAGGCCAACTCGCTGGCCATCCAGATCCACGGCGGCTACGGCTACACGCGCGACTTTCCGGTGGAGCAGTACTGGCGCGACAACCGCCTGAACATGATCCACGAGGGCACGCACGGCATCCAGGCGGCCGACCTGCTGGGCCGCAAGGTGCTGATGGAAAACGGCCGGGGCATGCAATTGTTGGCCGGGCGCATGCAGGCCACCATGGCGCAGGCCGCTGCCGTGCCTGAACTGGCAGGGTATGCGGCTGCGCTGGGCGACGCCTTGCAGCAGGTGGGCAGCGCCACGCAGGCCGCCTGGGCCACCAGTAACCCCACCGAAGCGCTGGCGAACGCCGTGCCCTACATGCAGGCTTTTGGCCATACCGTGCTGGCCTGGACCTGGCTCGACGTAGCCCTGGCTACGTTGCGCTCGGATGCTACGCTTTCAATAGCTGCCAGCGCAGGAAGAATGGGCGCTGCACGTTATTTTTACCATTACGAATTGCCGAAAATCGGCGCCTGGCTGCAGGTAGTGAGTCGCCGCGACGCCACCTGCGCCAACCTGCCTGAAAATGCTTTTTGAGCCGCAGCAGTGCGCAGGGATTGGTGTCCCCCACGGCTTGAAGCCGCGATGTGGGCAGCGCAGTGGCCCAAGGCAGGTTTGAATACCATGCCCTGTGCACCGGCCTGTGTTCCGTTGCCGTGCTGGGCGTACCAATCGCGCAGGCGACAGGTTTTGCAGTAACGGCATCGCACAATCTTTTTTTATGCCGGGCAGCCGCTGTGGTCTGACCCGGCTTATTCAACCTTCAGGAGACAACAACATGACCCGTACCATCCAGCAATTGTTCGACCTCAAGGGAAAAACTGCACTCGTCACCGGTGGCTCGCGCGGCCTGGGCCTGCAAATGGCGCATGCGCTGGGCGAGGCTGGAGCCAAAATCATGCTCAGTTCGCGCAAGGCTGCGGACCTGGAAGCGGCCACCGCCGAACTGCAGGCCGCGGGCATTGATGCCCGCTGGATTGCGGCGGACTGCGCCCAAGAGGCTGAAATCCACCGTCTGGCCCGCGAGACGATGGAGCGCATGGGCAACATCGACATCCTGGTCAACAACGCTGGCGCCACCTGGGGCGCACCGGCCGAAGACCACCCGCTGGACGCCTGGGACAAGGTCATGAACCTGAACGTACGCGGCTACTTCTTGCTGAGCCAGTACGTGGCCAAGCACAGCATGATCGGGCAGCGCAGCGGCAGCATCATCAACGTGGCCTCGATTGCTGGTTTGGGAGGCAACCCCCAAGGCATGAACACCATTGCCTACAACACCTCCAAGGCGGCGGTGATCAACTTCACGCGCACGCTGGCAGGGGAATGGGGCAAGTACGGCATCCGCGTCAACGCTATCTGCCCGGGTTTCTTCCCGAGCAAGATGACTGCAGGCCTGCTCAAGACCCTGGGTGAAGAAAACCTGACGGCCCATGCCCCTCTGGGACGCCTGGGTGATGATGAAGACCTCAAGGGCCTGTGCGCGTTGTTTGCTTCGGATGCAGGCAAGCACATCACCGGCCAGTACCTGGCCGTGGATGGCGGCGTGAGCGCACTGGTCGGGGGCTGACCAGCATGGCCACGGCCGCCGAGTCCAGCCTGGGGTTTGGCGTTGAAATCCCTTTCGTCAACCTGCTGGGTTTCGAACTGGTGTGCATGCAGGACGGTGCATCCGAGCTGCACTACGAAGCGCGGCCTGAGCACCTCAACTCGTTTGGCGTGACGCATGGCGGCGCCTCGATGACGCTGCTCGACGTGACCATGGCCACGGCAGCGCGCAGCGTGGCGCCCGAGCTGGGTGTGGTCACCATCGAGATGAAGACCAGCTTCATGCAAGCCGCGCAGGGCCCCTTGGTGGCCAAGGGGCGTTTGATCCACCGCACGGCCACCATGGCCTTCACCGAAGCCACGGTCTTCGACGCCCAAGGGCGGCCGTGCACCCACGCCACCGGCACCTTCAAGTACGTGCGGCGCCTGCCGGTCGGGCCGGGTAGCGTGAACGAGCTGCGCGCCATTGCCACCGATTGACCTTGCCGTCGCCCACGGTATCTATTTCAGGTCAAATTGGCATCTAACGCTTGATGGTATTGCGCAAGCAGCTATCAAATTTATAGTAATCATTTACAGGAGTGCTTCCATGCCCCGCAATCAACAGATTCTTCTCGACAACCGCCCACAGGGCGAAGCCGTGGCGAGCAACTTCAAACTGGTCGCCACCGATACCCCCACGCTGCAGGACGGCCAGGTCCTGGTGCGCAACCATTATTTGAGCCTGGACCCCTACATGCGCGGCCGCATGAACGATGCCAAGAGCTACGCCCAGCCCCAACCGCTGGGTGAAGTCATGCAGGGCGGCACGGCAGGCGAAGTGGTCGAGAGCCGCAGCCCCAAGTTCGCCGTGGGCGACAAAGTGGTGGGTTTTGGCGGCTGGCAGGAGTACAGCGTAGTGGACGCCAGCCAACCCGGCTCCTTGAAAAAGGTGGACACCACGCACGTGCCGCTGTCGCACTATCTGGGCGCCGTCGGCATGCCCGGCGTGACGGCCTGGTATGGCCTGGTGAAGATCATTGCGCCGAAAGAGGGCGATACCGTGGTGGTCAGCGCTGCCACCGGCGCGGTGGGCAGCGCCTTTGCCGCCCTGGCCAAGGCGCGCGGCTGCCGCGTGGTGGGCATTGCCGGTGGCCCCGACAAATGCCAATACGCCGTAGACGAACTGCACTTTGACGCCTGCATCGACTACAAGGAACACAGCGACGGCAAGGCCATGGGCAAAGCGCTCAAGGAAGCCTGCCCCAAGGGCATTGACGGCTACTTTGAAAACGTGGGCGGCTGGATCATGGACGCGGTGATGCTGCGCATGAACGCCTTTGGCCGCATCGCGCTGTGCGGCATGATCGCCGGCTACGACGGCGCGCCCCTGCCCATGGCAAACCCGGCACTCATCCTGGTGAACCGCCTGAAGATCGAAGGCTTCATCGTCAGCGAGCACATGGAAGTCTGGCCCGAGGCGCTGACCGAGCTGGGCACGCTGGTGGCCACCGGCAAGCTGCGCCCGCGCGAAAGCGTGGCCGAAGGCATTGCCGCAGCGCCCGAGGCGTTCCTTGGCCTGCTCAAGGGCAAGAACTTCGGCAAGCAGGTCGTCAAGTTGGTATGAACATGAACAACCCCCTGAGTAACCGTCTTCAAAGTCAAGTCCTATGAAGCGAAGCATCCCAAGGTTTGCCGGTTCTGACCATGGCGTTGAGCATGGTTAGCAGCTTGCGCATGCACGCGACCAAGGCCACCTTGGGCAGCTTGCCTGCGGCCCTCAGCCCCTTCTCTCGGTTATCGCCGGTAAGGGGGACGAGGCCAGCGCCCGGAGTGCAGACGACATTTCCATGTCGTGGCGGCCCTTGCGCGGCGTCCCTGGTATGGGTCGTGCCAGATTCGCAGGGCGTGAATTGATCTGCAGCGCAGCGTAGTGGAGCATTGCAATGACGTTGAGCTGGACCTGCAAGCGCTTTGATGACCTGGGCGTGCACGCCCTGCACGATGCGCTGGCCTTGCGGTGCCGGGTGTTCATTCTTGAGCAAGGCCCTTACCAGGACCCGGATGCCGCCGACAAGCAGGCCTGGCACCTGCTGGGCTACAACGCTGCGGGCCAGCTCCAGGCCTGCCTGCGCGTGGTAGACCCTGGCGTCAAGTTTGCCGAGCCCTCCCTTGGCCGCGTGGTGACGGCGCCCGAGGCCCGTGGCCAGGGCCTGGGCCGTGCGTTGATGACCGAGGGCCTGGCGTGCTGCGCCAAAGCGTGGCCGGGCAGGGCGGTGCGCATCAGCGCACAGGCGCATCTGCACGATTTTTATGCGGCGCTCGGTTTTGCGCCGGTGGGCGCGCCCTACCTGGAAGATGCCATTCCCCACATTGAAATGCTGCGCCCCGCAGAGCCAGCCCTTGCCAAGGAGACACCATGAGCACAGAACTCATCCTGCACCACTACCCCGCGTCGCCATTTGCCGAAAAAATCCGCATGGTGCTGGGCTTCAAGCAACTGCCCTGGAAGTCCGTCATCATCCCCAGCGTCATGCCCAAGCCCGATGTGGTGGCGCTGACGGGCGGCTACCGGCGCACGCCCATCCTGCAGATCGGCGCCGACATTTACTGCGATACCAGCCTGATCTGCGAGGTGCTAGACCACAAGCAACCCGAGCCCGTGCTGTATCCGCCGCACTTGAAGGGCGTCTCCCGCGTGTTCGCCCAGTGGGCCGACAGCACCCTGTTCTGGACGGCCATGGCCTACAACATGCAGCCCAAGGGCGTGGCCGCGCTGTTCGCCAAGCTGCCGCCCGAGGCCGGGGCGGCCTTTGCCGAAGACCGCAAGGCCATGAGCGTGAACATGACGCGCCTGCGCACGCAGGACGCCGCGCCCGCCTACCGCTCCTACCTGCGGCGCATCGCGCACATGGTCGAAGAGCACGACTTTTTGTTTGGCATTGCGCCCTGTGTGGCCGACTTTGCCGCCTACCACCCGTTGTGGTTTACGCGCGTGTGCACGCCGTCGGTGGCCGATGTGTTCGACCATGTGCCCGCCGTGCTCGAATGGATGGATCGCATGGCCGCACTGGGCCATGGCCGCATGGAGCGGTTCACCGCCCAGGACGCCATCACCGTGGCCGCTGGTGCCGAGCCGTTGCCGCACATGAGTGATGTGTTCCAGGACGAACATGGCATTGCCCTGGGCAGCGAAGTCACCGTGGCGCCCGAGAGCTTTGGCCCCGAGGCCACGCAGGGCACGCTGGTGGCCGCCACCCGCACGCGCTACATCCTGCGCCGCGAAGACCCGCGTGCAGGCACCGTCAATGTGCATTTTCCCCGCATTGGTTATGTACTAAAGAAGGCAACCTCCTGAAATACGCCGCTCCGTGCAGCCGCCTGACGCGGCAGCTCTTTGAGGCCGTCCAAGCCTGCGCAGGCAGGCTTGGAGCCGCGGCTCTCAGCCCCTTCTCTCGGCTACGCCAGGAAGGGAGACACCGCCGACGCAGCGGGGCAGCCCTTGCGCAGCGGTCGCTGGCCTGGGCGGCGCCCGTTTCAAGTACGACGCCCTGAATCATCAACAACTGAAGGAGACACATCACATGATCGAAAATTTTGCAGGCAAGACCGCGGTTCTGACGGGAGCGGGTTCTGGCTTTGGGCTGGAATGCGCGCGCATTGGCGCCCGTTTGGGCATGAACCTGGTGCTGGTCGATGTGCAGCAGGACGCGCTGGACGCCGCCACCGCTGAGATGCAGGCCGCAGGGGCCCAGGTGCTGGCACGCAAGGTCGATGTGTCGAACGCTGCGCAGATGGAGCAGCTCGCACTGGATGTGCAGGAGCGCTTTGGTGCGCCGCACCTGGTGTTCAACAACGCTGGCGTGGGTGCCGGCGGCCTGGTGTGGGAAAACTCGGTGAGGGACTGGGAATGGGTGCTGGGCGTCAACCTCATGGGTGTGGTGCATGGTGTGCGCCTGTTCACCCCCATGATGCTCGACGCTGCCGCCAAAGACCCGGCCTGGCGTGGCCACATCGTCAACACGGCCAGCATGGCCGGTTTGCTGGCGCCGCCCAACATGGGTATCTACAACGTGAGCAAGCACGCCGTCGTCAGTCTGAGCGAAACGCTGTACCAGGATCTCTCGCTGGTCACGGACCAGGTCAGCGCCAGCGTGCTCTGCCCCTATTTTGTGGCCACGGGCATCAACGACAGCCATCGCAACCGACCGGATGCCTTGCAGTCGGGCAAGCCCACCAAGAGCCAGCTCATCGGCCAGGCCATGATTGGCAAGGCGGTCAGTTCGGGCAAGGTGACCGCCGCCGAGGTGGCGCAAAAGGTGTTCGAAGCCGTGGGTGCGGGCCAGTTCTATATCTACAGCCACCCCAAAGCCATCGGCGCCGTGCAGACGCGCATGGAAGACATCCTGCAGGCGCGCAACCCCACCGACCCCTTTGCCGACAAGCCCGAGTTGGGCGTGCAGTTGCGTGCACAGTTGCGTGCCAACTGAAATATGGGTGAAAATAGTTGCTAACGCTCATGGAATAAGCGTTAGAAGCTATTGAAAGCATAGTAATGAGCACGTTGGCAGGCCATGCTTTGTTCGAAACCGCCATAGGCGTTTGCGGCATCGCCTGGGCGCCACGCGGCATTGCTGCGGTGCAGTTGCCCGAGCAGGACGCAGCAGGCACCCGTGCGCGCCTGCTGCGCTATGCCGGCCCCTTGCCAGAAGCAGCCCCCCCGCCCGAGGTGCGCGCCGCCATGGCCCAGATTGCGGCCCTGCTGGCAGGTGAGCCGCACGACCTGAGTTCCCTGGTGCTGGACATGAGCGGCCTCACCGACTTCCAGCGCCGTGTGTACGCCATCACCTGCCGCATCCCCCCAGGCCAGACACGCACCTATGGCGAGATTGCCGCCGAGCTGGGCGACAGACACCTCGCCCGCGCGGTGGGACAGGCGCTGGGTTTTAACCCCTTTGCGCCGGTGGTGCCCTGCCACCGCGTGCTGGCAGCGGGGCAACGGCCAGGCGGTTTTTCTGCGCACGGCGGCGCAGCCACCAAGCTGCGCATGCTGGCCACTGAAGCTGCTTTTGCTGCGCAGGACGGGCAGCTTTTTTAAAACGCCTTTGCACGGGGCGTGACAATTTTTCCCCTGTTCCTCCCTTGCGCAACGCATGCCAGCGTTTCCCATGGGACGGCTGTCGGCCCCAAAGAGGCTGGAGGCCGCCCAGGCGTGTGTTTTATTCTGTTTCCCAATCATCCGTGTCTCGGCGCGAAGCCTACGATCAGTGCCGTAGCACGGCAAGGCGAAGCAACAACGACAAGGATGGTTTAGAAATGGAACTAGAACCCCAGCTTTGATCCCGCCCCGAGCAGGGTCACGATCCCAAGGAGCGCAAAAATCGCGGCGGCTATCGTATGCACCAGCTTCATCGGGATTTTTGACGCGAGCTTGTCGCCGACGAACACGGCAGGCACATCGGCAATCAGCATCCCGAGGGTGGTGCCGATCACCACCATCACAGGTGCCGCGTAATGTGCGGCCAGAGCGACCGTGGCGATCTGTGTCTTGTCGCCCATTTCGGCCAGAAAGAAGGTGATCAAGGTGGCGCCGAACACGCCAAACCTTTGGGCGATCTGTGCTTCCTCGTCTTCAATTTTGTCCGGAATCATGGTCCAGGCGGCCATGCCGATGAACGACAGGCCCAAAGCCCAGCGCATGATCTCGGGACTGACCACTGCAGTGATCCAGGCCCCGAGAGCACCCGCGAGGCCATGATTGACCACGGTAGCAGCCAGGATGCCGAGGATGATTGGGACAGGCTTTTTGAAGCGGGCTGCGAGGATGAAGGCGAGGAGTTGGGTTTTATCGCCAATTTCAGCAAGGGCGACGACTCCGGTCGAGACAAGGAGGGATTCCATTAATGTTTCCAAGCCGGTTTACAGACGATTGACCACCACGCATCCCCGGCCAATCGGAGGCGTGGTGGTCAAAGGTCTTGCCAAGCGCATTCTGTTTCCAAATCATTCGTGTCTAGGCGCGAAGCCTACGATCAGTGCTGTAGCACGGCAAGGCCAAGCAACAACGACACGGATGGTTTGGAAATGGAATCAGAAACCGCTTACGCCATGACCGGTGGGTCAAGTATGTTGACGTAAGCCTCTTCGATGCGAAGAGAGGCTACTCCCCAATGACCCGAAAATTATAGCGGTGGCGGCCCGTCCATTGCAGAGCTGCGAGGGCGATACATCGGCTGGGCGCAGATTCGCCTTTTGTCTTTGATCGAAGGGGTTGGTTTTGCTCCGAAAAAGAGCGTTGTGCCCTCATGTTGAAGTCTTGTCATCCGGTAAGGCAGCACCCCTACAATGGTTATTGCCCTGATTTTGACCATGCAACGGACTACCTCCACCTTTACCCGCCACCTCTGGTACACGCTGGCTGTGCTGCTGGCCATGGTGGCGGCATTTGGGGGTTATGTCGTTTCCGAGAAAGCCATCGATGCGGCCAACAGGCAACGTCTGCGCTCGCTGCACCTGGCAGACGAAATGCGCCGCTCGACCGACGACCTCACCCGCCTGGCACGCATGGCCGTGATGACCGGCGATGGCTTGTACCAGCGCCACTACGAATCCTTGCTGGAGATTCGTGAGGGGCGCAAGCCAAGGCCCCCGCGCGACCGCGTGGTCTCCTTCGACGTGCCCTCCGATGTGGATTTGTCGGCACCGCCCGGCGTTGCGGTCGCCTTGCTGGATCTGATGCGCGATGCTGGCTTTACCGAGCAGGAATTTTCCCTGCTGGCCCAGGCCAAATCGCTCTCCGACCAACTGAGCCGCACCGAGCACGAAGCCATGCAGTTGCGGCAGGACCAGGGCAGTAATGCCGAGGCCAGCCATGCGCGGGCCCGCGCCATGCTGCACGATGCGGCTTACCTCTCGGCCAAGGCGGCCATCATGGCGCCGATTGAAGAATTCCACGCCCTGGTGATGGAGCGCTCCTTGGCCGCCGTGGCGCGGGCCGAGCGCAATGCCCTGGCCATGCGGTGGATCTTCATCGGTCTGGGCCTTGCTCTGGCGTTCATGCTCTACCGTACCTCAAAGGCTCTGCGCAGCGTCATGGGTGGGTCGGTCGATGAGGTGCAGGCGCAGATCGCCCGCCTGGGCAAGGGTGATTTCAGCGGATCGCTGGTGCTGGCGCACAGTGCGAGCGGCAGCGTGATGGCGCGGCTGGCGCAATCGCAGGCGCAACTTCAGGCAATGGAGAGCGAGCGCATCCGCACACAATCTGAATTGGAGAACAATGCAGCGCGCTTGAAAGAAGCCCAGCGGCTGGCCGTTCTGGGCCATTGGGAGCTGGATCTGGCAACCCGCCAGCTGGCGTGGTCGGATGAAACCTACGCGATTTTCGAGCTCGACCCCACGCAGCCGCCGTCTTATGAGGTTTTTCTCGGTGTCATTCATCCCGACGACCGCGACAGCGTCAGCAAAACGTATTCCGAATCCGTGCAGCGCCGGGAGCCCTACCACATCACCCATCGCCTGCTGATGCCTGATGGCCGGATCAAGCATGTCCATGAGCGGGGCGAAACGCATTACAACGCAGCGGGCCAGCCTCTGCGCTCCCTTGGTACGGTGCAGGACGTTACCGTGAGCCTGCAAGGCAAACTGGCTCTGGAGCGTGCCAACCGGGACCTGCGCCTGCTGAGTGACTGCAACACAGCTTTGGTGCATGCCGAGGAGGAGCACAGCCTGCTGGCGGAAGTCTGCCGCCTGTGCGTGGAGCGGGGCGGTTATTTCATGGCATGGGTGGGTTATGCCGTGCACGATGCGGCGCACTCCGTGCAGGTGATGGCCCAATCGGGGGACCACGATGGCTATCTTCACAACCTGCCCGTCACCTGGGCCGATGAACCGCACGGCCGTGGGCCTGTGGGCACCGCCATTCGCACGGGCCTGCCGTGCGCCATCGATCACATCAAGAGCGATCCGCGCATGGCCCTGTGGCGCGAGCAGACGGACCAGCGCAGCATGCGCTCGTGTGTGGCCTTGCCGCTGGTCTGCAATGCCGATGTCATCGGTTCGCTGGCACTGTATTCGGCGGAGGAGGACTGTTTTGATTCCGATGAACTGCGCCTGTTGATGGAGTTGGCCTCCGATCTGGCGTATGGCATTGCCACTTTACGCACCCGCAGCGAGCATGCCCAGACCAAGGCGCGATTGGAGTTCTTGTCCAACTTCGACCCACTGACCCATTTGCCCAACCGCTTGCTGTTGCGGGACCGCTTTGAGCATGCTGCGCGGGTGGCTCAGGGCAACCCGCGCCGGATTGGCATGTTGTACATCGATCTGGACCATTTCAAACAGATTAACGACAGCCTGGGCTATGCCGTGGGTGATCAGGTGATCGTGAAGGTGGTCGAGCGGCTGCAGCAGTGCGTTCCTGTCTCTGCCACTGTCAGCCGCATGAGCGGTGATGAGTTCGTGGTGCTGCTGGCGGGCCTCTTTGATGCTCCAGCCCTGGCAGGCGTAGGCAATGCGATCCATGATGCGTTGACCGAGCCGATTCAGATCAATGGCCGTCCGCTCAATGTTTCGTGCTCCGTGGGCATCGGCCTGTATCCGGCCGATGGCGATGATTTTGAAACCCTGCTCAAACATACCCACGCGGCCGTGGCCAGCGCCAAGGAAGCCGGTCGCAACGCCTGCCGTTTCTTCTCGCACGAAATGAACGATGGCATGCTGGAGCAGATTCACCTGACCGGCGGCCTGGCCAATGCCTTGCGCCAGGGCGAATTTTTGCTGCACTACCAGCCCCAGATCGATCTGGCCAGTGGCCGCATTGTTGGAGTGGAGGCGCTGGTGCGTTGGCAGCACCCCACCGATGGCCTGCTGCCGCCGGGCAAGTTCATTGGCCTGGCCGAGCGCAGTGGGCACATCGTGCCGTTGGGCGAGTGGGTTCTGCGCGAGGCCTGCCGCCAGGCCCGCCAATGGCAAGACCTGTTGCCCGAGCCGCCGGTGGTGAGCGTCAACCTTTCGGCCCTGCAATTCAAACGCGGCAACGTGCTGGAGATGGTGGCCGACGCCTTGGCCGTTTCGGGCCTGCAACCCGCCTGCCTGGAGCTGGAGCTCACCGAATCCATTTTGCTGCAGGACGTGGAATCGACCATTCATACGCTGCAGGGCCTCAAGGCGATGGGGGTGAAGCTGTCCATCGACGACTTTGGAACGGGCTATTCCAGCCTGTCGTATCTCAAGCGGCTGGCCGTCGATACCCTCAAGATTGACCAGACCTTTGTGCGCGACATGCTGATGGGCACTGATGGTGCCTCGATCGTGCGGGCCATCATCCAGTTGGGGCACAACCTGCAATTGACCGTGATCGCCGAGGGCGTAGAAACCGTGGCGGAGTGTGATTTCCTGGAAAAATCAGGGTGCGATCAGGTGCAAGGCTACCTGTTCAGCCGCCCGGTGCCCGCCGACCAGATGGGGCGCCTGCTCCAGAGCGGAATCCAACGGCCCGGGGGCACCATCCAGCCGGTGCACGATTTATAGGCACCCTCATTGATAGGGTCGCACCAGCCGAACGGGCAAGCGGCTGCTCTTGGCAATGTCGCCGCTGGCTTCGCCGGAGGACATGTCTACCGCCCAGCCATTGCGAAATGATCCCAGGTGGCTGGATGTGCCGCCCCCGCTGCCGTGCATCACACTGCCGTAGTTGTACGTATTGATGCTGCCTGTGTGCACACGGGTAGAGCTGGACCAATGCCAGGTGCCGGGCGCTGCAGGAAACAGCGCCAAGTCCACCCCCGCGGGTACAGCCCTTTTATTCACCAGATGGCGCAATTCATTGGCGCGGGGCAGGCGCCACGCAACGCCTTCGGCCTTGCTGCGGGCGGCGGCTGTGGCCATGGCCTCGGCCCGGTCGAACAGCAAGGGCAGGCCTTCGCAGGTCTTGCCGTTCCAGTGCGTGCCTTCAACACAGCGTGCCCAGGCCACTTTGGAGCGCTTGTCGATCACCAGGGTGCCGTCTTCTGAGAGCTGCATGCGCGCCGGGGCGGGCGCCGCGGTGACTGATGCTGCTGCCTGTTTTTGAGCCAAGGCGGCCGAAGCGAAGCCGAGGGCTGCCAGGCAGGCAAGCCATGTGTGGCAGGTCGGTCGGATGAATTTCATGGCGGTGCTCCAGCAAGTAGGGGGTGCGCCGCGCAAGGACGGCGATCCTGTTGTTCTGTGGACCGATGGTACCGGCGCGGCACGCTGTTGCAAGCCTGGTGGAAAGCCAGGGCGGTTGTGCCAGGCGCTCGTACTGCGCTTTTGCCGCATGTGGAGCGGTGGCATTACCGATCAAAATCCGAATGCGCTGGCGCTTATTGCTTCGCCATCATGGATCGAGTGCTCGGTATGTCGGTCCTGTCCCTGCAGGCACTCAGGGGTGTTCGCCTTCACCGGGTGCTACGGCTGCGTGTTGCGCGGTGCGCCAGTGTTTGGGTAAAAAGTCATAGAGCGGAGTGGGGTCGCGCCCGAACAAAGGCGATCTGGCGGGCGATGTGCTCGGCAGCAAGGTGCCGTCTGGCCCAGTCTCCATCATTGCCAATTGTTGCATCCAGGCAATATCGATCCCTCCCTGGGGGCCGGGGCGTGAAGAGATCAGCTCCAGCATGTGCCGGGCTTCCCGGCTGCCATGGGCGGCCGCCAGTTGGTACAGGCGCATGGCTTCCGTAAAGTTGGCGGGGACTCCTTCACCCCGGTGGTACCTGCGGGCTTGCAGCCACCATGCGCTGGCCGTTTGGCTTCCTGCTCCGGGTGGTTTCTTGGCTAACTTTATGCGCTCGGTCAGCAGGTGTGCGTTGTTTGCGGCAGCGTCCGACTGTCGTGCGGCCGCCTGGAATTGCCGCAATGCCAGATCGAATCGCCCTGTTGCCAGGTTTTCAAGTCCCAGTTCGTTGAGTGCGTTGCTGTCGCCGGCCTGGGCTGCGCGCAGCAGCAAGTCGCGGAACCTGATGGGGGCGTTGGGCGGCGTCTGGTGCAGGGGGCCGGGCTGTGCAATCTCCAGCGCTGCGAGCTGAGTATTCAGGGCCCATTCCAGGTAAAGCGCACGGCCGGGCGCCACTTTGCGCAACCGGTCGATCCAGGTGCGCGCCAGTTCGGGGTTGGGTGTGCCACCGCAGCCGTCCATCTGGCACCAGGCCAGACCAGCGGCGGCCAGAGGGTTGCCCAGAAGGTAGGCGCGTTCAAACCAGTGCTGTGCCTGCACCGGATCGAACGGCATGGCTTTGCCGTGCAGGGCAAGCAAGCCTAATAGCCAAGCGGCTTCTTTCGGTGAAGGCTCACTTGCTATGTCGGCCGGTGGCCTGCCTTTGCGACCTGGCGGCATTGGGGTGCTTTGGGCGGTGGAGCGCAGCTTTTCCATGGCTTTTTCCTGCGCCGAATCGTCTGAGACCGGCATTGGGGGGGAGGACGCGCTCAGCAGGGAGCGGTCAACCGGCGGGTTCACCTGTGTGACCTGCGAGCGAACCTGGGCATGCGCTGTGCCCACGGCGAAGGCCAATGCCCCGCTGCACCACACAAGGGCGTGTGCAACTGGCGCATGGCCTGCGCAAAGATGTCGGCACTGGGCCAGTTGGAGTTGCTGCCCTGCTGGCCCTATTCCAGTCGCGTCATCACCCCGGTGCTCGTGCGCTGTCAACAGCGGGTTGCGCGGGACGGCAATGCAGCGTGCCGCCGCCTGCAGCAGGCCGAGCTTGCGGTCAGTGGCCCCCAGCAGCATCACCTCGCCATCGCTTGTCATGCTGCCGCCGTCAAAACAGCCCTCTACAACGCATCTGCCCAGTTTGCCAAATTCAATCATGTGCGGCTCCTCTTCTTCGGTACAGTTTGGCTTGGCGGTCCTGTGTTGTGGTTGGCGTCATTCCATTTCCAAATCACCCGTGTCGTTGTTGCTTTGCCTTGCCGTGCTGCAGCACTGATCGTAGGCTTCGTGCCTAGACACGAATGATTTGGAAATGGAATCAGATGCCAATGACAACGCGCTTTCGGGCAGGGTCACCGACTCATTTGCGTGAAATATTCGGGTCAGGCGGGCGGCCCCCGATGTTCTCGCCGCGCATCAGTGCATCCTCCTCCAGGCTGGGTGCGTTCACCAGAGAGAGAAACGTCCGACGTTCGGCCGACGCCATCCTCGCGCGCTGCGAAGCGGTGCAGACATCAACGTTCGACCTGGGTCAATTGATCGCGCCAAAACACCGGCATCAAGTCATACAAAGGGGTCGGCTCGCGGTGCAGCAGATGCGTGGTACCAAGCACCCCCATCGTTGGAATGGTCGTGGCGAGGTCGACCTGGGCAAGTTGCTGCATCCAGCCCGGGTCGATACTGCCACCGGGCGCGGGCCTGGAATAAATCAGGGCCAGCATGCGCCGCGCCTCCACACTGCCGCGCTGGTCGGCCAGCCGGTAAAAGCGAATCGCCTCCGTGAAATTCGACGGGACGCCCTGGCCCCGGTGGTATTTGCGCGCAGTCGTCAGCGCCTCTGCGGCGCTCGCGGTGAGCGGCGACTTCTGTGGCGCCGTGATCGGGCTGTTGCCGCGTGCGGCCAACTGCTGCAGGTTTTTTTGTGCGGCCTGCGACTGGGGGCCGGCGCGGCGAAAGTACTGCTCGGCCTGCTCAAAGCGCTCGTTGGTGACGGCGTCCATACCCAGCTCAATGTTGGCGTGCATGTCGCCGGCCGCAGCGGCTTTCTCGAGCAACGGGCGGTTGGGCAACTCCAGCACCTGATCCTGATTCATTCCTGGCTTGGCCACCTGCAGCGGCGTCTGGCGCATGGCCAGCACCCATTGCAGGAAGTCGGCGCGCGCGCGGTGGCGCGGGCGCAACTGATCGATGGCACGCGCAGCGGCCATGGGGTCGGGAGGCCCCGTGCAGCCGTCGAGGTAGCACCAGGCCAACCCGGCGTAGGCCCAGGGCTCACGCCCGAAACGCGCCGCCTGCTCGAACCAGCGCTGCGCCAGCGCCGTGTCGCGCCGAACACCCGCGCCGTGCAGGTAAATCAAGCCCAGCGTCCAGGCGGCCTGGGCCGACTGCGTGGTGCTGCCGATCGTGCGTGGCGCCTCTGCGGTACGCAGCAGGCGCCGCAACTCACGATCGACCGCCTGCGCCTGCTGCGTGTCGTGCGTGGTGAGCGAGTCTTTCGTGACTGGCGGGGCAACGATGCTTGGCTGATCGTCGAGTGGCCTGGGGTCGATGCTCGGCATCGTCGCCGGTGCCGATTCAATGTAGGGCACTGTGGCAGGCTCTGCATCAATGTGCTCCTGCTTGGGCGAGGGCATTTGTACCTGGGCAATGACGGTGGCTCGCGTGCGTGCGCTGGCGCCTGCGCTCGGCCCGGTGGCGGCCAGCACTACCAGTACCAAGGACGCAAGTCTCGTGATGCGGGTGCAGGGTTTCATAGGAGGTCTGGCTTCCTGGTGATACGGCTCAGTCGGCTGTGCGATGCAATGCCACGGGACGAACGGTGCCGAACCCGTGGCTGCTGTCACGCCATTACGTTGCAGGTCGCCGTTGGGGCAACGCTGGGGCAGGTGGTGGCGGTGGTGGGCGGCGTGGCTGCACGATCCACTGGATCGATTGCGAGGTCAGGCCGTTTTTCCCAGTCACTGCAGTAAAACGTTCCAACACTCCTTGCGCTCCCTGCACACCGCTCATCAGGGTCAGCGCGGGCACTTGCATCTCGGTGGGTAGCTTGGGCGCGACGTCTTCTTGCGTGGCGACGCAGATCACGCCTTCGGTTCCAGGGCTGCCCGCCTCGAGGATGAAGCCGGGGTTGGGCGCCATCCAGTCCGGGATACGGATGGCCTGGTTGGCCGACACCAGCGAATTGGGTTGCAGCCCGTTGGGCAGCAATCGCATCACCCACCCGGCGCTGTCGGCGTAGTAGCAGTACAGGTGCGAGGCGTGCGAGACCGTGGTCGACAGGAAGATTTGCTCGCCTGATGTGAATGCAGGAAGCTCGCCGGCCGGCTGCGGATTCTCGATCTGTAAGTTGATCGTCCAGGGTTGGGCAGTGGCCAGCCCAAGCGCAGTCGCAGTGGTGCCGTCGGCAGCCGCAACTGTCTCGCGTCCGCTGCTGTTCCAGCCGATGCGGGTGAGCGAGCCGTCCTCAGCCAATGCGACGAAGTGATTCAACGCCGCCTCGTAGGTCGGAAAGTCGATGGTGCCACTCACCGTCAAACCCCGGTCGGCCTGAAACCTGGCCAGCGCATGACGCATGATGGGGTGGTTGTTCGAGAGGGTTTCCGATTCGCGCGGCAAATAGCCCTGGCTGGTTAGCGAGGCCTTGACCAGATTGAATTGCCCGTCGGGGCCGCTTTCGTTGTACCACTCGTGCATTACCCGCTGAAAGTGCGGATGCGCCTGATCCAGTGTCAGGCATTGCCAATAGGGCACGCGGGCCCACTTTCCAACGACTTCAATCATCGCCAGATCGACGAGCGTGCGCATTGCGGCGCCGGTGCCAATGGCATAGTCGCGCCCGACGTTGAACTTCACTCCGTAGGTGCCGATGCGGCCCCCCACGTCAAGTCCCTCGCCGCCGCCGCCGGTCACCACCTCGTTGGCCGAATCGATGCCGGGAATGAGGGTGCGCGTGCGAAAGTCGCCCAAGTGAACCTCGAGACCGATGATCGTGGCGCTGCGCGATCGGCTGTAGCCAAGGTCAACGCGCGCGCCCGAGACGCCCGCGTCCATGCTGTTGTTGGTGACGCTCTGGTCGACAAAGGCAATCGCACCCGACACATACAGCGCGGGGCGCTGCAACTGCATCTGGTTGTTGTTGAGCAGGATCGTTGTGAGGTTCTGCACCGTGTCCTGGCGCGCGATATCAACCTCGAAGTCGACGAAGCGGAAGGCATTGCTCAGGCGCGACATCTGCGACAGCGAGGTGGTGATCATCTCCTTGGTCGCCACGGGCACCTTGCCAGAGAAATCGATGAATTGCTTGCTGGTGATCAGCGTGGTGGGCAGTTGCGCCTCACGCAGCATGCGGTCCATGCAGACCAGCGATTCGGAAAAACTGGAGACGGATCGCACCGGGCGCACCACCGGACGGTCGGCCACCGAGGCGTGCCGCTGGTATTCGGCGTCCTTGCGCGCGTCCAGGGGCGTCGCACAGCCTGCCAGCAGGGCGGCAGTGGCCAGGGTGGCCGCCAGCCAGTTGCGAGTCCCATGCGCTGGGCGACGCTCTGAACCCGGGGTTGCGCTGCGTTTGGTCATAACCTTCCCCTTGTGTCGATCTTGTTGTGTTGCTGCTGAGGGCAATGCTGAACAAGTCCCTCACGCGCTGCGCATCCGTACCTCGGGCGGTCTGCGGCGTTGCAAATCCTCGCCATAGCTGCGGCTATGGCTGCGGT
>JAANMW010002117.1_pt1 | contig 18628 bp, 12 predicted proteins | sample 7279671 | NCBI WGS metagenome assembly JAANMW01 (sample SAMN14094541, study PRJNA606508) | bioreactor metagenome | isolation source: A lab-scale SPAN reactor treating ammonium-rich wastewater day 247 | place: Ireland: Galway | collected 2017-09-19
CTTCCTCGTGCCGTTGATGGCGTTCCTCTCCGCGCTCGCCGCCATGCCCGGTGCCGCGTGGGTGCAGCACGCTCCCGCGGGCTGGACGCTCGCCGCCGCAGCCGTCGGCGTCCTCTGGCTCCTCGCGCCGCGCGGCGTGCCGGGGCGTGCGCTGGGCGCATTGTGGCTGGCGCCGCTCGCGCTCGTGACGCCCGAGCCGCCGCCGGCGGGCGTGGCGCGCATCACCGTGCTCGACGTGGGTCAGGGGCTGTCGGTCGTCGTGCGGACGCGCTCGCGCACGCTGGTCTACGACACCGGGCCGGGCTGGACCGAGATCGCCGACGCGGGCTCGCGCATCGTCGCGCCGTTCCTCCGGCGCGAGGGTGTCGCGCGGGTCGATGCGCTCGTCGTGAGCCACGGCGACGCCGACCACGCGGGCGGCGCAGCTTCGTTGCTCGCGATGGTCCCGGTGTCCCGGATGCTCTCGTCGCTCGCCGCCGATCATCCGTCGTGGTCGTCCCCGCTTCCCGACGACTTTCGTGGCGAACGTTGCGTCGCCGGGATGCACTGGTCGTGGGACGGCGTGGACTTCGACCTGCTGCATCCGCCGCCCGCCCGCTACGACGATCCGCGCGTCAAGGCCAACGACCTGTCCTGCGTGCTCCGCGTGCGCACCGCCGGAGCGCGTGTGCTCCTCGCGGGCGACGTCGAGGCGCGGAGCGAGGCGTGGCTCCTCGCCACCGACCGCGATGCGCTGCGCGCCGACGCGATCGTCGTGCCGCATCACGGCAGCCGGACCTCGTCGACGCGCGCGTTCGTCGCGGCGGTCGATCCCGTGCTCGCGGTCATCGCCTCGGGCTACCGCAACCGCTTCGGGCATCCGCGCTCCGAGGTGGTGGCGCGCTACGTCGGGAGGGGGGCCGCGATCGCGCGCACGGACCGCGACGGCGCAGTCGCGTTCGATGCGGGAGCGGACGGCCTGTCCGCGGTCGCGCGCACGCGCGCGGCCGACGCCCGCTACTGGCGTGAACGGTCGCCGTTCCCGGAAGGGTCCCGAGGGGCGGCCGCGAGCACGCGCGCGCGCAGCTCTCGCGTCGAGATTCCTGAGGTGTAGGGCACGAGTTCGAGCCCGTGAGACGCGAGGATCTCGCCGTACATGCGATCGCGCGCCGCCGCGTCGATCTCGTCGGCGTGGCACACGACATCGACGCCGAGCGCGTCCAGGTAGCGCGGCGACACCTCGAGAGGGGCGCCGGGCACCACCTGGTCGACGTGGCGGCAGGCGGCAACAGCCGCCACGCGCTCTTCGAGCGTCTGCACCGGCGCACCCTTGTAGCCCGCGATCGTCGCGTCGTCGTGGATGCCGACGACGAGCCAGTCGCCGAGCGCGCGCGCTTGTCGGAGAAAGTTGACATGGCCCGCGTGGAACAGATCGGCGCACATGTCGGTGTAGACGACGCGACCGCGCCTGGCACGCCTCGGCCGCCACGATGGCAGAGCGAGCCGCTGCAACAGCCCCGATGCGAACAGGCGCCCGCAGAGCGCTGCGATCGGTGCGCCGGGCATCGGCGTGGTGGCCATGGGCGGGTTCGCCGCAGGGTTCCAGCGGACGAGCTGCCGCTTCTCGCGCGGACGGTCGTGGCGGTGATCCCATCCGCCCGAATCGAACTCGATGCGCCAGTTCGGGAACATCGCGTCGAGCACCCGGTCCGCTCGCGCGGGGCACGCGACCATCACGCCTTCGAAGGTCGCGTCACGCAGCGGCAGGACATCGCTCCGTTCGACCGCGAGCGTCGCCCTGCCGCTCGCGTAGAACCGGACCTTCGCGCCCTCGACAGCGAAAGGAAAGAGGTCTACCGCCGGCCAGTGCGCTCCAGCGCCCGCGGCACCGGCCCCGGAGCGCCGGACCTGGGCGAAGGTGCCGTAGCGGGCGTTGGCGACGACCTGCACCGACAGGCCAGGTTCCCCGCCAATCGCCCGGACGCAGGGCTCGAACATCTCGCGGTCGACCGCGAGGTCGAGATCGTCGTCCCAGGGGATGACCGCCTCCCGATGTCTCACGTGCCCGAGGAGCGTGCCGCCTTCGAGCATCGGTGCGGCCCCGCCGGCACGCGCGGCACGGACGGTCGCGTCGAGCAGCGTTCTCGCCGCGGCGAGCGACTCGGGCGTCCAGCGGCCGGCGAACGCGGGGAGCGGCAGGTCGGGGGGCAGCATGGCGGCGCGATACGATCGATCGCGCGGACAGTCTAATTCAGGGAGAACGCGGGCGCTCGACTGCTAGACTGCCGCGGATGCGGATGGGAGCACGGAAACGATGGAATCGATGCCCGACCCGGGCGATGGCGGTTATCGTGCTGATGCTCGCGACCTCGTCCTGCCAGTCGCAGGCGGTCGACCCGTCCCTGCCCGAACTCAAGTTGTCGGTTGCGGTTGCGCCGGCGTTTCCGCTCGGTGCCGCAGCCAAGGCGTGGGTGGAGGCGATGGCGGCTGCGTCCGCTGGCCGCATCGTCGCGAAGGCGCATCCCGGCGCCTCGCTCGCGCAGCGCGACCCCGCGCGCGAGTTCTTCGCGCTGCGCGACGGCGGCGCCGACCTCGCGGTGGGCTCCGCGCTCGCGTGGTCGGCGCAGTTTCCGGCGGGAGGCGTCTACGCTCTGCCCTGGATCGCCCCGGAACCGGAGGACCTCGCCGCGCTCGTCGCCGAGCCGGAGGTCGCCGCGATCGTCATGAAGCGCGCGGTGGATGCCGGAGTGGTCATTGTGGCGATGGCGCCGCTCGGACACCGCGCGCTGGCCACCGTCGATCGCGCCGTGCGCGCGCCTGCCGACCTCGCGGGACTGCGCCTGCGCGTGACCGGCGGCGCACCGGTGATCGAGACGCTGGCCGCGCTCGGCGCGCGTCCGGAGGCGATGAGTTTCCTGCAGGCCCAGGAAGCGCTCGCCGCGGGGAAGCTCGACGGCCAGGACGGCATGGCGACCGGCTTCGTCGCGGCGCGCTTTCCCGCGACCGGCTACCGCCAGCTCGCGCACCTCGGCGCGTTCGGCGACGCGATGCTGTTCGCGGTGCGCCGGCCGGTGTGGGACGGATGGACCGACGCGCAGCGCGCGAGCGCGCTCGCGACTGCACGGGCGGTGGCGCGCGAGAGCGGCGCGCAGGCGCGCGAGGCGGCCGCGGAGCGCGAACTCGTGGCCGCCGGCATGGGCGAGACGCGGTTGACGCGCGCCGGGTTCGACGCGTTCGCCGCTGCCGCCGCGCGAGCGCGAGCGATGCGCGAGCAGGTGATCGGCGCCGATCTCGTCGCCGCGGCGAAGCGGGCGGTCGCGCTGTCGCGCGAGACGCGGGAGGCTGCGATCCCGGTGCCGGCCGCGGCGAAATGACCGCGGATCTCGTCGTCGCGGACAGCGTCACCGCGCTGCCCTCGCGTGCACGAGGCGCGGTGCTGGTCACCGGGTCGCACGGGGGCCTGATCGCGGCGCACTACGCGTTCGCGGCCGGCGTGCGCGCGGCGATCTTCAACGACGCGGGATGCGGCCTCGATGACGCCGGCATCGCCGGCATCGAGGCGCTCGAGGACGCCGGCATGGCCGCTGCCGCCGTCGCGCACACGTCGGCGCGCATCGCCGTCGCCGCGGACACGCTCGAACGCGGGGTGATCTCGTACGCGAATGCACCTGCGCGCGCTCTCGGGGTCGGCGCCGGCATGTCCTGTCGCGATGCCATCGCGCACCTGCACGCGGCGGCGATGCCGAGCGGCTCGCTCCCCGCGCAACGCGAAGCGCGCGTCGTGCTCGCCGAGGGCCGTCCCGATCGGTGCGCCATCGTCGGCCTGGATTCCATCGGCGGTGTCGTCGCTGCCGACGCCGGCTGCGTGCTCGTCATCGGCTCGCACGGCGGCCTGCACGGCGGCGATCCGGCCAGTGCGCTTCCTGTCGACGCGTCAGCGGCGTTCTTCCACGACGCGGGCATCGGCCGCGACGACGCCGGATGCTCGCGGCTGCCGGTGCTCGATGCACGGGGCATCCCCGCAGCTTGCGTCGATCATCGCAGCGCGCGGATCGGCGACGCGCGCTCGATGTGGGGGAGCGGCGTGCTGTCGCGCGTCAACGCCGCGGCGCTCGCGCGCGGTGTCGAGGCGGGGATGCGCGTGGACGCGGCGGCGACGCGGCTCGCGGACGTGATCCGCTGAGTCCGACGAGCAGCGCCGCGGATCGACTGGCGACCGTCGGCCGGAACCCCCGATCAGACGAACCGGCCGAGTCGTACCGCCGTTTCGCCGATCTTCGGCCGGCGCGTCGGCATGATCAGGACGCAGTCGTCGTGCGACGTGGCGATCTCCTCCGCGCCGTCGTGCGCGATCACCGTCCCGGCTGTCGGCACGACCATCAGCCCGTGGACCGGCAGCGTGAACGCGAAGGCTTCGGTCGCGATCGTGACGACGCGGGTGATCGCGATCGCGCGCTGCGGCGGGGGCGTGGCTGTGCCGACGCGCGCATCGAGTGCGGACCGCGGGATCGTGCCGAAGTGGGCGAGGAAACGCAGCGTCGATTCGAGCGCGACCTCGGGAGCGGCGCGCTCCCAATGCTGGCCGCATTCGACCAGGAGCGCCGCGCGCGGGTCGGCGGGGTCGTCGAAGAATGCGTAGTCGCGCAGGCGTTTCCCGGCGGCATGGCCGGCGTCGATGATGATCCACGGCGGCACGCCGACCGCGCGCGCGAGTGCGAGACCCTTGTCGCGCGTGCCGGCGAGCGCGAGCGGAGGGCAGGGGTCGGTCATCGAGTGGAGGTCGAGGAGCGCATCGGCGCGGTCGATGACCGGACGGAGTTCGCGCGCGCGCGCGAGATCGCGCGTCTGGCGCGTGCCGCCGAGCACCTCGGCGGACCAGACGCGGTTGAAGTCCTCGTCGAGGCAGCGTGACGCGAACGGGTCGGCGCGGTCGAACGAACGGTACGCTCCGACGTTGGCGAACACGAAGCTCACCGTCCCGCGCGCGGGGCGCAGGCCCTCGTCGAGCAGGCGGTCGACGGCGATCGCGCCGCACACTTCGTTGCCGTGGGTCAACGACTGCACGACGACGTGGGGGCCGGGTTCGCGCGCGGAGAACGTCCACACGAACGGCACGCCGGAGTTGCCGGCAGCCCAGCGCGAGAGGTCGGGAAACGGGATCTCGATCGGCGGCGTGCCCGTGAACGGCGGCGGCGAACCGGCGCCGGAGGCCGGACCCGCCTTCACGCGGCGTGCAGCCGCGCCGCGAGCCGGCGCATGAAGCGTTCGCAGCGCGCGAGTTGCTCGACCGCGCACCACTCGTTCGGCTGGTGGGCCTGCGCGATGTGGCCGGGGCCGCAGATCACGGTCGGGATGGCGGCGGCATGGAACAACGCCGCTTCGGAGCCGAACGAGACCTTGCCGGTCCCCTCGGCGCCGCTGCATGCGTGCGAGAGCGTCGCGACCTCGGTGCCGTCGGCCGTGTCGAAGCCGGGCATCGTGGAGAGCGTCTCGAACGCGATGCCCGTGTCCTGCGCGACCGCGTGCATCTCGGGCAGGAAGGTCTGCGCGTAGTCGCGGATCTCGGCGAAGACCGCGTCGGGGTCGTCGAACGGCAGATGGCGCACCTCGAAGTCGAACGTGCAGTCGCGCGGCACGATGTTGAGCGCGGTGCCGCCGCGGATCGTGCCGACGTGCACGGTGGTCCAGGGGACGTCGTAGCCTTCGTCGCGACCGCCGGACGCGCGGAAGCGTTGCGCGATGTCGGCGAGGCGGGCGACGAGCCTCGCGCCGATCTCGACCGCGTTGACGCCGTGCGGCGTGAGCGAGCTGTGGGCCTCGTGGCCGCGCACCCGGCAGCGCCAGCTCTTCTTGCCCTTGTGCGCGACGACGAGCCGCATGCCGGTCGGCTCGCCGACGATGCAGCCGGCCGGATGCACGCCCTGCGGCGCGAGTTCGGCGATCAGCCGGCGCACGCCGATGCAGCCGACCTCCTCGTCGTAGGAGAGCGCGAAGTGCAGCGGGCGCGCGAGCGGCTTCGACAGGAACAGCGGAACCAGCGCGAGGGCCGTCGCCGAGAAGCTCTTCATGTCGGTGACGCCGCGGCCGTGCACGCGATCGCCGACCGGGGTGGCCGTGAACGGATCGGTGTCCCAGGGCTGCCCGTCCACCGGGACGACGTCGGTGTGCCCGGAGAGCACGATGCCGTTCTCGCGCACGTTGCCGTCGCGCGCGGGCAGCGTCGCGAACAGGTTCGCCTTGCGGCGGGTGTCGTCGTAGGTGAGCGAGGACGCGATGCCGAAGCCCGCGAGGTAGTCCCGCACCCACTCGATCAGCGCGAGGTTCGATTCGCGGCTCGTCGTGTCGAAGGCGACGAGCCGGACGATCATGTCCCACGCCGCGAGGTCGCGGGCGTCGCGCACGGCCATTTCGCCCGCCTCGGGGACGTCGAGCCGGCGGTCGGGAGCGTTCATCGCCTGTGGGGCAGGGCGTTAGCGGGAACGGGCAGCATAGCACCGTTGCCGGCGCCGATGGCGTGCTGCGATGATGGCGGCATCGCGCCTCGAGGAGGGGTCATGCGTCGCTCCCGCTTCGCCGCCCTGCTTGCCAGTGTCCTGGGCTGCGGCGCCGCGCTCGCGCAGTCGCCGTTGCCGCTCGAGAAGATCCGGCTGCCTGCGGGCTTTTCGATCGAACTCGTCGCGCGCGTGCCCAACGCCCGCGGCATGACCTTCGGCAGCGAGGGGACGCTGTTCGTCGGCAGCAACAACGGATTCGTCCACGCGGTGTCGATGCCGGCCCGCGGTCCGGCGGTCGTGCGCGTGATCGCGCGCGGCCTGCGCGAACCGGCCGGTGTCGCGTTCCGCGACGGCGCGCTCTACGTGTCCGCGGTGAGCCGCATCCTGCGCTACGACGGCATCGAGCGCCGACTCGACGATCCGCCCGCGCCGGTCGTGGTCACCGAGCGATTCCCCACCGACGGGCACCACGGCCGCAAGTTCATCGCGTTCGGACCCGACGGCAAGCTCTACGTGCCGGTCGGCGCGCCGTGCAACGTGTGCGACCCGGATCCGGAGCGCTACGCGAACATCGGCCGCATGAATCCGGACGGCAGCGGCTACGAGGTGATCGCGCGCGGCGTGCGCAACAGCGTGGGCTTCGACTGGCATCCGCGCACGAAGGATCTGTGGTTCACCGACAACGGCCGCGACTGGATGGGCGACGATCTGCCGCCCGACGAACTCAACCGCGCCGCGCGTGCGGGCGAGCACTTCGGATTCCCGTTCTGCCACGGCGGCACGATCGCCGATCCGCAGTACGGAGCGCGGCGCGCGTGCAGCGAGTTCGTCGCGCCCGCGCAGAAGCTGGGCCCCCATGTCGGGGCGCTCGGCATGCGCTTCTACGACGGCACGCAGTTTCCCGCCGCGTACCGCGACCAGGTGTTCATCGCCGAGCAGGGGTCGTGGAACCGCTCGACCAAGATCGGCTACCGGGTCACGCTCGTGCGGTTCGACGGCGAGGGGCGCGCGATCGCCTACGAGCCGTTCGCCGAGGGCTGGCTCGACGGCGGCTCGGTGTGGGGACGACCGGCGGATGTCGCCGTCGCACCGGACGGGTCGCTCCTGGTCAGCGACGATTCCGCCGGTGCGGTCTACCGGATACGGTACGTTCGGTAGTCAGTTGTCAGTTGACAGTTGACAGTTGACAGGGGCGACGGAGTCTCCGGTGGCGGCGCATTGGGCGCCGTTGCACGGCCCGCGCGGATCTCGCTGGGGCCCGAACCCGTACCACCCAGCTACCAGCCCCGATAGACGACGCGGTGCGGCCGGTGGACCGGCACCGGACGCACCCACGGGCGCACGACCGGACGCCAGACGACCGGCGGCGCGACCATGACCGGGGGTGCGACCACGACCGGCGGCGCGACCACCACGGGTGGAGCGAACACCGGCGCTGCCACGACCACCGGCGCGACCGGCCGCACGACCGGCCACGGCGCCCATCCGCGGGTCGGCTGGCCGGCATAGATCGAGAAGCCCGGAACCCCGACCGACACGCCCCAGGAGACGTTGCCGGCATGGACGGGAAGTGCGACCAACCCGGTCGCAACGGCGATCGTGGCGGCGAAGACGGTCGATGAGACGGTGCGGTTCACGGAAGCTCTCCTTGCCGAGGGGCATGCGCGTTGCATGCCTGTCGTCGCCTCAACGGGCGCTTCGCGCTCCCGGTTGACGGTCCGGGCGGCCCGACACGGCCTGTTACAAACGCTCGGCCGCTTGCTATCCTTGGCGCCCGCGCGGCGCGTCGGTGCCGCGGTCCACTCGCCGGAGTCCCGCATGAGGTCGATCCGCAAGCTCGCCGTCGTGGCCGTTGCGTCCGCGGCGCTGTCCGTCCATGCCGCGAATCTCGTCGTCGGGCTCGGCGCCGACGTGACGTCGATCGATCCGCACTACCACAACCTGACGCCGAACAACGCCGTCGCGGCGCACCTGTTCGACACGCTGGTGCGGCGCAACGAGAAGTCGCAGCCGATGCCCGGTCTCGCGACCGAGTGGAAGGCGGTCGAACCGACGGTCTGGGAATTCAAGCTGCGCCGCGGCGTCAAGTTCTCCGACGGCAGCGACTTCACCGCCGCGGACGTCGTCGCGTCGATCGAGCGCGTGCCGAACGTGCCCAAGAGCCCGAGCCCGTTCACCGCCTACACGAAGCAGATCCGCAAGATCGACGTCGTCGATCCGTACACGATCCGCTTCCACACCGCGCAGCCCTACCCGCTGATGCCCACCGACATGACGCAGATCGCGATCGTGTCGAAGGAGGCTGCGAAGGGCACGACCGAGGAGTTCAACAGCGGCAAGGCCGCGATCGGCACCGGACCCTACAAGCTCGTCCGCTACGCGAAGGGCGACCGCATCGAACTCGCGCGGAACGACGCGTGGTGGGGCGGCAGGACGCCGTGGGAGAAGGTGACGCTGCGCCTCATCACCAACGACGCCGCGCGCGTGGCCGCGCTCCTGTCCGGCGACGTGCAGGCGATCGAGAACGTGCCGACCGCGGACGTCGCGAAGCTCGCGTCCGACAAGCGCCTGTCGATCTTCCGCCAGGTCTCCGACCGGCTGATGTACGTGCACATGGACAGCGACCGCGCGGTGACGCCGTTCGTGACCGCGAAGGACGGCAAGGCGCTCGACCGCAATCCGCTCAAGGACCCGAACGTGCGCAAGGCGCTGTCGATGGCGATCAACCGCCCGTTGATCGTCGAGCGCGTGATGGAGAAGGAGGCGGTGCCCGCGGGCCAGTTCGTGCCCGACTTCCTGTTCGGCGCCACGAAGAACCTGAAGGTGGAGAAATACGACCCGGAGGGCGCGAAGGCGCTGCTCGCGAAGGCCGGCTATCCGGACGGCTTCGCGATGACGATCCACGCGACCAACAACCGCTACGTCAACGACGCGAAGATCGCGCAGGCGCTCGCGCAGATGTGGACGCGCGCCGGCGTGAAGACCGAGGTCGTCGCGATGCCCTCGGCGACCTTCTTCCCGCAGGCGACGGAACTCAAGTTCAGCGTGATCCTCGTCGGCTGGTCGACCGGCACCGGCGAGGCGTCGTCGTCGCTGAAGGCGCTGGTGATGACCTGGAACCGCGACAAGGGCTTCGGCACCGCGAACCGCGGCCGCTACAGCAACGGCAAGGTCGACGCGCTGACCGAGGACGCGCTGATGACCGTCGACGACATCAAGCGCGAGGCCTACCTGCAGCGCGCGGCCGAGATCGCGATCGGCGACACCGGCATCATCCCGCTGCACTTCCAGGTGAGCCTGTGGGCGACGCGCGACGGCATCGCCTACACGCCGCGGGTCGACGAGAACACGCTCGCGCACAAGTTCGTGCCGAAGAAGTGAGCCGCGCTGCGGCGATCCGATGGCAGAGTGAACCCGAGAGGCGTCTGCAGGAGCGGTCGAGGCCGTTCGAATCGACTGCGCAGCGTGCAAGGAGCGCCATCAAGGGGAATGCAATGCCATTGCGCGTAAGAGGCGTGCCCGGCACGACACTTGCCGGTGTTGTCCGATGCGTTTGCAGGACGGCATTTGTGTTCTCAGCACTGGTGCTTGCAGCGTCATCGGGTGCGCAAGTCATCTCCGGCAAAGTCAAGCCAATCCAAACCTGGTGTACCGCCTGGGGAGGCGGGTTCGACTCTCCTCAGCAGGCGTGTGATTACCTTGGGTTTGGAACGAGGACACTGACCTATATTCCAGACGACACCCGCCCCGCTTATTTTCCAGGGGGTGCGTGTCGCGATCTAAGCGCGCCTCCCTACAACCCATACCAGCAGTTCACACAGAAGCCGAAGTATTGTCCACTGCCGGGCTACCAGGTGAAGGAGTTCGTCTCGGGCGTGCCATGGGCCGGTTGCGTGCAAGGATGGACCGACTCATTCAGTGGTACGGATGCGATGTACTGTCAGCGTGTTGGGGTAGACCCGAACAAGAACAAAGGGCCATGCGACAGCACGGGTGCTAGCGTCGGAGTCGGGAATCCAATTCATACGGGCATCTTCAACAAGTTTGAAGTCGAAGTCGACTTCGCAATCGGCTCGGGTTCGATGTCCATGGTGTTCGCGCGGACCTACAACAGCGCGGGCGCTCCCACAGGCCTCGAGACAGACGGGGTGCCAGTTCCAACTTACTTCGGCCGAAGGTGGGCCAGCACGCTCGACCGGAAGCTGATCCACTACGACTATGGCGCCGACGGCACGGTGTGGGCGGTGCGCCCTGACGGAAAGATCTACTTCTTCAATCGAGTTGGCTCAGCGTGGTTGCCCGACCCCGATGTCATTGATCGACTGACGGTCGTCGTCGATGGGGCGGGAGTACAGACCGGCTGGAAGTACGTAAGCGGCCGCGACGAAGAAGTGGAAACGTATGACGTAAACGGGCGGCTGACGTCACTGTCCAATCGTGCCGGCTATCGATTGGATCTGCATTACGTCGCTGAGCGGCTTTCAAGCGTCACGGACGTGTTCGGACACGCTATTGACGTGACATTCGGCACCAATGGATTGGTGGCGTCGATGACTGATGCCAGTGGCAATGTATTCGGCTACGTGTACGACGACCAGAACAACTTGACGGAGGTGAACGGTCCAGGGCCGACGACGCGTCGATATCACTATGAAAACGCCACATTCAAGAACGCGCTCACTGGAATCACGGACGAGTTGGGCGCGCGATATGCGACCTACACCTACGATAGCTATGGAAGCGCGGTTGTCACAGCGTTGGCGGGAGGTGTGAATCGCTGGTCAATCGCGACTGTGGCCGGCCCGAAGTTGCGGGTGACCGATCCGCGCGGATATACGAGCGACAGAACATTCATTGAGCTGCACGGCGTAACGAAGCTTGCGAGCGCTACTCAGCCCTGTGCGTCCTGCGGGGTATCTGGAGCCGCAAGTGCCATGACATACGACGTCAATGGCAACCTTGCCTCGAGCACGGATTTCCGCGACAAGAAGACCTGCTACGCCTACGACACGACACGCAATCTGGAGACTTCGCGGCTGGAGGGCGCGAGCTCGGCCGAGGTTTGCTCTGCGGTCCTCGCCAGTCCGCCCAACCGTCCGGATGTCCGAAAGGTCACCACGACGTGGCATGCGACGTGGAGGTTGCCCGCCACGATCGTCGAGCCCGCGCCTGGCGGCACCAAGACGACCGCGTTCACGTACGACGCGTCGGGCAACCTGACGCAGAAGCGGATCACCGCGCCGAAGAACGACGGGACGGCGACCACGATCACGCGGACGTGGAAGTGGACCTACGGCACGTTCGGCCGGGTGCTCACCGCGACCGACCCCAACAACAAGGTCACGACGACCACCTACCATTCCGACACCGACCCCGACCTCGGCAAGCGCGGCCAGATCGCCACGCTCACCAACCCGCTCGGGCACGTGACGCAGTACACGTCCTACGACGCCGGCAATCGACTCGTCTCGATGACCGACCCGAACGGGCTTGTGACGACGATGACCTACGACGCGCGCGGCAGGCTCACCTCGCGCGACGTCGGCGGCGAGCTCACCGTCTACGCCTACGACCTCGCCGGCCAGTTGACCGGGGTCGAGATGCCCGACGGCGCGACGCTCTTCTACGTCTACGACGCCGCGCATCGGCTGACCGAGGTGCACGACGGCTTGGGCAACAAGGTCGTCTACACGCTCGACGGGATGGGCAATCGCACGGCGGAGCAGGCGTTCGACCCGGCGGGATCGCTGGCCCGCACCCGCACGCGGGTCTACGACAGCCTGAACCGGCTCGCGCAGGAGGTGGGGGCGCAGTCGCAGGCCACGGTGATGACCTACGACGGCAACGGCAACCGTCTCACCTCGACCGACCCGCTCAACAACGCCACGACGTCCACGTACGACGCGCTCAACCGCCTGCTGACGGTCACCGATCCGGGCAACGGGGTCACGCAATACGCCTACGACACGTCGAGCAACCTGACCTCGGTCACCGACCCGCGCAATCTGGTCACGACCTACGGCTACGACGGCCTGGGCAACCAGGTGAGCCAGGTCTCGCCCGACACCGGGACGACCGTGCGGACGTTCGACAACGCGGGGAACCTCAAGACGTCGACCGACGCGCGGGGCGCGAAGGCGACCTACACCTACGATGCGGCGGGTCGGGTGACCAAGATCGCCCACACGCAGACCGGCTTCACCACCGAGACCCACACCTACACCTGGGATGGTGGGACGACGGGGGCGCCGAATGCGAAGGGGAGGATCACGAAGCTGGTCGATCCCTCGGGCACCACGAACTGGACCTACACGACGCAGGGCCGCGTGGCGAGCCGTTCGCAGGTGTCGGGGTCGGTGACGCTCACGCAGACGTACACCTGGACCGACGGGCGCCTGACCGGGATCACGACGCCCTCCGGCCAGCAGATCGGCTACGCGTGGGACAACGGCCGGATCACGGGGGTCACGCTGAACGGATCCCCGCTCATCTCGGCGGGGGCCTACGAGCCGTTCGGCCCGGTGGCGGCGTGGCAGTGGGGGAACGGCCACATGACCTACCGGGACCACGACGCGGACGGCCGGCTCGCCTCTTGGGAGTACCGTAACGGCACGAGCATTCTCAGGCGCGATCTCACCTGGGACGACGGCAACCGCATCACCGCGATCGGCGACCCGGCCGATGCGGCGAACAGCCACGCCTATGGTTACGACAACCTGGACCGGCTGACCACGGCGCAAAGCGGCGCTGCGGTCCCGACGACGAGGCAGTACGCCTACGACGCGATCGGCAACCGGCAAAACGCGACCGTCGACGGGGCGCTCACCAACTACGGCTACGCGACGGGCAGCAACCAGTTGCTGAACCTCACCGGTGCGACCAGCCGCAGCTACACCTACGACGCGGCGGGCAATCCCACCCAGATCGACGGGCGGACCGCGACGTACAACCTCGCCAACCGGCTCACGAAGCTCGCTGACGGCGCGACGACGGTGGCGAGCTACAAGCTCAACGGGCTGGGCCAGCGGGTGGCGAAGACGATCGGGAGCACGACCACGCGCTACTTCTACGACGACGAGGGGCGGCTCGTGGGGGAGTACGCGAAGAACGGGGCGCTGATCCAGGAGACCATCTGGCTCGACGACCTGCCGGTGGCCACACTGAGGCCGACGGGGAGCGGGAGCCCGACGCCGGTGGCGGTCTACTACGTGCACGCGGACCAGCTCGCCACGCCCAGGGCGGTCACGCGGCCGAGCGATGACGCCATCGTGTGGCGGTGGGACCACGCCGACCCGTTCGGGGCGAACCCCGCGAACGAGAACCCCGGCGGGCTCGGCACGTTCAGCTACAACCTGCGCTTCCCCGGCCAGCAGTACGATGCCGAGAACGGCACGCACTACAACTACTTCCGCGATTACGACCCGGCTATCGGCAGATTAACTGAGTCCGACCCTATCGGGTTGAATGGAGGCATCAACACTTACGGCTATGTCGGCGCCAACCCTGTGGCGCGTTCTGATCCGGATGGCCGACAAGTAGTACTGCCACCACCGCCTATCGTGGCGCCGATTTCGCCGCCACCCATACCCGGACTACCGGGGACTCCGCCACCGGGTTTCCACATTCCCGAGTTCCCCATCCCGAGCCCGGGTGAGCTATGCATGATTTCGCCTGCACTATGTGCGATGACGATAATCGTGCGGAATGCATGTGCCCCGGACAATTTCTGTCATGACCGTTGGGAGCGTGAGGACGGGAAATGCAGCAAGTGGACAGGATTTGGCTACCGATGGGTACAAGCGTGCAGGGATCGTGCCGCGTATCGGCGAGGTCTCTGCATTCGCAACGGTGGTAAGCCTGATCCTGATGAACCGCCGGAATGGACGCCGGACCGGGGCTAAGAATGACTACGAGCCTAATCAATGAGATCGAGACGCAAATTGGCGAGGCACGCGGAAAGGATGCTCACGCCGACATCAAGCCACTTCTTCGAAGGGCAATATCTCGTGCCCAAACGGAAGATGAAATCAGCTTTGTTCATGGATCGCTATGCTCGGAATTGATCCGAGAACTCTCGGAAAACGAGAGCGCAACGACGGATCGCGATAGGATTAGCCGCGCTGAGGAAGCCATCCGCACTTGGACTTCGGCTGCGCCGCAGGACCCTTACCCTTGGATCAGCCTTGCTGATTTGTACGCTTACTACGAAGGGGATTTCGCGCGCGCAAAGACCGCCATAGATAGCGCCATCGACAGGGCAAATGAAGTGAAAGGGTTCTACCGGCAGGCGCACGGAACGCGAATCCGAATTGCATTGAAATTGGGCGACCTGCGCACGGTCGAAGCGTCCTTGAAAGCGCTGGTTGATTGGAAGCCCGCGACTGGAGTTCCTGACGTGGGTCTTGAGACGGATTTCTTGTCGAGGATTCCCGCAGGCGCAATTGATAAGCGCGTTCTAGACCTGTATTTGATGCGTGCTGCTGATCACGGAAAAACAGGGTCAGCCCCAGCCTCTGGACAATAGGAAAGCATCCGACGCGACTTCGTGTGTGGCCAAAATGTGGCCCAACAAAATCGCGTTCGGTGAGCTTCCCCTCGAATTTCGTCCTCCAAGGGTCTTTGGATAGGATAGGCGAAATGGAGGTTGGGAATGTTCAAGGTACCGAAGCAGGAGTTCACGGCGGAGTTCAAGGAACTGGCGGTCAATTGGGTTCGCAGCGGCCAGGGGGTCGCGGTCGTGGCGCGCGACCTGGGGCTGGTCGAGCAGACGCTGCGAAACTGGGTGAAGGCGGCGAAGGCGGGGAAGCTCGGTGGCGGCATGGCAGTGGGGGAACGGCCACAAGACCTACCGGGACTACGACGCGGACGGCCGGCTCGCCTCCTGGGAGTACCGCAACGGCACGAGCATCTTGAGGCGCAATCTCACCTGGGACGACGCCAACCGCATCACCGCGATCGGCGACCCGGCCGATGCGGCGGACAGCCACGCCTATGGTTACGACAACCTGGACCGGCTGACCACGGCGCAAAGCGGCGCTGCGGTGCCGACGACGAGGCAGTACGCCTACGACGCGATCGGCAACCGGCAGAACGCGACCGTCGACGGGGCGTTGACGAACTACGGCTACGCGACGGGCAGCAACCAGCTGCTGAACCTGACCGGTGCGACCAGCCGCAGCTACACCTACGAAACGGTGGGCAATCCCACCCAGATCGACGGGCGGACCGCGACGTTCAACCTCACCAACCGGCTCACGAAGCTCGCTGACGGCGCGACGACGGTGGCGAGCTACAAGCTCAACGGGCTGGGCCAGCGGGTGGCGAAGACGATCGGGACCACGACCACGCGCTACTTCTACGACGACGAGGGCGCCGCCAAGCGAGTATCGTGATGGTGGAACAGTCGACGCCTTAGTTCGCCGTGCGCTTGCCGAGTAACTATGGAGGTCAAAGGGGTCAGACTCGATTGATGTGCAGGACGCGATCGGAGGGGCTGGACTCCATTGATTGCGCGTGGCGCGGCGCGCGGTCATTGCTTCAATCGAGTCTGACCCCTTTGGACTGCTGGCCTACAATGGGCGCATGAACGCCCCCCATCCGCCGCTCTCGATCCGCACCCCCGCCCGCCACTTCATCGCCGGCGCCTTCCGCGCGCCGCTGACCGGCGAGGAACTGCCGGTGATCGACCCGTCGGACGGCAAGCCGTTCGCGGCGATCGCGCGAGGTGACGCGCCCGACATCGACGCCGCGGTGAAGGCCGCGCGCGCGGCGTTCGACGGCGCATGGGGAAAGCTCGCGCCCGCCGAACGCGGGCGGAAGCTGATGGCGCTGTCGCGCGCGATCGCGGATCACGCCGACGAACTCGCGTGGATCGAGGCGCGCGACTGCGGCAAGCCGATGAAGCAGGCGCGGGCCGATGCCGCCGCCTGCGCGCGCTACTTCGAGTTCTACGCGGGGGCGCCCGACAAGCTGCACGGCGAGACGATTCCCTATTCGCCCGGTTACACGGTGCTGACCTGGCGCGAGGCGCACGGCGTGACCGGGCACATCATCCCGTGGAACTATCCGATGCAGATCTTCGGGCGCAGCGTCGGCGGGGCGCTCGCGGCGGGCAACGCCTGCGTGGTCAAGCCGGCCGAGGACGCGTGCCTGTCGCTGCTGCGGATCGCGGAACTCGCGACGGAAGTCGGATTCCCCGAGGGCGCGCTCAATATCGTCACCGGACTCGGGCGCGAGGCGGGCAGCGCGCTCGCCGCGCACGCCGGCATCGATCACCTGTCGTTCACCGGGTCGCCGGCGACCGGTTCGATGGTCGCGCAGGATGCGGCGAAGCGGCATTGCCCGGTCACGCTGGAATTGGGCGGCAAGGGCCCGCAGGTCGTGTTCGCCGACGCGGACCTCGACGCGGCGGTGCCGGTGATCGTCAACGCGATCGTGCAGAACGCCGGGCAGACCTGCTCGGCGGGGAGCCGGCTCCTGGTCGAGCGTTCGCGCTATGAGGAACTCGTCGAACGGCTCGCAGGCGCGTTTCGCGCGCTCACCGTCGGCCCGGCGCTCGACGACCGCGACTGCGGCCCGCTGATCCGCGCCTCGCAACTCGACCGCGTGCGCGGCTTCCTCGCCGACGCCGCGCGCGACAAGCTTCCGGTGGCCGGGCAGGGGACGGTGGCGGCGAATGCGCCGTCGTCGGGCTACTACGTCGCACCCACGCTCGTGCGCGATGTGCCGCCGGGCGCGCGCCTCGCGCGCGAGGAGGTGTTCGGCCCGGTGCTCGCGGCGATGCCCTTCGACGACGAGGCCCATGCGGTGACCCTCGCCAACGGCACCGACTTCGGCCTCGTGGCCGGCCTGTGGACGCGCGACGGGTCGCGGCAGTTGCGCCTCGCCCGCGCGATCCGGGCGGGACAGGTGTTCGTCAACAACTACGGCGCGGGCGGCGGCGTCGAACTTCCCTTCGGCGGCGTCGCGCACTCCGGGTACGGGCGCGAGAAGGGGTTCGAGGCGCTCTACGGCTTCACGACGCTGAAGACCGTCGTGCTGCAGCACGGTTGACGGCGGCGCGCGGAAACCGTGCGCGCGGGCGACTCGAGCACCACACGAACGATGACATGTCCGGGCGCTCCGCGCGCGGCGATGGGGGATCGATGAGACTCGACGGCAAGGTTGCGATCGTCACCGGCGCCGGTTCCGGTTTCGGCGAGGGCATCGCGAAACGCTTCGCGCAGGAAGGCGCGAAGATCGTGGTGAACGATCTCGACGCCGCCTCCGCCGAGCGGGTCGCGCGCGAGATCGCCGCCGCGGGCGGCGCGGCGCGGGCGGTCCCGGGGGACGTGTCGAGCGACCGCGACGTGTCGCACCTCGTCGCGAGCACGCTCGCGGCGTACGGCGACCTGCACGCGGTCGTCAACAACGCGGGCACCACGCATCGCAACCGCCCGATGCTCGAGGTGACCGAGGACGAGTTCGACCGGATCTACCGGGTCAACGTCAAGAGCCTCTACCTGACCGCGAAACACGCGGTGCCGCACTTCCGCGCGAAGCGCGGCGGCGTGTTCGTGACGATCGCCTCGACCGCGGGCGTGCGGCCGCGGCCCGGGCTCACCTGGTACAACGGCAGCAAGGGCGCCGCGATCGTCACCTCGCGCTCGATGGCGGCCGAACTCGCGAAGGACAACATCCGCGTCAACGTGATCAACCCGGTCGCGGGCGAGACCGGCATGCTCGCGCAGTTCATGGGCGAGGACACGCCGGAACTCCGCGCGAAGTTCGTCGCGACGATTCCGCTCGGCCGGCTGTCGCGGCCTTCCGACATCGCGACCGCGGCGGTGTTCTTCGTCTCCGACGAGGCCTCGTTCATCACCGGCGCCTGCCTCGAGGTCGACGGCGGGCGCTGCGTGTAGCGCCGACGCCTGAGTCGGACGCCCGGGGGAAGCGCGCGGACGGCGGGCGGGCCCGCAGCGAGCGAACCGTCCCGCAGGACCGCGGCGGCGGACGGTGCGACGATGCGCACGATTCTCCTCTGGAACGACGACTGGCGTATGGCCGGGCCGCCGCGCGTCCTGGGTGGCGAGGGCTGCGAACTCGTGCACGATCGGCGAACCGCGGCGCTCGCCGACGCGATCGTCTTCCACCTGCCGACGCTCGATCGCGCAGAC
>JAANMW010002118.1_pt1 | contig 18627 bp, 15 predicted proteins | sample 7279671 | NCBI WGS metagenome assembly JAANMW01 (sample SAMN14094541, study PRJNA606508) | bioreactor metagenome | isolation source: A lab-scale SPAN reactor treating ammonium-rich wastewater day 247 | place: Ireland: Galway | collected 2017-09-19
CAAGGCCTTTGGTCTTGCACTTTACAACGCGCTGGAACGCAGTTCCGGCGCGTTCGTCAGATTGTGCTAATGTGCCAGACCAAAGTGCGAGCACATTAGAGGCCAGGGCGGACGGCTTTCAGACTTCGTTCAGAGGCCCCCGTTACGCTGGCCAGGCTATGCTTGCCCCCATACGCCTGGGAGGTGTGTGGGACTGGATCACGGGCAAGAAGTCCAGGACCGAGGAAACTGCCGACCTGGATGTCTACGTGCCTGAGCCGGTCCAGCCCCCCGCTTGCGCGCCAGACACGTCTGCTCTGGTTTTCCCCGACCCTCGGGTTGAGGCCCTGTGCCGTGACCTGAGCGGCGCGCTCTCGTCGCCGAGCAAAAGTCTGCTGATGCAGCGGGGAGCCTCCTTGCAGGTTGCCCGGTCTCAGTCGGGGCTGGCCGCAGTGGCCCTTGAGCTGCTCGACGTCGGGCGCAATGACGAGGAGAAGCTCGAACTGGCCCGGCGGTCGCTGCAGCACCTGCAGGTCCATCAGGTCCCGGGCCCATGGAGCTTTGGTCGCGAGTTGCTCAAGGGTCCACGCTATGCCAGTCAAAAAGTGGCCATTGCCCAGCTGGTGCTGGCCAGCACCGCCACCGAGGCGGCCGGGCTGGCCGGGCTGGGGCTGGCCGCCACCCGGGCCCTGGACAGCACCTACCACGCCGCGGACGTTTGCACGTTAGGAGAAAAGTCACTGCGCCGACTGGATACCCCGGCCGCGCGACTGGCCTTGAAACTCGGGCAGTCGGTGCGTTATGACACCCAGAAAATCCCGATTTATGAGACCTTCCTGGAGCAGTTCGATAAGACTCTGGCTCCCGAGCTGGTTGCGGCGGGCCTCCAGGCCGCCAGCCAGCTCAGCAGCACTTACGCCGCCCAGGATCGGGCAGCCGTCGGGCGCACCCTGCTCGAGCACCTGGCGGGTGACCCGAGCGTGGCCCCGATGCTCTCGCTGGGGCTCGAGATGGGCCGGGCCGTGCGCTACGACAACCAGCGCCTGGGTATCTACGAGACGGCCTTGAGCTCGTGCCAGACGAAAGACCCGGTGGGGCTGGCCCGTCAGGGTCAGGCCATGCTGGCTCAGCTCAGCCCCACCTATGCGGCTCAGGATCGGGCAGCTGCCTCGACGGTGCTCCTGCAAAGGCTCAAGAAGCTCCCCGAGACGGAGTCTCTGGCCGATCTTGCCCTCTTGATGCTGGCCGAGGTGCGCTACGACAGCCAGAAGGTCGCCCTGGCCGACGAAGTGCTGGCGGCCATCTCGCAGGGACAGACCTCGGAGCTGAGCGTGGCCCGGCAGGCCATGAGCACGATCAGCTCCACCTATGCCGCCCAGGACCTCAACCGGGTGGCCATGGCGGTGCTCGAGCGCACCGACAACCCGGACGCCAAGATCGTGCTGGCGGCCATGCGCGCTGTGCGCTACGACAACCAGCGGGTGGAGATGGCGAAGGTGGTCTTCAACCACTTGCTGGCGAGCGAGCCGCCTCCTTTCTCTCAGCTGGCTGCCGAGCTGCTGGGCTCTCTGAGCACCACCTATGCGGCCCAGGATATCGTGGCCGCGGGGCGTGTGCTGAGTGGCCGCTACAGCAACCCCCGGGCCCGCGCTCTGCTGGACGGGGCTCTGAGCAAGCAGTACGACCACCAGAAGGCCGAGGCGCTCAAGGAAGCGTTCCGTGGCATTCAAGAAATCGACGACGACGTGACCGAGATCAAGAAGATGGCGAAGGCCGTGACCGGTCAGGACCAGACCACCACCATCGCGGAGACCCAGGGCGCGGTGCTGGTGGGAGGGGTGCGCCTGCGGGTGCGCAAGGTAGACTGCGAGACGGCCGCCGCCTGACGAGAAGGGCAGTCGGAACCCCTTTGAGGCAGTTCTCCGGCTGCGCGACGCCCGGCATATTTGCTACGCTTGACCAGTTCTGTTGAACGGCGCCCCGCTAATTCCTGTAGCGTTCAACGCACGGCGCCTTAGAGGTCCAGCTCTTGCAAAGCGTCAAGAAGAACTCCTCAGGGGACGAGCAGGACGGGCCGATCCAGGCGGAAGACCACTTGCCGGCTGATCCCTCCCTCCTTACCGGCGTGGGTTCCCAGGACCACCAGCCAGGCATCCAGCTCATCAGCCAGGCGCCGGATGGCCTCGCTGCGATGACCCAGCACGACCGAGCAGCGCACCGAGATATCGTTGATGGCCTGCTGGCGGACCTCTAATTGCTGGGTGGCCCTGTCCTTCAGGTCGCGCAAAAAGGCTTCGTCATCGGGATCGATGTCTTCAGGGGCTCCGATCGGCTCCACGACGTGCAGAAGGTGGATCGAGCCCTGGTGGGCGGCGGCGAGATCCTGAGCGAGCTTGAGAGCGCGGTCAGCGGGCAGGCTGAAGTCGGTGGCGACGAGCAAGGTCTTCATGCCTGCCCAGTTAGCACGAGGTAGCGCCGGATCCTCTAGACTCTGAGGGGATCTTCCCGCCAGTGGCTCGACCACAGTCTCAAGCGAGTTTTCAACGCAAGTTACGCGGCTTCAATGCGCGAATGGGCTGTTATTTGCCCCTGGGCTGGGGCTCTTCCACCTCGTAGATGCTGCGAATTCGAAAACCGCGTAGCGTGAGGATGCTGCGCGCATCCTCCTCGCTCTCGGCATAGAGCTTGCCCGTTTTCAGCTGACCTTCTTTGGTCTCGACATTGTAGACGTACTTTGGCACGCGCCTAGCTTCCTGACGGGTCAGCCCTGGACCTCCCAGAGGCGGACCGTGGAGTCTACCGAGCCGGTTGCCAGTCGCCCTTCGGGCAAGAGCACCAGGCCTCGTACCCCGCCGGCGTGGGCCTTCACGTCGATCAGGCGACGCCCTGAGGTCAGGTGGTAGAATTGCAGCGAGCCGTTGAGCGAGCCAGCCACCAGCACCTCTCCGTCGGGCGAAAAGGCGGTGCACAAAGGCACTGGGCACTCGAAGCAGCGAATCTCTCCGCCCGTAAAGGGGTCCCAAACCCGGATGGTGCGATCGAGCGAGCAGGAGGCGAGCAGCGCACCGTCCGGGGAGAAAGCCAGGTCCTGGATCTGCTTCTGGTGACCCGAAAGAACCCGAAGAGTCGTTCCTGTGTCAGCTTCCCACACCCGGACGGTCAGATCGCCTGAGCCGGTGGCGGCCATCGCGCCGTTGGGGGCGATGGCCATGGCAAAGACGGGTCTGGTGTGCCCGGTCAGCAGCATGAAGGTGGTCCCGGGGCTCTTCCACAGGCTGGCCCGGCCGTCCGTGCAGCCGGCTCCCAGCCAGCCCCCGTCCGGGGCGCGGGCCAGCACCTCCACCCGCGGTACACCCCGCTTGAGCACCTTCAGATCGCGCTCGCGCACCAGGTCCCACAGCCGCACGCTTCCGTCCGCCGCCGACAGCATCAGCCAGCTGGCGTCCGGGCCCAGCTTGAGGCCGGTCAGCCCGGGTTGGGTCAGGGCCTGGTAGGAGGTGTTCTGGAACGTGTCCCAGATCCACACCGCGCCATCTTCGCTGCCCGAGGCCAGGAAGCGCCCGTCGGCCGAGGCATCCAGGGCCACCAGGGGAGCCCGGTGAGCCCGCAGGCAGCCAGACTCCTCCACCGTGTAGGCGGCCCGGGTTTCGGCGTGCTCCGATGAGCCCCCCAGCAGCTTCACAAAGGACTTGATGTCCTGCGGACGGCGGCCCGGATCGAGCTCCAGCGACCGCTCCAGCACGGCGGCCAGGCGGGGGTGCACGTCCGGACGCAGCTCTTTGAGGCTTTCCAGGCGCTCGCCCGAGATGCGGGCCCGGGCCGGGGGAGGGCGTCTGCCGGCCAGAAGCTGATAGAGCGTGGCGGCCAGGCCGTAGATGTCAGTGAACGGCCCGAGTTGGCCCGCCAGCTCGGGAAGCTGCTCGGGAGCGGCGTAGGCGGGAGTAAGCTCCTGGGTTTTTCCGGTGCCGGTCAAATAGCGGTAAGTGGCTCCGAAGTCGAGCAGCACGACCCGCCCATCGTCGGTGATCATGAGGTTGTCCGGCTTGAGGTCGGCGTGCACCAGCCCGTAGAGGTGCATGGTCTCGAGGGCGGGCGGGATCTGCAGCACGCAGCGCATGACCTCGTCTTGCTCGAGCTTGCCCCCTCGCTCGGTGGCCAGCTCGTAGAGGGTGGCCCCGTGAAGAAGCTCCATGACCAGGTAGGCGGTCTCGTTCTCTTCGAACAGGTTGTGCACGCCGGTGATTCCGGGGTGGTTGAAGCGCGAGAGCAGGCGACCTTCCTCCAGGAACTCCTCGCGCTCGGCGCTGAGCTTCCGGCGGGGGCCGCTCCCGGGGTTGGTGGCCACCACCTTCAGCCCTTCGCGCCGGGCGGTGAGGGGAAAGAACTCCTTGATGGCGATGGGGTGGTTGAGTCGGACCTCGACGCCAGAGTAGACGATGCTGGTTGCTCCCATGCCGATCTTCTCGCCCAGCCGGTAGACGCCGCCCTGCAGGGGCGTGCCTTCGGGCAGGGCCTGGCGGCCATAGTAGGCGCTGGCCAGCGGGGTGTTGCAGCGAGGGCAGACCATGGCATCGCTCTGGTCCTGGTATGAGCATGCTGGGCACTGCACGGCGGAGGGCCTGCTTCGGGGCTCTTCCCTTCAGGCCCTGGTTGTTCATTCCGATGAGCGGATCAGCCCGGTTTGAAGACCATGAAGTAGTAGACCACCAGCATGGCGCCGAAGGCCGGAATGCCCAGCAGGGCCCAGATGCGCCCATACCTGTGGAACCGGGGCGGCAGCGGGGCTCCCCGGGTCGCCGCGATCTGGGCCATGTCTTTCATCTTCAGCTGCAGCCAGAAGGCCGGCAGCCAGCAGGCCCCGGCCACAAAATAACCGATGATGGAGCCCAGGATCCAGAGCCTGGTGAGTGGCTGGTGGGCCATGCCTGCCATGGCGAGCCCGGTCAGTGGCTGCAAGATGACCGAAGGGATCGTGAACAGGATGTCGGCCAGCACCACCAGGCGCAGGACGACGGCCATCGCCTGGACATTGCCGCTGCGGACCGTGAAATATTTGTAGTAGGCCGAGCCCAGCCCGGTGCCGAGCATGAGGGTGGCACTCAGGATGTGAAGCCACTTCAGCCACAGGTAGCTCATCGCCCCTCCACTGCCCACAGAGCGAGAATTGCGCCGATCAGGGGGACGTTCTTGGTCATGGGGCCGAAGGGGTGAAGAAGAGAGTCGGGCAGGCACCACAGGATGGCCCCCGAGTAGAGAGCGATCAGGCCCACCTGCATGAGGAGCATGGGCCTTTGATGCCAGCGCAGCAGCATGGCCAGGCCGAAGAATGCGTCCAGAGCGCAGGCTCCATACAGGGCCCACGGAGCCAGCCAGGCTGGGACATGACATTGCGACAGGAGAGCGTAGCTTTCCGTTGCCGGGTAAAAGAATGCGCAGATCAGGGCTGTGGCCAGCCAGATGAAGGCGATCGACCAGCGCAGCAAGGGGCGAATGAAGTACAACCTGGCGTAGCAGAGATCGGCCGGGGAGGACGGCTCCAGAGCCTGCTCCAAAGGCCGGGGCGCAACCCCGCAAGCCGTGACCCAGGGCTCGAGTGGGGCCGTGTTGCCGCGCCGGAGCATTCTCAGCATTTCCGTGGTCACGGGGGCGTTGCCGAAATGGTCACCCAGGCCAGCGATCAGACTGGTGAGGAGGGCTGGCGAGCGCAGGATGCGAGGGGGAGGGACTCGCAGCCAGCCGGCCAGAAGAGCGATGAGCTCGCCCACGTCCATTGCCACGGGCCCCACCGCGGCCACCCGGGTCGGGGCGTCTTCTGCTTCGACCAGGGTGACGATGCCCTGGACCAGGTCGTCCACTGCGATCGGCCGGACCTGACCGCCGGCGGGCAGGGCGATCAGGGGGAGCGAGGCCAGGGCAGCGAAGAGATCGGTGCTCGCTCCGCCCCGACCGATCACCAGCGAGGGCATGATCACAATCTTCTGCAGCGGCAGGGAGACGAGCAGGTCGTCAGCGGAGCGTTTGGATAGCTGGAACTGAGTTTCAGCTTGCTCGTCCGCGCCCAGGGCGGAGAGCTGCACGATCTTTCTCACGCCTGCCCTTGCACAAGCTTCAAACAGGGCACAGGGAGCCCGCTCGTGGATCAAAGCCATGGCTTTGCCGCGGGCTACGCCGACGGCGTTGACGACCACCTCGATTCCCTCCAGGCGTTGTTGCCAGGCCTCCGGCTCAAGGTCGCGCTCAAAGTCGATGGCCACATCGCCGGGACCTGGACGGCGTACGCCGCGGATGACCTGGTGACCCCGCGCTCGCAGCGCCCTGGCCGTGCGGCTGCCGATGAGCCCGTCCGCTCCGGTTACAAGAATGCGCATCGCAGGGTGTTCTTGAGGTTGGCTGGCAAACCGGACTCGCGGCAAATCAGCCGCGGATCAAGCGGGGTCTTGCAGATACAAAAGGCCATGGTCGTCTCCTCGCAGTCAGGTTGATTGCAGTTTGAGCGAGCAGGATGAAAGAATTCTTATGGACGCGACCGTGCAGCCAGGTTTGCCGGACGGAGCTGATTGCCCGGCTTCAGGCCTGATCGGCCCTCAAAGCGCTCAGCTGGAGGACGGCACCAGCCGCGACTCCAGCTCACCCTGAGCCTGCAGCACCTTGTCGACCAGCTCCTGGAGATGGTGCTCCTCCACGAAGGGGGTCATGAGGTAGGACTTCAAGGCCACGATCGGCTCGCCGTAAGGGGTGTGGCGATAGCAGTCGGATTGACCGAGCAAGATTCCGCGACCGGACATGGCCTCCTGGTGCAGGAAATGGGCCAGTTGCCGGTTGTACTCGTTGTGCCGGGCCAGCTCGGAGGCAAAGGTCGGGTCGCTCATTTCTCGTTCGGGCACTTTGAAGGTATCCACGCTGGGCGGATAGACGCGAAAAAGGGTGACCGGACCGAAGTTCTCGCGGTTGAGGATGTGGATCGAGGGCTTGGACTCGAGCAGCTCGCGCAGGGCCTGGGCCATCTCCACCAGGTGTCCGAGCAGCGCCTGCAGGCCGGATCGCCCGAACAGGCGCAGATTGGCCAGAGCCGCCAGGGCCCCTGCTCCGCTGCGGGAGGTCTCCAGGCTGTAGCGGCCCGGATGGTACTCGCCGGTCTGGAACAGGTAGGGCATATCGCTCGGCTCGCGCCCCAGTCGCAAGAGATCGGCTTGCTCTCGAAACAGTACCAGGCTGGATACATAAGGGGCAAAGCCGGTCTTGTGAAAGTCGATCCCCACCGAATCGGCCCGCTCCAGGCCCTTCAGACGCTCGACTGTGGCGGCCAGAGCTCGCAGGGTGCGAGGGCGAAAGACCAGCGGGTTGGCCTGGAAATCGTAGTCGCGGAAGACGGCCCAGGCCCAGCCGATCACGGCATCGGCGTGGACGTGCGGCACGTAGTCCAGGGCGAACTCGTCTACCAGCTCGTCTCGCAACGACAGCACGGCCTCCAGGTCGTCCAGCCCAAAGGAGTCGGTGGTTCCCATGGTGGCCACGATGCAGGCGATGCGCTTTCCCCGACGCAGGAAGGTGCGGGCAGCCTCGGCAAGCAGCTCGACGCTCATCTGGTTGCGGGCATCGGAAGGAATCAGGATCACGTTGCGGGTGCCCAGGCCCACCCAGCCGGCCACGCTCTTGAGACAGTAATGACCGCACTCGCTGCCGAGCACGACGGGAAGCTCGCCGAGACCGTCGCGCATGGCGTGGGGCAGGGCCTTCTCCAGGCCGGCTCGCACGGCGTAAAGAGTACAGGCAGTGCCCCCGAAGGTAAAAAGACCTGCGGAGCGCTGGGAATCATAGCCGACCAGGCGCGAGAGGGTGGCCACCATCTCCAACTCGGCCAGGGCGAAACGGTGGCTGACCTCGTCCCAAACCAGATTGGGATTGGCCAGCCCGGCCAGAAGCTCGGCCACCAGTGCTGCCACGGTGGGAGGAGGGCAGACGTTGACCTGGTTGCGAGGATGACCCCACAGGCTGGCTCCTCGCATGTAGCCCACCAGCTCCTGGACGACCTGCTCGAGGTCGGTGCCCTGGTCGGCCAGCTCGGAGCGACGGGCGGCGGCGTAGTCAAGAGGTTGCTTGGGCCCGAGCACGGGAAGGTCGGTCTTGAGCTGGTCGACATGATCGAGAGCCCGCATGACGGTATGGGCCACGTAGGAGTCGTGTACCCTGTCGCTGACAGGTTGCGGGAAGCTCTGGCGGAGCTGGGTGAGAATGTTGCGATACATCCGCCTATCCTGATCCGATCGCTGCCCTTTGGAAATGACCTGGATCATCCGCTCAGACCGGGGTGGCTTCAGAAGGCCTGCAGCAAATGGAGCATGGGCAGGCTGGTCGCGATCACCACGAATCCCACGGCCAATCCGGTGATCGCCAGGATGATGGGCTCGAGCAAGGCGGTGAAGCTCAGCAAAGCCCTGTCGAGGTCCTCGCGGTAGCTTCGAGCCAGGCTGCCGACCAGCCCCGAGAATCCGCAGCTCAACCCCACCTCAAGGACTTGCCGCACCGTCAGATCGAACAGGTCGGCCTCGTCCAGAGCCTGGCGCAGATCCTGGCCGTCCACAAGCAGTCTCTGAAAATGCAGACAGCGCCGCTCCAGGATCACGTTCTCGGCCAGGGGTGCCACCAGCCGAATCGAGTCGATGCCGTGCCCGGTCTCAAAGAGCATATCCAGGACATCGAGCATCCGAACTGTCGCCGCCCGGGTCAAGAGATTGCCCACCAGCGGCAATTCCAACAAGAGGGCGTCGCGCCTTTCGACCACACCCGGGTGGCTCCACAAACGCCACACGACCAGCCCGACCAGGCCCACCAGCAGCCACACAAGTGGATGAAAGACAAGACCTAGCAAGAACAGGAGCAGACGGGTGGCAGAAGGCAGCTCCACCTTCAGGCTTCGGTAGATGGCCAGCTCCATGGGAAACACATAGAACAAGAGCAAGCTGACGATCGCGGCCATCACGACCAGGATCGCGATGGGATAGGCAAATGCCCCCAGCATGCGGCGGCGCAGCCAGAGGTCGCGCTCGAAGTAGTCGGCCGCGCTGGCCAGGACTCTGTGCAGCCGCCCGGTGCACTCGCCCGCGGCCACCAGGTTCGCCAGCACTGGAGGGAAAACGCCTTTTTCGTCCGCCAGACAGCGACTCAGCATCTTTCCGCTGGCCACCCCGTGGGCGACTCTACGCCAGGATTCGCGAAGGGCGTCCTTTTGCTCGGCCAGAAAGGCCACACCGCGGTGCACGGGAATGCCGGCTGCCATCATTACGGCCAGTTGACGCAGCCCGATGGCCAGATTCTGGGCGCGGTCCATCAGTTCTTGAACTGTGTCGAAGTCGGCAAGACGATGCGCTCCATGCCCTGCCCGTCGGAGCGCTGGCGCTCACCACGGACTTCGATGTTGAGAATTCTCCCAGCGGCCAGACTCTTGACCGTCAGCTCCGTCAGGTCGCGTCCGATGACTCGACCGCCGGTGCAGTAGTCTGCCAGCGGCCTGGGTCCCGTTCCGGGATCATAGCTTTCGATCGGGCCGGGCGCTGTTCGCTGGGGGGCGCCCGGGGGCAGCTTCAGCTCCGCACGGCGGAGCTCTCGGCTGGGCAGGTCCAGGTAGAAGATCACGTAGCGCTGCCACTCGACCTCGCCATCCAGCACTTGAAATCCACCTCCATCGAGCCGGGCGGAAAGCAGGCTAAAGGCCCGGTGGGGTGCGTCTGCCGAGAACGACTCGTAGACGCTGCTGGCAATTTCTCGATGCATCTGGCCCTGCACCACCTGCAGGTCCTGAAGCAGATCGGCCTGCCCCGCCCCTCGGTGCCAGGCCCGGGCCCCGTTCACGTAGACGACGAAGACCATGCTGACCACCATCAGCATCACCGCTGAGGCGACCAGGACCTCCATCACGGTCACCCCCCGTTGACGACGTAAGTCTGCAAGATGGTCTTCTTGGAGTTGCGCCACAGCACCTCAGTGGTGATCGATTTGAGATTTGGCCGGACTACGGATACGATCACTCGGTAAGTATATCTCATTCCGCTGACCTCTCGGGTCGGGTAGGGAGAGGGGGGAAAGTTGGCCACCGGAGGGGTGGGCAATCCTCCGTCAAAGGTCCCTTCGGCAATCTCCGCAAAGGGTAAGAGCTTCATCTGCTCCATCAACTCGCGGCCCACGCCGGTCGACACCGCCAGCTCTTTCCCGGCCGTCAGCAGCTGCAAGCCTCCAGCGAACACTCCCACCATCGTTAGAATGGCCAGGCTGGCGATCGCCAGGGCGATCAGCACTTCCAAAAGGGACAGCGCGTTTCGCCCTTTCAAGGCTCGAGCCAGAGCCCGAGCGAAGTGACCCCGACGTTTCCGGGTGGCGCCAGGCTCTTGCTCAACAAATCCTGGTTAAAGAGAAGGTCCACCCCGTTCTCGAGGTTGACGTCGCCCGGCTCGAGCGTTTGCGCTCCGACGGTCAACCCTTCCTGGTCGGCCTTCCCGTCAACGATCACAGCCCCGAAGATGTCGATGTGGTGGGCTGCGGAGAACGCCCCGTTGGTATAGATGATGCCATGGAACGAGGAGCTGCCCAGGCGGTCGAACCCCATGCGGCTTTGCTGTCCGATCAGCTGCTCGCCGATTTCGAGGTTGGACAGGTCGATGGCCACGTCCCAGATCCCTCTGGTGGACGATCCGGCCAGCCAGTCGGCCAGGACCTGGTCTTGCTCAGTTGCCCAGCAATGGCCGAACAGGTCGCGCATGGCGCTCACTCGCTCGACCATGAAATCCCGGGTGGAGCTGGCCGGAGCCGCCGCCACCCGATCGCGCAAGCGCCCCAGAGTGTCGGATTGAAAGCCCGTCAGAGGCGATTGGGTGCCCCCCGCCAGGGCACGGCGAACCTGATCCAGGTGACTCCCCTCGAAAAGCAAATCCGCAGGGGTGCCGCTCTGGAGGGTGTGCTGAAAATCGTCGAGCAGCGTGCGGACATCGGCGAGATCGGCTGCCAGCAAAGGGTCGCCTGCGGCCAGAGCCTGCAGGTACTCCAACCCGTCCAGGCCCTCCAGTCTCACGCTGCCCTGGCTGAAAAGCGCCACCCCGCTGGTGTTGCTAAGCACCTGCGAGTCGCCTTTGAAGGAGGTCTTCCCGGTGACGTAGAGCGACCCGGCCCCCGAGATCGAGCCGTTGACCTCGAGGTCGCCATCGATGTAGAGATTGCCTCCATCAAGCTGCAAGTCCCCCTGAAGGCTGATTGGCCCCGTGGCATAATGATCCTCATTGAGGACCGTGATGCCCGTGACATTCCAGGCAGGGGGCGGCAGGGAGCTCTGCGAGGCCACGGTGCCCACAATGTCCGGCCTTGAAGGTGCAGTTGTGCTGACGCCGACTCCGATTCCACCGGTGGTGTGGGTCCCGCTGAGGCTGATGGCAGCCGGGTTGAGGCTGGCCGAGGTCACTCGCCCGCTGATGCTCGCGGTTTCGGCAGCGCTGCCCGTCCAGGTGATCTGGTCGGCAGCGTCGACCGACCGGGCCGAGTGAATCCCCGCCGGCACGGGCTCCGGGTCTTCTGCAGACTTGATCCCGGCAACCGTGACATTGCCGGTCATCTTGATCTTCCCCGAAGCGTGCAAGGAGTCGTTGCTGGCTACCTCGACTCCTCTCCTGAGCAGGACCTGCGCGCGTCCCTCCAGCCCCCGCGAGCGCGCCACAACGAGCAGATCGACGCAACCGGCCGGCACGTCTCCGCGAGGACCGGGGACGGCCGAGGTTCCCTGCAGATTGCTCACCGATTCGTCGGGATGAAAGGGTGCCCCGGTCGTATTGAAGACGACCGTATAGCTGCCCGGCACGTTGGTCAGGGGCTGGTGGTCGAACCCGACCTTCCAGTCTGGCTGCAAGAGGAGGTTGGCTCGAACGTCGGCCACACCCGCCTCCAGCAGGTAATGCACATTCGTCTCGTGATAATAGCGCAGAGTGCGGAAGGCCTCGCCGTGGGAGAGAATCACCAGAGACTTGGCCATGGAGAAAAGCACCAGCGCGGTGACCAGGACCACGACCAGTGCCACACCCCTTCGACCAGCCACAGCCCTTTGATTATAGCATGTGTTTGGCGGCCAGACCGTCTGCAAGTTCGACCTCGACGCGGCTCGTCTCAGGGTCTGTGGGAATCTTTTCTCCCGACGAAGCTCGTTCAAGGCTCGGGAGAATCTTCCCATTCTTCGAGGTAGGCTCGGACCTGGTCGCTGAGCTGACGGGCTCCATCCATGTTGAGGTGGTCGGCGTTTTGAAAGGCCTGCGGAGGATACCCGCCGGCATCATAGAGCCACAGGACCCGCACCCGGTCGGGATGCTCCGAGCGGATCTCGCGCAGATCGAGGGCGAGGGGCTCGAGAACGGCCGGCTCAACCCACTGTCGATAAGAGCCAGATACGGGGCATACGAGCAACAGCACCCGAACATCGCTTTCCACTGCCAGGGCCACCAGATCGCGTAACAGGCCCTTGAGCACCGGACGCAGCGCCGGGTCGGCCCCGGAGACATGGCGCAGGAACTGGGCTAAGCCGAACTCGGGTGTCATCTGCTGAGGCACTGAGCCGCTCAAGGCCAGCCAACCATTGCGCAATAAGCACAGGGTCCCAACGGGCATGTCAGGGGGAGGCTCATCAGCCTGGTAGATGGTGAGATGGCGCCGAGGAGCTGTGAAAGAAGCCCACAGCTCTTGCGGAAAATAGGTTCGGTGCCGCACCAGGACTGACCACGTCTTGATGGTCTCCATCGCGGTGACCCCCTGCCGCGGTGGATACCCCTGACTGAGGTAATCGAGCACGTTCTCAGGCCGGTCGAGGTCGAGGGAGAAGAAGTCAAGCGCGATAATCACGGTTTTGAGGCTCTTGAGGCGGGGGCGCAGCCGCTTGAGCATCAGGTGGTCATAGTAGACGGTGCGGGAATTGTCGGCCATGTTGAGGGCGGGCCCGGGAAGGCGAGTGGGGTCAAGTCCGGCAAAGCCACGCGAGTTCCCCAGCACGATCGTCTGAGGAGACTCGCGTTCTAGAGCGCGCCCGATCAACTCCAGCTTGAGAGCCGAGATGGTGGGGCCAAAGATCTGGCGAGCCACCAGCTCGAGCACGAGCATGATTGCTGCGAGCATCATCGCAAAGCCAAGACCGCGTCGGGCGAAGTCACGCAGCTCGTGGGAGAAATCTGGTTCAGCGGTCATGAACGCCACCGGCTCAGAACTGGAAGTAGATGAACTCACTGGTCTTGTCCACTCCTCCGAACAGGATTCCCAGCAGCATGGCCAGATACCAGGCCCAGCGCGTGGGACGACGCCAGCAAGCCACCATCTCCTCCATGTGCAGCCAGTGCCGCTCCTGAGCCCCCTGCACGATCATGAGCAGCGCGATCAAACCCCAGCAGGCGGTGAGACTGACGGCTCCCACTCCATTCCACGAGTGGATGAGCTGAGGATCGCTGGCGAACATGTGGCCGAGAACATAGACCGCATCTTCAAGGCTCTGGGCTCGGAACAGCACCCAGGAGATGCAGACCAGCACAAAGGTGCTCAAAATTAGAACGAATCGAGGGATCTTCCAGCTCAGCCGACTGAGCAGCCGCTCCACCAGAAGATAGACCCCGTGCAATGCGCCCCACACGGCAAAGGTCCAGTTGGCTCCGTGCCAGATGCCACTGAGCAAGAACACGACCATCACGTTGAACGCCCAGCGCGCGGTGCTCACCCGGTTGCCGCCCAGAGGCAAGTAGACGTAGTCGCGAAACCAGGTGGAGAGCGAGATGTGCCAGCGCCGCCAGAAGTCGGCCACCGACACCGAGAAGTACGGGCGCCGAAAGTTCACCATCAATTCGTAGCCCATGACCCGGGCTGCTCCCCGGGCGATGTCGGTATAGCCAGAGAAGTCGCAGTAGATTTGAAAGGCAAAGAACACCGTTGCCACCGCCAGGGGCGGCCCCACGAACTGCTCCGGCGAGGCGTAGACCGGGTTCACGTAAAGAGCCAATCGATCAGCGATCACGGTCTTCTTGAAGAAGCCCCACAGCATCATCCGCAGCCCCGAGATGACCCGCTCGCTCACGAAGACCCGGTCGGCGGCGAGCTGGTGCAGGAACTGATGCGCCCGCTCGATAGGGCCGGAGACCAGCTGGGGGTAGAAAAGGACATAGACCAGGTAACGCGGGTAACTCCGCTCGGCCTGAATGCGTCCGGCGTACAGGTCGAGGATGTAGCTCATGGCCTGGAAGGTGTGAAACGAGATACCGATGGGCAGAATGAGACCCAGCAGTGGGATCTGAGCTCCCAGCGAGTTGGCCGAGGCGGCCAGAAAGTCGTAGTATTTGAAGAGGGACAAAATCCCCAGATTGGCGCTCAAGCTCAGCACGAGCCAGGGCCTCTTGCGCTCCGACCGGGCCATGGCCAGACCCGCGAAGTAGTCCACCGAAGTGGAGAAGATGATAACCAGAATCAGATAAGGATTCCAGTACATGTAGAAGTAGGCGCTGGCCAGCGCCAACCAGTAGATCCGCCCCTGGCCTCGTAGCATCCAGTAGACCGGCGTCACGGTCAAGAAGAAAAGGACGAATGCCAGTGAGTTGAAGGTCACGTGCGGACGGCTCGCTCCATCGAGCCGTAACAGTGCGCAGAGAAGACGCGATTCTCCTGGTCAGACCGACCATTTTGACCGGGCCGATTGGGAGTGCCGGAAGCCGAGACATAGCTTTTGCGGAGGTTTTGCCCACAGGCGCAAGAAGACCAGCCGAATGCGCGCTCGTCAGCTCACGTGGTGGATTGCCGGCCTTCTGCTGCTGGGCCTGTGGTCCTCCTTCTGCCTGAGCGCACGTGAGCTCCATCCGCTGGGAGTCTTCAATGACGACGCCTGCTACTATTTGAACGCGGTCGCCTGGCAGAGAGGAGAGCCGCTCCCTTTTCCCAATTACTTCCCCGGGCAGAGCGTTTTTCTGCTCGGGGCCGTCTGGATGCTCGGGCCAGACCCCGGGGCCCTGCGGCTGGTTCCGCTCTTACCCACCCTTTTGACCGCTCCGGCCATCTACTTCGCCTTGCGAGGGCGCAGTCAGTGGATGGCCCTGTCGGTCGCCGTGCTGTATCTATTCACTCCCCTTGTGGTGCGAAATTCCACCACCCTTCTCTCCGAGCCCCTCTTCGGCATGCTTGCCTGGACCGCTCTGGCGGTGCTGACCGCCCGAAGGGGGAGCCGGGCAGCCATTCTGGCGGGCCTGCTTCTGGCCCTGGCCTGGCAGACGCGACCCACCGGGAGTTTTGTTGCATTTGGAGTCATCCTCGGCCTTGTGAGCGAGAAGCGCTGGCGCGATGCCGGCCTTGTGCTGGCGAGTTTTGCGGCGCTCTTTCTCGCCTTCTCTTTGTTTCGCCCCACCGCAGGGGGAGTCTACGTCGATGCTCTCCTGGGCTACGATTTCTTGAGGCCCGACTATGCGCTCAAATGGTTGCTTGGATTTTTGGACATGGCTGGGACCATGGTCTTTTATTATCTCCCGCCTGTCCTCATCCGTCCCCTGGCAGGTCTGGGTTTGCTGATTGGCATCATCGGATGCGTCCGCCAGTGGAGCTCTTATCGCCTGGCGATGACCTGCGCAATCGTATTCAGCCTGGGGCACCTCGTCTGGCCTTTTCACATGGCGCGTTACTGGCTCTTGCCCTTTCCGATCTTCTTGCTGGGAGTCCTTGGCGCTTTTCCTCGACGAGCTCAGGGTGCCGTTGCGGCAGGACTTGCCCTGCTGTGTCTTGCAGGCGACCTGCAGGCGGTTCAGTTGGCCAGGCTTCGATACGAGCAGGAAGCGGGGCGGCGGGCGCTTACAGGCTGGCTCCGTCGTGAGACGGCACCCGATGCCAAGATCCTGACTCCCTATTCTGCCCAGGTCGCCATGCTGACCGAGCGGCCCGCGGTGCAGCCCCCACCGCTCCCAAGCCTGGCCGAGTGGACGGACTTTGCCTGTGGCAGCGAATCCACCTATATCCTGACTGGAGGCGGAGTTCTGGTGGACGTCAACGGCCAGCGAGGAATCGGCGCGCCTTTGCCTGGCCTGGAGGTGCGACTGTCGAGCAGCCCCTACTGGAAGTTGAGATTTGCCACGGACTCCGGGGCGGTTTACGAGAGGCATGCGGACAGGAAAAGCTTTCTTCCCGCGATGAAGGCGCTGCGTGCGGCCTACGACCATCAAGCTGCCAATCGGCCGGCTGAAGCCCTGCTGTCGGTCGAGGAATGCCTCCGGTTGTTGCCCGAGCTCCCCGAGGCTCAGTTTCTGAGGGCTCAGCTCCGAAGCCAGTGCGGCCTCCCCGGCGGCCTGGAGGAGGCTCGGGAGGTGGTATCACGGCACCCGGGCTATCCCGAATACATGACCTGGGTGGCGGACGGATACCTGGCACAGAATCAGAAGAAGGAGGCTGCTCTCTGGGCACGCGCGGGCCTCGCGCAGGCGCAACAGCAGGGATTGCCAGCAGTCATGCAACGGTGCGACTGGATTATCAGGCAGTGCCAGGGCTCCGAATAGCCTTTGTGGGATCATTCAATGAGACCGCTCTCGACGCGCGGCGGCCTCAGATCGAGCGGCATCGCGCAACGCGGCAGCTCACCTGACTGAGACAGTCCGGGGGAGGTTCCTGTTTTGAGGTCCCGAACTGCTGCCTGTGACCAGGCCAGAAACCAGCTATCTTCCACAGCTAGACGGTTTGAGGACGCTGGCTTTCTTGATGGTTTTCTGCTCCCATCAGACGATTCCCGCGGCTTCACTGCAGAATTCAGAAGCGCTAAGAATCTTGCAGATTGTTAAATTCTGGGGCTTGTCTGGAGTAGATTTCTTCTTTGTCCTCAGCGCCTTTTTGATCACGACCCTGTTGCTGACCGAGCGCGATTCCTACGGACGAATTGACTTTCGTCTGTTCTTCATGCGCCGACTGCTGCGTATCTGGCCTCTGTATTACCTGAACATCCTGATGGCATTCTTTCTCCTCCCGGCGCTGCCGATGCCGACCTGGACCCCTCATTTCGGCACGCCGGAGTGGCACGCCATGGTGGCCTATTACCTGGGTCCGTATCTCTGTTTTCTGGGCAATTTTACCAACCCTCCCCCCCTTCCGCTGATCGACCAGATGAACCACATGTGGAGCGTTTGCATCGAAGAGCAATTCTATCTCGGATGGTGCGCCATTCTGCTGGTCGTGTCTCGCACCCGTTCCCTGGTGCTCTTCCTGGGGGCTTGCCAGGCTGGAACAATGCTCTTGCGGGCCTACCTGATCACTCACACGACCGACTTTCGTTTCTTTTACTGCAACACGTTCTCCCATCTAGATCCGATGGTGATGGGAGCGCTGGTGGCCGTGCTCTTGCACCGCAAGATACTGACCGTGCAGAGCCTGCGCCCGGTAGGGGGCTGGCTCCTGCTCGCGGCCCCCCTCGCCTTTCTGACCGTGGTGGTGTTTTTTCGTCCCATCACTCTCAACCAGATCTCAGCGGTGTTTGCCATGACCTTACTGGCACTCTCCGGGACCTTGCTCCTCCTGGGACTGTTGAGTTATCCCCCCGCCCAGCGCCTGTTCTCGCACCCTGTGCTGGCGGGGCCTGGCAAGATTACTTACGGAATGTATGTCTTCCACGTCGTGGCGATCGACCTGGGCTCGCTGGCCCTTTTCTTGTGGATCGTTCACGTCAGCGGCGGCGGTCCGGTCGGATTCTTCGAGCTGGGAATGAAATTCGTGGTCTCCCTGACGGTGACTCTGATTCTTGCCAAGCTCTCCTGGGTGCTCCTGGAAAAAAGGTGCAATGCTCTGCGTCACAAGCTCACCCGCGTGGCCATCAAGCCCCTCCCCCCTGCGACCGAGGAAGCCTGACGAATCCTGGACTCTCCCTCAGAAGAGGTCTGAGAAGCTTACGGCCACCGGCCGCCGCCCCTGGATGCTCACGGTCAATCCGGCTCCTGGAGCCAGCTTGTCGGGGAAGGCCGGGTCCTGGTAGAGGGCTGCGAAGGTATCCACCACGTCCACCAGCAGTCGGATCTCGGAGGCGGTGGGAAAGGGCGCCAGGGGTCGGTCGGCCCGCAGCACCAGCGGGGCCAGCTGGCGCGAGCCCTCCTGGGCCAGTGGCCAGCCGTGGGTGGTGGCCTCTTTCAGCAAGAGGCGCGGATAGCTCTCCAGGTCGGCGAAGGTGAGGCCGATGCAGGCGCCAGGCTGTTTGCCATCGGTCACGGCCTGCACGCTCTTTCGGTCGAGCAGGAGGGAGAGGCCCGTCTCAATGCCCTGCGAGCCCATCACCGAGCAGAAGACAGGCGAGACCGACAGGCCGTCGAGCTCGAACAGCATCCGGTCGCTGAAATCGAGCCAGGGAGCCAGCTGATAGAGCTCGGCCGCCGACTGGAAGAGCTTTCGCACCTGGCCGGGGGTGATGCCGGGCTGCTTGAGGTAGCTGCGCCGCGAGCCTCCCAGGTAAGCCTCCAGGTCGCGGAAGGCCAGGTCGAGCAGCTCGGGCTCTTGCAGGGCGTCCACCCGGACCTCGATGGGCTCCAGGGCGGCTTTGAGCTTGACCACGAATTCGGCAGGAACCGCCACCCGCACGGGGCGGGCCGGATTCTGGTCGGTCAGGATGGCCTGCACCAGTGAGTCCAGCAAGGAGCGCTC
>JAANMW010002120.1_pt1 | contig 18603 bp, 18 predicted proteins | sample 7279671 | NCBI WGS metagenome assembly JAANMW01 (sample SAMN14094541, study PRJNA606508) | bioreactor metagenome | isolation source: A lab-scale SPAN reactor treating ammonium-rich wastewater day 247 | place: Ireland: Galway | collected 2017-09-19
CGATGCGCCCTCGGGGCCCGGCATCCGGCTGGACAGTGGCGTTGCCCAAGGCTCGGTGGTGCCGGGCAGTTTCGATTCGCTGATGGCCAAGCTGATCGTGACCGGCGCCACGCGCGAGGAAGCCTTGCAGCGCGCCGACCGGGCGCTGCGCGAGTTTCACATCGGGGGCGTGGCCTCGGTCCTGCCCTTTGCCCGCGCCGTGCTGGCCCAGCCGGATTTCCGCGCCGAGGACGGGGATTTCCGCGTCCATACCCGCTGGATCGAGACCGATTTCGCCGAACCGCTGGCCGAGGCGGTCGCCCCCCATGCCCGCGTCGCGCCGGCCGCGCAGGCGCCGCTGCTGCGCCTGGCCATCGAGATCGACGGCAAGCGGCACGAGCTGGGCCTGCCCGCGAGCATGCTTGCGGCCTTGCCCTCGGGCGGCGCCCCCGCGGAGGCTGCGCCCGAGACGGATGAGGCCCTGCTGGCCGCCCCGGTCCCCGGCACGCTGACGCTGTGGCAGGCCGAGGACGGGGCCGAGGTCGAACAGGGCCAGGTCGTCGCCGTCATCGAGGCGATGAAGATGGAGACCCGGATCGAGGCGCATCGGGCGGGCCGGCTGACCCGCATCGCCGCGCAGGGCGAGGTGCTGGGCTTTGGCGCGGCCCTGGCGCGGATCGGCTGAGGCGCTTTGACATTTCCCGGCGGGCCGTGCCAATTCGGCCCGCCGGCCCCTGGCCGCCGGATACCTGCCGGGAAAGACGATGAGCCTGCTGAACCGCCGCCTCCTGACCTTTGCGCTGGCCGCCCTGGGCGGCGCGGCCTTTCTGCTGTTGCACCTGCCGCTGCCCATGCTGCTGGGGCCGATGCTGGCCTGCCTGGTCGCGGCGCTGGCCGGCGCGCCTTTGGCCGGGGCCGGGCAGTTCGGCATCTTCATGCGCACCATCCTGGGGGTGGCGGTCGGCGCCTCGATCACGCCCGGCGTGCTGGCGGAACTGCCGGACGTGGCGGCCTCGCTGCTGTTCGTGCCGGGCTTCATCGGGGTGATCGCGCTGGTCGGCTATCCGCTGTTCCGCCGCGCCTTCGGCTTCGATCACGCCACGGCCTGGTATGGCGCCATGCCCGGCGGCTTGCAGGACATGCTGGTCTTTGGCGAAGAGGCGGGCGGCGATGTCCGCGCGCTGTCGCTGATCCATGCGACGCGGGTGCTGGTGATCGTCACCGTCGCGCCGCTGATCCTGACCGGCTGGTGGGGCGTGGACCTGTCGCAGCCGCCCGGCGCGCCGATGCGCACGACCGGCGCGGCCGAGATCGCGCTGATGGCCGCCGCCGGGCTGGTCGGCTGGAAGGGGGCCGAGCGGCTGGGCATCTTTGGCGCCTCGATCCTGGGCCCGATGGTGCTGACGGCGGCGCTGTCGCTGTCGGGCCTGATCACCCAGCGCCCGCCGGCCGAGATGATCCAGGCCGCGCAATTCTTCATCGGCATCGCCGTCGGGGTGAAATATGCCGGCATCACCCTGCGCGAGCTGCGCCTGCATGTGACGGCCGGGCTGGTCTATGCGCTGCTCTTGGCGGGGATCAGCCTGGTCTTCATCGAGGGGATCATGCATCTGGGGCTGGCGCCGGGGCTCGACGCCTTCCTGGCCTTCCTGCCGGGCGGGCAGGCCGAGATGGTGGTGATCGCGCTGATCGCCGGGGCGGACATGGCCTATGTCGTCAGCCACCACCTGCTGCGCATGGTCATCGTGATCGTGCTGGGTCCGGTGGTGGGCAAGGTGCTGGGCCGGCGCCGGGGCTGAGGCAACCGCGGCCCCGAGGGGCCGGAACCAAGGGGAGGAACCGCATGAGCCATCGCATCCTGAAAGCCGCCGACCATCGCCGCATGCCGTGGAAGAACGGCCGCGGCGAGACGGTCGAGATCGCTGTCCACCCCGCGGGCGCGGGCCTTGCCGATTTCGGCTGGCGCGTCAGCATGGCCGGCGTGACCGAGGACGGCGATTTCTCGATCTTCCCGCAGATCGACCGCACGCTGGCGGTGCTGACCGGCGCGGGGATCGCGTTGCAGGTGCAGGGGCAGCCCGCCCAGCGGCTGACGCCGGAGAGCGCGCCGCTGGCATTCCCGGCGGATGTGCCGACCTCGGCGCGGCTGCTGGCGGGGCCGATCACCGACCTGAACGTGATGACCCGGCGCGGGGCCTTCACCCACCGGCTGGCGCGGCTGACCCAGGCGGCCGAGGGCGCGCCCGGCTGGCGGCTGTTGCTGGCGACCGCGCCGGTGGTGCTGGATTTCGCCGGCGGGACCGTGGCGCTGGACCAGCTCGATGCGCTGTTCTGCGAAGGGCCGGAGGCCGCGCTGCCGGTCGGTCCCGCGCCGGATGTCTGGCTGATCGAGATCGCCCGCGCCTAGTCCCGGCGATTGCCGAGCAGCAGGTCGCGGCCGGCGAAGATGCCGCCGACGCGTTCCATCTCGAAGCGTTCCATGTCGCGGCCGCGGATCTCGGCCATGACCTCGTCGACCTCGTCGGGGTCGTCGCCAAGCTGAAGCAGCGCCTCGCGGCCCAGGGCGAAGGCGCTTTCCAGCGTCTCGCGCAGTTGTTAGTCGGCGCCGGCCTCGACCAGTTCGCGCGCATGTTCGCGGTCGAAGGCGCGGGCGATGACCGGGACCAGCGGGAATTCGTGCTTGGCCAGCTCGACGATGCGGGTGGTGGCCTGCCGGTCGCCGGGCACGGCGACGATCAGGCTGGCGTTGCCGGCCCCGGCGGCGTGCAGGATGTCCAGCCGCGCCCCGTCGCCATACCAGACCTTGAAGCCGAACTCGTCGGCATCGCGGATGGTCTGCGGATCGCTTTCGACGATCGAGATGGAATGGCCGCGCGCGATCAGCGGCTGGCTGACGATCTGGCCCATGCGGCCGAAACCGATCATCAGCACCCGCGCTTGCAGCCCCTGCGCCGCCTCGACCCCGTCGAGCGAGGGGGCGGGCTTGGGCGCCAGCCGGTCGTGCAGGATGATCAGCAGCGGCGTCAGCACCATCGAGACGATGACGATGGCGGTCAGGATGGCATTGTCCTGGCCGCTGATGATGCCGAACTGCATGGCGCTGGAATAAAGCACAAAGGCGAACTCGCCGCCCTGCGCCATCAGCACCGCGCGCTCCAGCGCCTCGGCCCGGCTGGCGCGCAGCACCCGGCCGACGGCATAGATCACCAGCATCTTCAAGAGCATGTAGGCCGGCACGCAGATCGCGATCAGCGCCCAGTTGGCGGCGATGACGGTCAGGTCCAGCGCCATGCCGACGCCCAGGAAGAACAGGCCCAGCAGCAGGCCGCGGAACGGCTCGACATCGGCCTCGAGCTGGTGGCGGAAGCTGGATTCGGACAAGAGCACCCCGGCCAGGAAGGCGCCCATCGCCATGGACAGCCCGCCCCATTGCATCAGCAGCCCCGCGCCCAGCACCACCAGCAGCGCGGCGGCGGTCATCACCTCGCGCCCGCCGAAGCGCGCCAGCAGGCCGAACATCGGGTTCAGCAGATAGCGCCCGGCCGCGACCAGCGCGGCGATGCAGCCCAGCCCGATGGCGATGCCGGCCAGGCGCTGGGGCAAGGTCACTTCCTCGCCGCCCGGCGCCAGGAAGGCGACCAGCGCCAGCAGCGGCACGATGGCCAGATCCTCGAACAGCAGGATGGCGATGATGCGCCGGCCCTTGGGCAGGGCGATTTCGCCCCGCTCGGCCAGCATCTGCATGACGATGGCGGTCGAGGTCAGCACGAAGCCGGTCCCCGACACGAAGCTGGCGGCGACCGGAAAACCCAGCGCCAGCCCGACGCAGGTCAGCGCCGCGATGGCCAGCAGCACCTGGGCAAAGCCCAGCACGAAGATCTCGCCCCGCATCGCCCAAAGCCGCGAGGGCTGCATCTCCAGCCCGATCACGAACAGGAACAGCACCACGCCCAGCTCGGCCACATGGATGATCGCCTGCGGGTCGTCGAAGAAGCCCAGGCCGAAGGGCCCGATCGCCAGCCCCGCCGCCAGATAGCCCAGCACCGAGCCCAGCCCCAGCTTGCGAAACAGCGGCACCGCCAGCACTGCGGCCGCCAGCAGCACGACCACCCCCACAAGCGGCATCCCGCCGCCGCCATGCCCCGCCGCCTCGGCGGCGGCCGTCATCTCTGTCGCCATCCGGTCCCCGTTCGCGCTGGTTTCCGGGGGTAAGCCTATACCCGGCGCCCCCGATCACAAAGCGCCGCGCTCAGCGCCAGCCAAGCGCCGGGGCGACATGGGCCAGAACTGCCTCGATCACATGCAGGTTGTAATCGACGCCCAGCTGGTTCGGCACGGTCAGCAGCAGCGTGTCGGCCTCGGCGATGGCCTCGTCCTCGCGCAGATCCTCGACCAGCCGGTCGGGCTCGCCGGTATAGCCGCGGCCGAAGATCGAGCGGGTCTCCTCGATGAAGCCGATCTGGTCGGCCTCCTTGCCGCCATGGCCGAAATACATCCGGTCGCGGTCGTCCATCAGCGGAAAGATCGAGCGGCTGACCGAGACGCGCGGCTCGCGCTCATGCCCCGCCGCCGCCCATGCCTCGCGATAGGCGCGGATCTGCTCGGCCTGCTGGACGTGGAAGGGCTTGCCGTTCTCGTCGGTCTTGAGCGTCGAGCTTTGCAGGTGCATGCCCAGCTGCGCCGCCCAGCGGGCGGTGTCGTTCGAGGCCGCGCCCCACCAGATTCGCTGGCGCAGGCCGGGCGAATGCGGCTCGATCCGCAGCAGGCCGGGCGGGTTGGGGAACATCGGCCGCGGGTTCGGCCGCGCGAAGCCATGCCCCTCGATCACGTTCAGGAACACCTCGGCATGGCGCCGCGCCATGTCGGCGTCGCTTTCGCCCTCGGCCGGGGAGTAGCCGAAATAGCGCCAGCCCTCGATCACCTGCTCGGGCGAGCCGCGCGAGATGCCCAGCTGCAGCCGCCCTCGCGAAATCAGGTCGGCGGCGCCGGCATCCTCGGCCATATACAGCGGGTTTTCATAGCGCATGTCGATGACGGCGGTGCCGATCTCGATACGGCTGGTGCGCGCGCCCACCGCCGCCAGCAGCGGAAAGGGCGAAGCCAGCTGGCGGGCGTAGTGATGGACGCGGAAATAGGCGCCGTCCGCGCCCAGCTGCTCGGCGGCGACGGCCAGCTCGATGGATTGCAGCAGCGTGTCCAGGGCGCTGCGGGTGTGCGAGGCGGGCTCGTCCGACCAATGGCCGAAGGACAGGAAACCGATCTTCTTCACGGGACCACCTTTGGGATTGCGGGTTCCTGGGATATGGGATCGCTGCGGCCCCCACCCCAGCCCGCCTGCCACGAGGGCTGGCGCAATTCCGCCGCCACATGGTCGATGAAGCGGCGCAGCTTGGCGGGCATGGGCAGGACCGGCGGCCAGACCGCGACGATGGGCAGCGGCCTGGTGCCAAAGCCGGGCAGCACCCGTTCCAGCCGCCCGTCGGCCAGCGCCGGCGCGACGATGAAGCCGGGCAGGATGGCCAGCCCCAGCCCCTCGACGGCCATGTCGCGGATCGCCTCGCCATTGTTCATCGACAGCCGCCCCTGCACCAGCGGCGAGACGAAGCGGTCGCGGTCCTGGAACTGCCACAGCTGGCTGTTGGGCAGGTGGCTGTAGCCGATCACCTCATGCTCGCGCAGGTCGGCCAGGGTTTGCGGCCGGCCCTTGCGGTCCAGATAGGCGGGGCTGGCGCAGGCGACGCTGGCGTCCTCGCACAGCTTGCGCTGCATCAGCGCCTTGTCGCGCATCTTGCCGATGCGGATGCCGATGTCGAAGCCCTCGCGCGCCAGGTCGCGGCTGCGGTCGTCGTAGTCGACGCTGATCTCCAGCTCGGGGTTCTGGGCGGCGAAGCGGGCGATGATCGGCCCCAGGTGCAGCACGCCAAAGCTCATCGGCGCGGCGACGGACAGGCTGCCGCGCAGGGGCGCCAGCCCGTCCATGTCCCAGGCGGTGCTTTCGGCCGCCGCGACCAGTTCGGCCAGCGCGGGACGCAGCCGCTCGGCCAGGCGCAGCGCCGCCTCGGTCGGGGTGATGCGCCCGGCATTGCGGCGAAACAGGGCGGCGCCCAACGTCGCCTCCAGGTCGGTGATCCGCTTGCTGACCACCGATTTCGACAGGTTCAGCCGCGCGGCGGCGGCGGTGACGGTGCCCAGTTCCATCACCGTCAGGAAGGTTTCCAGGTCGTTCAGGTCATAGCGCATGGCCCGAGCTTACCCGTTCGTCGGCGCCGAACACAAGGTTCGCAGCCGGCGCCGTGGCGCAAAAGCCGCCCATGGCCGATATTGGTGCCGACAGAAAGGAGGCCCATCATGGAGCTGACCGGAATTCACCACCTGACGGCGATCACCGCCGATGCGCCCGGCAACAAGCGGTTCTATACCGACACGCTGGGGCTGCGGCTGGTCAAGAAGACCGTCAACCAGGACGACACCAGCGCCTATCACCTGTTCTATGCCGACGGGCTGGCACGGCCCGGCACCGACCTGACCTTTTTCGACTGGCCGGCGGCGCGGGAACGGCGCGGGACGCATTCGATCAGCCGCACCGGGCTGCGGGTCGCGGGCGACAGCCTGGACTATTGGGCCGGGCGGCTTGCGGATCGCGGCCTGACCGTGGGGCAGATCGCCCGGATCGACACCCGCGCCAGCCTCGATTTCGAAGACCCCGAGGGCCAGCGTTTCCGCCTGACCGAGGACGCCGCCGATGCCGTGACCGCGCCCTGGGAAAAAAGCCCGGTGCCGGCGCAGCACCAGATCCACGGGCTGGGGCCGATCACCATCTCGGTGCCGGAACTTGCCCCGACCGAGGCGGTGCTGACCCATGTCATGGCCATGCGCAAGGTCCGCGACTATGCCAGCCCCGACGGGCACGGCACCGTCCATGTCTACGAAATGGGACAGGGCGGCCCCGCGGCCGAACTGCATGTGGCGGTCCAGCCCGACCTGCCGGTGGCGCGCCAGGGTGCGGGCGGTGTGCATCACGTCGCCTTCCGCGTGCCCGACAAGCCGGCGATCCACGCCTGGGCCGCGCGGCTTTCCGAGATGCGGGTGCCCAATTCGGGCGAGGTCGAGCGCTATTATTTCCGCTCGCTCTATTTCCGCGAGCCGGGGGGCAACCTGTTCGAGATCGCCAGCGACGATCCCGGCTTCGCCGTGGACGAGCCGCTGGAGAGCCTGGGCGAGACGCTGTCCCTGCCGCCCTTCCTGGAAGGGCAGCGCGCGCAGATCGAGGCGCGGCTGAAGCCGCTGGACTGAACCCTGCCGAACCGAACGAAAGGCCGCCGGATCGCTTCGGCGGCCTTTTTCTTGCGCGCAAGAATCCGCCCGCGGCCTTCGGGCCTGTTGCCGCATCGGGGGTTTCGCCCCATGCTCTGCTGGGCGACAGGACGAAAGGGAGCCTTACCCCATGAGCCAGCCGGAAACGGACAAGCCCGCCTCGGAACTGATCGACGCACGGATCAAGGAGCTGGGCGACTGGCGCGGCGAGACCTTGGCGCGGCTGCGCGCCCTGATCCACGAGGCCGATCCCGAGGTGGTCGAGGAATGGAAATGGCGCGGCGTGCCGGTCTGGTCGCATGACGGCATCCTCTGCACCGGCGAGACCTACAAGCAGGTGGTCAAGATGACCTTCGCCAAGGGCGCGGCGCTCGCGGATCCGGCGGGCCTGTTCAACGCCAGCCTGGAAGGCAACACCCGCCGCGCCATCGACCTGCGCGAGGGAGAGCGGATCGACGCCGAGGCGCTGAAGGCGCTGATCCGCGCCGCCGTGGCGCTGAACACGACCAGCAAGAAAAAGGGGCGGTCGAAGTGACCGCCCCGTGAACTGATTAACAAGATAATGTCAGGCGGGCTTGGCGCGCTGCGCCATGGTCGCCTCGGCCCACCAATGCAGCTCGTCCAGCATGGCCTCCAGCGCGGGCAGCAGGTTCGCCTCGACCTCGGCCATCTCGCCATTGGCGCCCAGGGGCGAGACCTTGAAGAAATCGCCGCCGCCCAGGTGCACGGCGTTGCGCAGCGGCACCATCTGCAATTCGACGGCGATGCCGCGCAGATGCTCGATGGCGCGGGCGGCGCCGACGCCGCCATAGCCCATGGCCGCCGCCGGCTTGCGGTTCCATTCCTTGTAGGCCTGGTCCAGCGCATTCTTCAGCGAGCCGCTGACCGAGTGGTTGTATTCCGAGGTCAGGAAGACATAGCCGTCGAACTCGGCCAGCTTCTGCTGCCATTTCACCGCACGCGGATCCTGCGACGGCACCCAGAGGTTCGAGGCGACCTCGTCGAACAGCGGCAGGTCATAGTCGCGCAGGTCCACCAGCTCGAAGCTCATGTCCTCGCGCTTCCGGGCGTTTTCCAGTAGCCAGGCGGCGGGCTTGTCGGCAAAGCGCGCCGCGCGGGTCGAGCCGATGATGATGGCGATATGCGGTTTCCGGGTCATGGTCTGGTCCTTCGTCATGGTTTGGCGGGCCGGACGCGGCCCTTCTGGTTGAATGTCGTGGCCTCAAACTGGGCCCTGCGAGGCTTTCGGACAAGCCAACCGAAATCGGAAGCGGCGTTCGGAAATCGGAAACAGGCCGCGCCGGAAGGAAGCAGGCGGGCTTCGCGACCCGCCTGTCCATCTTCTCTGTTCCACAAATACCCATGCGGCAGCGCGGACAGGCGCCGCGCTGCCGGCCTGGGCGTCAGTCGCGGCCCAGCCATTCGCCGGCCAGCGACACGTCCTCGGGCCGCAACTCGTGCCCCGCATCGACGGTCCGCGCCTCCAGCGCCGCGCCGCCGCCCTGCAAGGCGCGCTCCAGCGCCGGGGCCATGCGGGCAAAGGGATCGCGGGCGCCGGTCAGCATCAGCACCCGGCTGCCGGCCAGGGCCTGCGCGTCCAGCGCCGGCGGCGCCTCCAGCACCTGCACGGCGCGGATCAGCACCGCGCGCCCGATCAGGCCGGGATGCAGCTGCAGCACCGCGCCCAGCAGGTTCGCGCCGTTGGAATAACCCAGGTAGACCAGCGCCTCGGGGTCCAGGCCATAGGCCCGCGCGGCTTCGTCGATGAAGCCGGCAAAGGCCTCGGCCTCGGCCCGGACATCCGCCTGATCGTAGGTCACCGCGTCATAGCGGCGGAACCAGCGGTTGATCCCCTCTTCGGTCGAGCGGCCGCGGACGCCCAGCAGCGTGGCGCGGGGCGCGATGCGATGGGCCAGCGGCATCAGATCGGTTTCGTTGCCGCCGGTGCCATGCAGCAGCACGATGGTGCTGCCGTCCGGGTTTTCCGGCCGGTGGAAGCGGTGGATGAAATGCAGATCGCGCATCGGGCTCCTTTCCTCGCCCGGCAGGGCGAATTGCGGCAGGATCACGCGCAGGTCGTCGGCGCGGGCCGCGTCATCGGGCGGGACGAACAGCGTTCGGCCCAGATCCTCGGGCGTCTCGTCCAGGGTGAAGCCGGGCGCGTCGGTGGCATATTCCAGCAGCGTCCCCGCCGGCTCGCGCACATAAAGCGACAGGAAATATTTCCGGTCATGCACGCTGGTTGCATCGGTATCCTGCAACGCCAGCCGCATCCGGCGCAGCGCATCGGCATCCGGCGCGCGAAAGGCGACGTGGTCCAGGATGCCGGTGCCGGGAATGCCCGGAAAGAAGCCGGTGGCGTCGCGGATGTCGACGACATCCGTGTCTGAGGCCATGCGCTGCACCGCGCCCTCGGCCGTGCCGGGGCGATAGCCGAAGCGGGTCAGAAAATCGCGCGTCGCCGCAGGCTGCTCGGTCAGGATGGTGACGCCGCGCAGCCGCGTCGGCGCGATCGGGTCGGGCAGGGGGGCCGTGGCAGGCAGGTCCGCCCCCACCAGCTTGACGATCACGCCGTCGGGGTCTTTCAGCCGCAGCACGGTTTCGCCCCGCTCGCGCAGCGGCCCCTCGACCGGCACGCGGGCGGTCATGGCGCGGGTCAGCCAGTCGCCGATGCTGTCGGGCGGCACGGCCAGCGCGATCTCGGCGACCTGGCCATGGCCGACCCGGCCCCTTGCCCCGTCCTCCCACACCAGGAAGGTGACGAGCGAGCCGGGCGAGCCGAGCGCGTCGCCATAGAACAGGTGCAATTGCTCGGCATCCTCGAAGCCGCCGGTGCGCTTGACCAGGCGCAGGCCCAGGAAGCCGGCGTAGAAATCGACATTGGCCTGGACCCGGTGGGTGATGCCGGTGACGTGATGGATGCCGTTGGGCATGGCTTTCCCCCTTTATGCGCCCTCTTCGCGGGCCAGGACGGTCTGCACGGCCGGATCGGCCGCGATGCGGTCATGCAGGGCCTGCACATTGGCCCAGCCCTGGGTGCCCTCGGTCAGCAGCTTCCCGGCCCAACGCAGCATCGGAAAGGCATAGGCGTCGATCACCGAGCGGCGGCCCAGGATCCAGTCGCGGCCGTCCAGATGCGCGTCCAGCAGCGCCAGCCGCTTGCGGACCAGCTTGCGCGCGGCCTCTTGCACCGCTTCGCGGTCGGCCTCATCGCGGCGGGTGGTATAGCGCTGCGGCGTGAACAGCGGGAAGAAGGCCGGATGCAGGTCGCCGGTGAAGAAGCTCGACCAGCGGTCGAGTTCCGCCTGCGCCCGCAACTCGTCGCCGCCGGCCAGGTCGGCCTCGGGATGCTTGCGGGCCAGGTGGTGCAGGATCGCGCCCGCCTGGGTCAGGATCCAGCCGTCATCCTCGCGCAGCACAGGCACGGCGCCGGCCGGGTTCACCGCCATCAGTTCCGCCGAGCCGAATTCGACCGCCACCGCCTCATAGGGCGCTTGGGTCCATTCCAGCACGATATGAGGCGCGAGCGAGCAGGCGCCGGCATGGTAGAACAGGGTGGGCATGGGATCCTCCGTCTTGCGATGCGTCCAAGATAGCGTCGCGCCGCGTTTCCCCAACCGGCAAAGGCTGGAACGCGGCGTTCTGCATCATCGAACGCGCCGGGGCGGGGATCGGTTCAGGCGCTATGCGCGCCCTTGGCCAGGTCCGCGACGAAGGACAGGATCTCGGGCACCGGGCGGCCCTCGCCGATCAGCTTGACGATGGCCGAGCCCACGACGCAGCCGTCGGCCACGCCCGCCACCGCCTGCGCCGCCTCGGGCGTCGAGATGCCGAAGCCGACCACGACCGGCAGCCTGGCGCTGGCGCGGATGCGGGCGACCTCGGGCGCGACCTCGGCCGCGTTCGCCGCGGGGCCGCCGGTGATGCCTGTGACCGAGACGTAATAGACGAAGCCGCTGGTGTTCTGCACCACGGCGGGCAGGCGCCGGTCGTCGGTGGTCGGCGTCGCCAGGCGGATGAAGTTCAGCCCGGCCTCGCGCGCCGGCAGGCACAGCTCGGCATCTTCCTCGGGCGGCAGGTCCACCACGATCAGCCCGTCCACCCCGGCCTCGACCGCCTCGGCGATAAAGCGGTCCACGCCGCCCTTGCGGGCATAGATCGGGTTGTAATAGCCCATCAGCACGATGGGCGTGGCGTCGTCCTGGGCGCGAAAGGCGCGCACCATGTCCAGCACGCGGGTCACGCTGCCGCCCGCCGCCAGCGCGCGCTGGCCCGCCGCCTGGATGGTGGCGCCGTCCGCCATCGGGTCGGTGAAGGGCATGCCCAGTTCGATGATGTCCACGCCCGCGCCGGGCAGGCCGCGCATGATCTGCAGCGAGGTGTCGAAATCCGGGTCGCAGCCCATCATATAGGCGACGAAGGCCTTGCCGTCCGTTTCGGCCAGCCGCGCGAAAGTGTCGTCGATTCTGCTCATGCGCCCCGTTCCCTCATGGTCCGCCCAGCCCTAGCCCGGCTTGAGGGGCAAGATCAACGGCCCGCCACTGGACTTGCGCGTCATCGCCCCATAATAAGCGCGGAAATCCGGGAAAAGGGGTGCATCATGGGCTTTCGCATGGGGATCGTCGGCCTGCCGAACGTGGGCAAATCGACGCTGTTCAACGCGCTGACGAAAACCGCCGCCGCGCAGGCCGCGAACTTTCCCTTCTGCACCATCGAGCCGAACGTGGGCGAGGTCGCCGTGCCCGATCCGCGGCTGGACAGGCTGGCCGAGATCGCGGGGTCCAAGCAGATCATCCCGACCCGCATCACCTTCGTCGACATCGCCGGCTTGGTGAAGGGCGCCAGCAAGGGCGAGGGGCTGGGCAACCAGTTCCTGGCCAATATCCGCGAGGTCGATGCCATCGCCCATGTGCTGCGCTGCTTCGAGGATGGCGACGTCACCCATGTCGAGGGCCGCGTCGACCCCATCGCCGACGCCGAGACCATCGAGACCGAGCTGATGATCGCAGACCTGGAATCCGTCGAGCGCCGGCTGGCCAATATCCAGCGCAAGCTGAAGGGCGGCGACAAGGAGGCGGTGGCGCAGGAAAAGCTGCTGAAAGCCGCGCAGGCGGCGCTTGAATCCGGCCGCCCCGCCCGCACCGTCGAGGTCGCGGACGAGGATCGCAAGGCCTGGGACATGCTGCAACTGCTGACCGCCAAGCCGGTGCTGTTCGTCTGCAACGTCGAAGAGGACAAGGCCGCCAGCGGCAACAGCCAGTCCGAGCGCGTGGCCCGGATGGCGGCCGAACAGGGCGCAGGCCATGTGGTGATTTCCGCCAAGATCGAGGAAGAGATCAGCCAGCTTCCGCCCGAGGAGGCCGGCATGTTCCTCGAGGAGATGGGCCTGCACGAGGCTGGCCTGGATCGCCTGATCCGCGAGGGCTACAAGCTGCTGGGCCTCGATACCTATTTCACCGTCGGCCCCAAGGAGGCGCGCGCCTGGACCATCCACAAGGGCACGCTGGCCCCGCAGGCGGCGGGCGTGATCCACGGCGATTTCGAGCGCGGCTTCATCCGCGCCGAGACCATCGCCTATGACGACTATGTCACCTGCAAGGGCGAGGCCGGCGCGCGCGAGGCCGGCAAATTCCGCGTCGAGGGCAAGTCCTATGTGGTGCAGGACGGCGACGTGCTGCATTTCCTGTTCAACGCCTGACCGGCAGTCTAGCCGGCGCCTTCCGCGTTGCATCCTGGCCGGCGGGTATGGCCTACGCATCGTCCTTTTGCCCTCCGAGGCGGAGGATGGAGGGCCTTGGCGTGGGCCGCCGGGGCCGCGCCGGCCTGCGGGCTGACGCCCCGCCCTGTTCCGCATCTTTTCCCGGACCGCGCCGGCCTGCTGGCGGCGCCGATCGCCCTCGCCGGCCTGCACCGGTTTTGCTCGCGGTCCGGCGCCTGGCCCCGACCGTCCGGGCGGGGCGGATTTGGTCGACCGGAGCGACGGACGCATCGCCTCCGCGGCCCCTGCGGCAGGGCACCCGGCGCCGTTCGCGGCCCGCTGCGGCGAATTTTGCGTGAAACGCCCCTTCCATGCGATTTGCCCTTGTTTTTCCCGCCTCTGCCCTGCTAGACCGCGCGGCGGAGACGTGGCCGAGTGGTCGAAGGCACACCCCTGCTAAGGTCTCGCTACTTAAAATAATCAAAATGATTACAAGAAGTTACGCCGTGAGCTTCGGTATTTGGCGTAAAGTTGCCGTCTAGGAGAGCCTCTATGCAGGCCTTGCTGCAAAGTCTACCCAGGATGGTCAGCACTCGGCAAAGAAAAACCCGCTACATGACAGCAGCGGGTTTGGAGTCTGGGTAGTTCAAGAAGGATTGTACGGAGCAAGTCACAAAAATGTGGTGACTTCGGATTCCTTCCAACCCAAACGTTCGTCTAGGCCGTCTCTGCTGTCTTGCTCCCGACGAGACTGAACCTCCCGGAACAGATCACGATATGCCTCAGTGATCTGAAGGCCGGCGGTTTCTGTAGTCTCTTGTTCGTGCTTCACTTTTTCCATTGACTACGCTGCTCCCCTGGCGCGGAATGTTCCCGGAGTGTGCCCCAAAGCTCTGGTGGGCGCAAGAGTCATACGAGGCGGACTTTGTCAATGAAAAAGCATATGAACGGGCCGGAGTTGGTTTTCGGACTGGTGGGACCAATCGGTGCAGATATGGAATGCATCATTGAGGAGCTTACCAGCAGCCTCCAATCTGTGGGCTATAAAGCGTACCCCATACATATAACTTCTATCTTACCGATGATATTTAATGATGGGTTAAAAAATCCAACCTTGAAGGAGAAAATTGAATTAGCAAACACGGTGCGCAAATCTGCCTCAGATAACTCAATACTTGCAGCAATATCAATAGCGGAAATAAAGCGCGTTCGCGGAGTAATAAATAAGGAAAATTCCGTCACGCCACTGTCAGATAAGACGCCATTGACTGAAATACCATTAAATAGCTCCGCCTATATTATCAGGCAATTGAAGCGCGAAGAGGAGATTAGGGTACTTAGAAAGGTGTATGGAGACAGCTTTATTCAAATTTCAGTGGCGATAAACGAAGACAAACAGTTCTCCGATGTTGTTAATATTGTTTCTCGACAAGAGGCGAGTCTGTCAGAGTCCGAAAGAAAAAAACTTGCTCATGATCTTATAGAAACTGATAAGCAGGAGCTTTCAAATACATTTGGTCAAAGAATGTTGGATGCTTACCAATCCGCAGATTTCTTTGTAACTGGCGAAACAAGAGGGGATATCAGCAAGAGTATTCAAAGATTCATAAGGGCTTTGTTTGGGCACAATCATGTTAGCCCAACAAAGGATGAGTTTGGAGCGATGGTTGCAAAGACTGCTTCCCTAAGATCTGTAGACTTGAGTCGCCAAGTTGGCGCTGCGATTGTCAATGAGAGAGGGGATATCCTTAGCTTGGGATGCAATGAGGTGCCCTCTGCTGGTGGCGGACAGTATTGGGGAGATGATAATTCTCCCGCCAGAGATATAGAGTTGGGTGTCGATAGTAATAAAGTTGAGACTACTGGTATAATTGAAGGCTTCATAAAGCTCTTAGAGAAGAGCGGTGCCTTGGTGGAGAACTATAGAGATATCCTTGGTGGCAGAGACTATTTGGACGGCCTAAAGGGGACGGCAATTTCTGATCTAACTGAATTTGGTCGTATCACGCATGCGGAAATGAGTGCCGTTACCGAGGCTGCGCGGCTCGGCCGCAGCTTGCAGGGCGCAACTATGCATGTGACAACCTTTCCATGCCATAATTGCGCCAAGCATATTGTTGCGTCCGGTGTGTCAAGAATCGTGTATATTGAGCCTTACGCAAAAAGCCGCGCACTGCAACTTCATAAGGATTCTATAACTAATGGTTCGGTTGAGGGGAGAAAGGTTAAAGTGGAGCATTTTAGAGGCATCTCACCAAGAAGATTTAAGGAGTTATTCGAGAAGGGAAAAAGAAAAGATAAGAATCACATGGCGCAGACATGGTATCACGGAGTGCCTATGCCGATCCTTTATGATAAAAATCAATTCCATACCAAAGCAGAGATCTCTGTCGTTGGGGATGCATTTGCTAAGATTGAAAAAATTAGGACCGACGAAGCTACAGAAGCTTCATAGCATGGATCACCATCTGCTGATTTATTAATTTCGTTTTAGGACCAGAATTTCTGGTTTGTAATCTGCCGACTTAATGTATTCTTGCCGGAAGTCCCAGCCGTGTGCATAGAGGCGGTCAGCCAGATCGGCCGGCGCGATCTTGCGATAGCGGTTGGCCATGTCGGCCTTGGCCCATCCGCCCAGATCCATCAGCGCACCGAAGTCGCGGGTCTGGGCGTAAAACCATGTCGCCCAGGTGTGCCGCAGGACGTGCGGCGTCACGCTGGCGTCAAGCCCTGCGGCATCGCGAGCTTTATTGAACGACGTCTGCATCTGGCCGCCTCTGCCCTTCTGGACCACGATCGGCTTGCCGTATGGCGTCAGGAACGCCCGGCCGATCTCTGGCATGTCGCCAATCAGATCGACCGATCGTTGAGGCAGGCGAACCCATCGTGCGGAAGATTCGGTTTTCCCGGCGCCTTCTTCTTCGGCCGGTATCCACCATTCGCGCGAAGCGGGGTTCCAGTGTTCGACCAGGGCGGCGAAGCACTCGCTCGGCCGGCACCCCGTCCCGAGCATGAATGCGATCTTGGCCAGCGTGTGGCGTTCCGGCGTGGAATGGCGCGGCAAGGTCAACTCGGCGGCGGCCTTCATCAGCGCCTCGGCCTCCTCGGGCGTCAGCCATCGGATGCGCTTGTTGTCGGTGCCCGGCTGGCGCCTCTTGCCCTGAGCCCACCTGATCACGGCCGAAATAGGCACGCGCACCTGGCGCCGCACAGTGTCCGCAACCAAATCCACGTAGTGCATAACCTTCCAATCCTAGGGGGGGCCATGATCAATCGTCCAATTGCTCCACCAGGGCTAGGAAGCCCGGCCCTGGCCCTTGGTTTCCTTAATCACCGCCCGCCGCACCTTCAAACACCGCCTTGATCTTTGCTTCGTCGACGAACTTAACGAAATTCTGCGACTCGGCGGAGACGCTGGGATTGGCAAGCAAGGTGGTCATCGCGATCTGGCCGAGCACGGTAAAGCTACCCTTCAGGACCTCGGGGCCCTCGTATTTGACCGCCTTCGCTGTTTCAGCCCGGCAAGAGTCTGCCAGCAGCGTTTCGAACACCGCCCCGGCGCGCTTGGCTACTGCAGTTCGATCGGAATCGCTAACCTTGGCCAATGAAGCCGCACTCGGATGGACCGACATGACGGTATAGATCCACTGCGCCAGCACGATCTTGTCGCCGTCACTCGTTTTTTCGACAAGGCACTTTGCTAGATCGTCCCCGTACACACTGGCACCGGCCGGTGTCGGGGCGAAAAAAACGAAAAGCGAGGAGATAACCACGCCAAGCGCAACAGGAATACGCATTTACTTCCCCAGTCGGAACGACAATGTCTAGCGGTGCGGGATGGTACCAGCATCGAATCCAAGCCAACCGGCCCGATGCATGGTGGCCAGGCCCTGCCCACGGCCCTCGCAACCCCGCCCCAAACTCCCGCTAGCGCCTCGCTATAACACCGCGCGCATTGGCCGCCAGCGGTAATAAGGCTCATGCGCCAGGGCCAGCAGGCCATGATCCTCAGGCGTATCCCCGTAGGCAAAAATGCGGGGATACCGCGCCAATGGGAAGCGCTCTTGGACAAGGCGCGCCTTCTCGCCACGGACGCACTGATGCCCCAGGTACCTGCCGGTGAGTTTACCGCCGCGTTGCCCAAGGGCGGAACACAAGAGTTCTACGCCGTGCTGCTTGCACCAATGCCGGAGGTAGACATCCAGGCCGCCCGAAACAACCACGACGGTATCGCCTCGCGCCTTGTGCCAATCGATGCGAGCCATTGCCTCCGCGCGCAGGACAGTGGGCAGGAATTCCTCGGCGAAGCATCGGCCATGCATTTCCAGCTCTTGCACCGGTATGCGCCAGAAACCAAGGAAGCAGATGGCTGCGCGGGCGGCGACACCAGGGACAAGCTTGGCCTTGTAGCCAAGGATTAGTGGCAAGAGGAGAATCCAACCAAGCAACAAGCGACCGGGCCGAACGGCCAAGCGCATGAAAGCTGGCATTGTTTCCCGGTCCGTTATCGTGCCATCGAAGTCAAACAGCGCTAAATCCATTTACTTGGCTCGTCCAAGAGGTAAGCCAGGACCGAACTCCCAACCGCCCCACCTAGCCCAGGCGGAACCCATCCCGTCCCTAGTCTTGCAGGGCGCAGTGGACCCGACCCCGCCATTTCACTATTTCTTCCTTGGCTTCTTGATATCCAGCAGGTCTGCATTCGTGAACTGCCTGCCAGCACAGTTGCCATTGAACTCCTCGGTGGCGATGCGTTGCTTTTCCGAGATCTCGATCATGCGCAACTTGTACCCATCGTGGCGCTCGCCGATCTCGTTATGCTCGTCAATCTTGGCGTTGTAGGCGTCCATCTTGTAACTGTCGCCTGCCTCTATCGCCATCTTCAGCTGATCCAGCTCCCCGCGGACCTGGGCCTGCTGCTTGACTAGCTCATTGCCCTCGCGCACCTGCACGTTGTATGCCCTGCGCTGGCGTTCAACCTCGTCTTCCAGCGAGACGCAGCGCGCCAGCGCGGCACGATCCAGCGGAGGTCGACGCGGATTTTCCTTCGCCTGCGTGGGCAGGGCCAATAACAGCAGCACGGCTGCCATCGAAGTAATTGAATGACGCATGGTTCCCCTGGGTTTCGAACCGAAGAAACAGCAAAAGTGCCACGACAAAAAGTACCAGGGGCCATTTCCCCCGCCAACCTGGCACAGGCACCGCGCCGCTGATTTACCCCAGGCCAAGCACCGCTGCCCACTCCAACGCACGCGCGCCCGGAACCAGGCTTGCGCAACACCCCCGCCCGGGGAACATATCGCCCCGATCCGAACCCGGCACATCCCTGCTCACTTCTTCTTCGCCTTCCCGCCCGCCTTCGCCTTCTTCACCTTCGGCGCCGGCATCAAGACCGCAGTTTCCAGCAGCAATTCCCGCAGGCGCTCGCCGTCGTCCAGCAGCTCGTCGGCCACCGGGTAGTCCTTGGCGCCGGGGTACGGCGGGCGCTGCGGCAGGCCTGGGGCTAGACGGGTGGCGGCGGCGGAGGGTTTGACGAACAGGCTGTTGTCGCAGGCGAAGGCCACCACCTTTTCGTCCACGTACAGGGCGTATTCCCCGAACATGCGGCGGTG
>JAANMW010002123.1_pt1 | contig 18570 bp, 13 predicted proteins | sample 7279671 | NCBI WGS metagenome assembly JAANMW01 (sample SAMN14094541, study PRJNA606508) | bioreactor metagenome | isolation source: A lab-scale SPAN reactor treating ammonium-rich wastewater day 247 | place: Ireland: Galway | collected 2017-09-19
CGATAGCGTTTTCGAGCGAAGCATGTCCTCGGGCTTGACCCGAGGATGGATAACCTGTTCGCGTGAAAAAACGCGTTCAATCAAGATTACAGAGCCTCGCTTCTGATTCCATCAGAAGCGAACAGGCTCAAGCCTCACGATTTACGCGCGCCCAATTCCAGCACAGCCGACATCAGCGCTTCAATATCGCGCATTCCGGTGCGATGGTTGACGATCGCCGCGCGGATCGCAAGCCGGCCGTCCAGCATGGTCGCGGACGGCGCGGCTATGCCGGACTCGTGCAGCGATGCGACGATATCCGCATTGACCCTGTCGGCATCGTCGGCCCGATAGCGGAAGCACACGATGTTGAGTTGCACCGGCGCGAGCAGTTCGAGCTTTGGTTCGGCCGCGATCTTCGCTTCCAGGCAGCGCGCCAGCGCGCAGGTCCGGTCGATCATCGCACCGAGCCTTTCAGTGCCGTAGGCTTTCAACGTGAACCACGTCTTCAACGCACGAAAGCCGCGGGACATATCCAGGCTGTAGTCGCATGGCCACGGCGAGCCCGCCGCAAGCCCGCGCGTTTCCCGGCGCAGATAGGCCGCCGGCGCGGCAAACGTACGGCGGTGCTGCTCACCGTCGCGGACGAGAAGAAACCCTGCGTCGTAGGGCACCTGCCCCCATTTGTGGAAATCAAAAGCGATGGAGTCGGCGCTCTCGATTCCCGCGAGACGAGGCGCGATCTCCGGCGACAACACCCCGAGCGCGCCGAACGCGCCGTCGATATGCAGCCATAATTTCTCGTCACGGCACACGCCATGCAGCGCCGCGAGATCGTCGATGGCTCCGATATCGACTGTTCCCGCCGACCCTATCACGAGAAAGGGCTCAAACCCCGCTGCGCGATCGGCGGCAATCCGGGCGCGCAACGCGTCAGTATCGATGCGATGACAGCGATCAACCGGAATTCGCCGCAGGGCGTCGGTGCCGAAGCCGGCGCCATCCATGGCCTGAGCGATGCAGCCGTGCGTCGCAACCGATGTATAGGCGATGAGGCGCGCGCCGCGATCCAGCAAGCCGCGCTGGCGCACGGAGGGGCCGATCCGCGCCGAACGCGCCACCAGAATTCCCATCAGGTTCGCCATCGACGTTCCCGTGACGAACACGCCGCTCGCGGTATCGGGAAAGCCGAACATCCGCCGTACCCACAGCACGATCTGGCGCTCGACTTCGACCGGCATCTGATTCCGGCCGGCGACATTGGTGTTCAGCCCCGCCGCCAGCATCTCGGCCAGCATCCCGACCGCCGTACCGCCGCCGTTGACCCATCCCATGAATCCGGGATGGATATTCCCGGCGGTGTACGGGGCGATGTGTTCGGAAAACTCCCGATAGATGTCGGCGACATCGACGCCGTCCCGCGGCAGGTCCTCGCGGAAGCGGGCGCGCGTTTCCGCTGGTATCGGCCGCCAGACCGGACGCTCGCGAACACCGGCGATATGATCGAACATGTCATCGAGCATCCGGTGACCTTCCGCGCGAAGCGTGTCCCAGTCCTCCGGATCGAGCGTTTCATCGACTTCCGGCAGCGTACCGCGCGATGCAGGCTTCATGCCGCGCGCTCCCAGCCGCACGCGGCGTTCATGCGCCACGCATCGTCATGGCGAAGAGCCGGTTCAGTCTCAAAACTGCGCATGAAATAAGATTCCTTGCCGCGCGCGAAGGGTTTTCGATCGGCATGCCCCCGATGAGTTGGGCAGGCCTTCGCGCCCGTAGATAATACCGTCAGAGGAACTTCACCAGACTGAGCTGCGAGAGCATGGCCGTGGTCTGGTAGGATGCCTGCAAATCCGTCTGCAGCGCCAGCAACTGACTCGCGACCTCGTCGGTCGAGATGTTCTCCGCCTGGTCGATGATGTTCTGCATCGTCGCCTGCGTCAGTTTCTGCCGCGCGGTGGCATCCTTCATCATGGTCTGCGCGTTGGCAAGATCGACCTGGATATCCCGGATGTTCTGGTTGCCGGGCTCAACCGATAAATTCTGCGCAACGCGCGCGTTCAGCGCCGAAATCTGGCCAGCCGCGTTCGGATCGGCCGGCGAGGTCGTCACCGCCGCAAGAAGCGCAACCGATTCCATCAGCGAGCGGATGGCGTCCTCGTTCGCGCGCATCCCATATTGCACCGTCACCGAGGCATCGACCCGCACCACCGAGGTCGCGCGCGCGGAGCCTGTACCCTCGTCGCCGGTGTACCACTGCACGGTATCCGCGGCCGTCCCGTTCGCGGCGGCGGTGGCGGTGGAAAGTGTCGCCGGCGGCGTGACGTCGACGCGCTGCGGCGGCTGGCCGAAGAAATCACGCGAAGCCTGAACGGCGGAGGCCGCGACCAGCGATGTGCCAGCCAACGCTCCGATCGAGGCGGTCAATGCGGCGTTGAGGTTGGCGCCGGTAGCAGTTGGCGTCGCGCCGATCGCGAAGCTGCCGGCGGGCGTCGGCGCCTCGCTGGACGCGGTCAGTTGCACGGTCTCGCTGGTGCCGTCCGGAAGATCGAAGGTGAAGCTCACCGTGTCGCCGTCAGCCGGATTGGTGACGCCGAGATCGATTGAAATGGCGGGCGGCGCTCCAGCCGGACCCGTGACGGTGGCTCCCGTCAATGACGACGACACCGATTGCAGTTTCATGCCGTAGATGGAAGGCGACGCATCTTCCGCGATCGCCACCGAGGTCGCGGTCGGCGAGGAAATGTCGAGACGGCCGAGCCCGCTCGCTCCGAGATCGGCTTGCCTGCGCTCGGAGATGACCTGCTTCAACCCCGCCCGCCCTGCCCCGTCGCCGTTCAGGATCAGATCGGACGAGGCCACCGGCTGGGTGTAGATCTCGCTGCCGGAAAAGATGTAGCGGTCGCCCGCCCGCGTATTGAGGATGCCGACCACTGACGAAAACTGCGCCACAGCGGTTTGCTGGCCTGCGGTCTGACCGGCGCTGTTCAACGCCTGCGATCCGCTGAGTGTGGCGTTCTGCAACTGCGTCCCGATGTCGGAGAGCGCCTGAAGCGCCGTATTGGCGACATTGATGTTGGTGTTGATCTTCATCATGGTGTCGGTATACGCGGCGATGTTCGATAGTTGCGCGCGCGCCGCGATCGCGAAACCTCCGTTCGCGCCCATGCCTGAATAGGTCGTCGACTTCTTGCCGCTGGTCAGCTGGGTCTGAAGATCGGCCATCTGCGCCTTGAGATTCCGGACCGAGCCGCCCAGGATGGTGTTGCCGAAGCTGATGCCGTTGATCGCCATGCGAACCACCTTACGCTGTCGTTACCATTGTGCCTGCATCAGCGTCTGCATCATGCTCTGCACCACGGTCATCACATGCGCATTCGCTGCATAAGAATTCTGCAAAGCGATCAGATTGGCCATTTCGGTATCCATGTTCACGCCGGACTTGTCGTAGAACTTCTCCTGCAAGGTGTTGACCACGATGCTCTGCCCTTGCGCGACCTGCTGCGCGGTGGTTGCCGTGCCGCTCTGCAAGCTGACGAACTGCTGCAGGAATGACGGCAGCGTGCCCTGGAACGGCGCTGCCGCCGCGCCAAGGCCGGTGTTCGGCGCGTAGCTGAAGCTCGCGAACGTCAGCCTGTCGTAGATGAAGTCGGCGCGCGTGGTGTCGCCGGCCGGCGTTACCGGCGAGGTGCTGTAGACCGTGAGCTTCGAGGGATCGGCGAGCAGCGCGGCGTTGACCTGAATGCGCCCGGCCAGCCCCGTGATCTGCGACGCGGAGCCTGTGATCGCGCCGGTATAGAGCGAGGCGCGGTCGGTGAAGAACGGCAGTTGCGGATCGCCGGACGCCAGCGACTGCACCGTGGCCGTGGCCGATGCCGCGGTCACCGTGGATTGACCCGAGCCGTCGCCGACCACCCGCAACTGCGCCCCGGAAGCGGAAAACGCCAGATGCGACGCGGCCCCGATCTGCGCATTCAGTTGCGACACGATCGAGGCGAGGCCGCCCGAGAAATCGATTCCGATCACCCGGTCGTTCGGATTCGCGGCCGTGTTCGGAATCGGCAGCGCGGCCGGATCGTCCACCCGCACCACGGTAACTGTGTGCGAGACGTTAGCGGAGTCGGTGTAGGTGACGCGGAGCGAGTTGCCCGGCAGAATGCCGGACAGATCGAGGTCGAAGCCCGATGGCGGTCCGGTCACCGGCGCGCCGCTCGTGGTGACGTCGGACAACGCGCTGGCGAGCGTCGCCGCCATCTGGTCCACCTGATTTTGCGCCTGCACCAGAATCCTGTCGCGCAACTGGACATCGGCGGCGATCTGGCCGGAGTTGATGCCTTGCGAAGCGATCATGTCGATCTTCGCGCCGTTCGGAAGCTGGCAGATGATGGTGCCGACGCTCGACTTCGCGGGATCGGCGTTCCATTGCGAACTCGCGGTGAGCGAGGACTGCGCGTTGAATGTCAGCGTCGACGCATAAACGCCGCCGACGAGCTGGACGCCGGCCGTGGTGAACACCGAGGTCTGGTTGGCGCCGTCCGTCACCGCGCGGATGTCCATCAATCCTGAAAGCTGGTCGATCGCGGCGTCGCGCTGATCCATCAGCGTCGCGGCCGCCGGATCCTGCGCACCCATGCTTTGCAGCCGCTGATTGAGCTGCGCGATCTGTTGCATCGCCGCGTTGGCCTGCGAGACCGATGCGGACAGGCTCTGCTCGGTATTGGATCGCAGCGTCTGAATGCCGCTGGTGGTCGCGTTGAGCTGGTGCGCCAGCGCCTGCGCGGCGTTCAGCACCGACGACTGCGCCGCCGGATTGCCCGAACTCGCCGACAGCGCCTGCAATGCCGACGTGAACCGGTTATAGGCCGCCTCCAGCGTTCCGTCGTTGCCGGGCGTGCCATAGACGTTCTGCAGCTGGCCGAGCACCCCGGCGATCTGGCTTGCGTAAGCGCCGCCGGCGTTTTCCGTACGCAGTTGCGACTGCACATAGGCGTCGAGCGTGCGGTTGACGCCTATGACGCGGACGCCGGAACCCATGCCGTCGGTCACGACCTGGTCCTGCACCAGCGTCTGGGCGACGTAGCCCGGCGTGTTCGCGTTGGCGACATTGCTGGACACGATCGACAGCGCGGCCTGGTTGGCGCGCAAGCCGGACATGGCGATGGAGAGGGCCGAACTTAAACTCATCTTCTTGCCCGCCTCGAAACCGGATCAATCCGCGCTGTGATCAGAGTTCGATTCAACCGCGTTGGATCAAACCCTGATCTATTTCCGATTGAGCACGATCTTTTCCGAAAGCCGGTTTTCACTTTGCGCTGGCGCGGCCTTCGGGTCGGGATCATGCGCTATCGCAGCACGTTCAGCAGATCCTGAACCATGCTGTTCGCGGTGGTGATGACCTTGGTGTTTGCCGAGTAAGCCTGCTGCGTCACGATCAGCTTGGTGAACTCATCGGCGATGTCGGCGTTGGAGCCTTCGAGCGACGAGCCGCTGATGCGCCCCGACGCGCCCGCGATCGCGGGCCCCGACTCGTTGGTCACCGCATAAGCGCCGCCATCAAGCGCCTTGAGGTAGTTGGTTCCGTTGAAGTGCGACAGCGACACCTGCGCGAGAGACAGGTTCTGTCCGTTCGAGAAGGTGCCGACCACGATGCCGTCATTGTTGACGGAGACCGACTGCAACTGTCCGGCGGCGTAGCCGTTCTGGTTGATCGCATTGATGGTGGCGTTGCCGCCGCTGCTGGCATACTGGGTCAGACCGCCCGAGCCGATATTCAGCGTGAGATTGCCGAGCGACTGGGATCCCACGCTGACGCTGGGAATGGTGATTGACGATCCGACCGGGCTCGAAAGCTGGCCGTTGATGCCGAAGGTGAAGTTGGTGCCGACGTTGATCCACGCCGCCTGCGTGCCGGTGGCGTTCGGATCGGCCTGATAGAACAGGTTCCAGGTGTCGGAATGCCCGGCGCCAAGCGAGGCGCTGTCGGTCTTGGCCCAGCGCAGTTGCAGGTTCACCGCCGTCCCGGTCGCGTCATAGGCCGTGACAGCGCCGCCGCTGATCGATTGCTGCTGGAAGATGGTCTGGTCGTTGGCGATCACGACGCCCGCGCCGGGCGTTCCGCCGCCGCCACGCGCGATGTTGGTCGTCGCGCCGAAGCCCATCGCCGTCCAGCCGGCGGAGGCGCTCGTGACCGTCAGATCCTGCGCGGTGCCGGTATGCAGGGTGATCGCGCCGGTGCCGGCATCGATCGTCGGAGCGGTGCCTGTGATCGCGCCGATCCTGCCCAGGAGGTCGCCGACGGTATCGTCGATGCGGACATGGGTCGCGTCCTGCACTCCTGGCGGCAGCGCGGTGCTGGCGTCGGTGAAGGTGATCATGGTGCCGTTCACGGTGATGGTGTCGCCGACCGCAAATCCGCCCGGCAGAGAATCGCTCGGCGCGACGCCTGACAACAGCGTCGCGCTGGTGATGGGGCCCGAAGGCGTCTGCTGGTTGGTCGCCGCCGATCCCGTGGTGGTGGTGTCGGTATAGGGCGGGGCCGGCGTGCCGGTCACGAGCGGATTGAAATTTGTCGTGAAGTCGGACGGATTCAATCCGCCGGCCGCCGTGATGGTCCCGGCCGGAGCGGTCGAACTCGACAGCGTCCTCGGCACCGATGGAAGATTGGCGGCGTATTGCACCGTCGTCGTGGCTTGCGCCGGCACGAAGTTGTTCTGGAATTTCAGCACCTGCGGCACGTTGCCGAGCGGGTTGCCGGTCTTGGGATCGACCGGCACGCCCATCAGGTAATAGCCGGCGCTGTTGACCAGATGACCGCCGGCGTCGACCTGAAAATCGCCGCGCCGCGTGTAGTAGGTCACGCCGGAAAACTGCGGCTGGTTGTCGACCCGCCCCGTCGGCGCCTGGACGTTGAAGAAGCCGTCGCCGGTGATCGCCATGTAGGTGCCGACCGTCGAGGCCGACACCGTTCCCTGGCTGCTGATCGTCGCCGTCGCATAGGCTGTTACGCCGCCGGCGGCCTGACGGTTGGGGGCAGTCGAGTCGGGGATCAGGTCACTGAAGGCCGTGGTGATGCCCTTGTAGCCGGTGGTCTGGGCGTTCGCGATGTTGCCGGATATGTTTTGAAGTGCGAAGGACTGCGCCTGCAAGCCGCCGACCGAAGTATTCAATGCGTCGAAAATACCCATACGTCGTCTCCAACTCGATCCGGGCGGCCCAAACGCAAGGTCAAACCTCGCCGCGGTCGGCAGACGGAGTCGCAAGCTCCATGCCAACAGCAAAAAGGCGTTATTTCAGTGAGTTAGGGTCTAGCCTTCGTCCCCGGCTCCGGAGCATTCTTGCCTCGCCCGGCAACTCTTGCCGGGAGACAGTCTTCAGAGAGGCGTCGATTTGCGATCCGCCGCGTCGAGCCGCGCCTGCCGCTCCCGCGCCTTGATGCGCGCCCGCTCGCGATAGCGCGCCAGCTTGCCGGCGGCGGCGGAACGCGCCCGCATGGCGATGCCGATCGCATGGCCCGCCGCGCGTCCGGTCTTTCCGCCCGCCCAGACAAGTTCGAACGGCGCGAACAACCGCCAGCGGTCGTCGCCTTCCAGCATGCCGCGTGCGATCAGTTGCCCGGCCATCGCCGAGGTGCCCAGTCCCTGACGGCCGAAACCGCTCGCAACCCAAAGCCCCGGTTGCAGCTGGCCGATCTGCGGCATCCCGTGCACGGTCTGACCGACCGCGCCGCTAAAAACCTTCGCGATCTCGACCGCGCCAAGCTGCGGGAAGATCGTGCCGATCCGCCTGCCGATCGCCGCCTTCTGGCGATCCGGCCGCGCCTCCCAGGTGGTTTCCGGGCTCGCCCACATCAGCCTGTCGCCATCGACGATCCGAAAATGATCGATGCCATCGGTGTCGATGACAGACCCCTGAAACGTCATCACCTCGGCGAGCCGGCTTCCCAGCGGCGAGGTGACGCCGGCATAACGCCAGACCGGAACCAGCGTATCGGACAAGCGTCGCAATGCGCCGCCGAGATGGACATTGCCCGCAAGCACGAGGTGGGACGCCCGCAGACGCGCCCGCGGCGTTGCAATGCGTTTCCTGATCCCGAACGGATCAATGCCGACCACCGGCGTATCTTCGAAGATGCGTGCGCCGGCCTTGCGCGCAAGCTCGGCAAGGCCGTGAACATATTTGCGTCCGTCGATCTGGAAGGCGCGCGGATAGTGCACCGCGTGAAAATACCGGCCGGTGCGCAAGGCGTCGCGGACGCGATCGATCTGCCACCCCTCCACCTCGGTCGAAAAATCCTCGCTCAGCATCTGGAGATGGCTGATAAGCCGCTCGCCGGCATCGACATTGGAAACCTCGAGCACGCCTTCCGTAAGCCCGAGTCCCGGAATGATGTGCTCGGCGGCATGGGCGCGAACATAATCGGCGCCCGCTCGCGCCAGCGACCAGAGATCGTACGCATCATCAAAACCGACGCGCGCGATCAGGTCGGAAAGCGGAAGCGCATAGCCGGGCATCGCCGTGCCGAGATGATGGCCGGACGCATTCCAGCCGACATGGCGGCCCTCGAGCACGACCACGTTCGCGCCGGTCCTCGCCGCCTCCAGCGCCACGGTGAGGCCGGCCAGCCCGCAGCCGACGACGCAGATCTCGACATCGAGATCGAAAGTCAGCCGCTCGCGTCGCCGCGCCGGCACGTCGGATTCCGCATCACCGGGGCCATCGGCCGCAGTTGTGCTCTCGGAAGTCATCGCGTTTCCTACCACTGCCCCTGTGACCTGCACCGTGCGACGTTGTAAACTAGAGCCTTTCCACCTCTGATAGACTCAGAAGCGGGCTCTATGATTTTATTTTGACGCGTTTTCTTCACGCGAACCGGATTCCACTTCGCTCGAAAACGCTATAGCCCGCTCGGCTGATACCTGTATCCTGCATTCCGGGTCATGCTTAACCTTGAATCGAGTCAGCGTCATGCGCCGCCTTTTACTGCTTCGCCACGCCAAAACCGAACGCGATTCGCCCAGCGGAAGCGATCGGGACCGTCCGCTTGCCGCGCGCGGCAGGAACGACGCCGCCGAACTCGGCCTCTGGCTCGTCGGAGACCCATCGCTGCCGCCTGATCTCGTGTTGATCTCGACCGCGGTGCGGGCGCGCGAGACCTGGGACATCGTTCGTCAGCAGTTTGCGGATCAAACGGCTCAGGGACCCGCCGAGCACCTGCCGGAGCTTTACGGCGCCGAGGCCGTGCAACTCCTGGCAATCATCCGCTCCGTCAGCCCCGATCATGAGCGCCTGATGATCGTCGGGCACAATCCCGGTCTGCACGAACTCGCGCTTCGCCTCATCGGTGATGGCGACGCAAAGGGGCGCGCGGCGCTGGCCGACAACCTGCCGACGTCAGGTCTTGCGGTGATCGACTTTGCCGTCGAGAACTGGGACCACGTCGTATTCGGAAGTGGGCAACTCAAAAGGTTCGTCAGCCCGAAACTGCTGAAGGAAGCCTGACAGCTCCGGAGAAGAGCAGCGGCTTACGGCAGCAAATCCCGCGGCAGCGCGTCGAAAGTGTAAGCGCGCGGCCTGTTGCGGTGCATGAAACGGCCGATCTGCCAACCGAATAACACAGACACGCCGACGATAAACAACGCGCCCGCCCATTCGCCGGTCACGATCGCCCGCACCAGCAGGGCCGTCATCGCTACGGAGAGCAGCGTCAGCACGCCCGTGCCTGCAATGTAAAGCGCGGGGTTCAGGCCGCCAGCGAGCATGGCGCGCGCGCCATGCTCTGCGAGTCGCCGATGCAGTTCGACGATGAAGGTGCGGTAGTCGTTGCTCTGCGCGTCCATCAGCGCCAGGGTCCGCCAGGTAGTGGACATCACGATGATCCGTCCGCCGTCCCGGTGGCTGATCTCGGTACGAAATCGATGCGACTGCATCGATATCGGCCGGTAGGACATGCGCACGGCGACGATGTCCTCATAACGCCACCTCCCCGCCCGGCGGCCAACGCGCCACGACAGCCCGTCGTCTTCCAACGCAAACCGATGCGCCGAGCCGATCGCTGAAGCCCTATAGGCGTATCCGACGCCGGTCGGCGGCATCTCGGGTGGCGGCGACACAATCAGCGATCCTTCGCACGGCGTGCGTTCTCTTTTTCGCGTTCTCTTGCTCGAAGTGCGGTTTCCATCCTATAGAGCGTTTTCAAGCGAAGTGGATACCGGTTCGCGTGAAGAAAACGCGTCAAACCAAAATCATAGAGTCCGCTTCTGATTCTATCAGAAGTGGAAAGTCTCTGGCGTTTTCGAGCGAGGTAGGCACCGGTTCGCGCGAAGAAAACCCTGATGGCTGAAACCGTTCATTTTCCGCGTCATTTGATCGTCGGCGGGGCGATGGTGTCCGGCATACTGCTCGCTCTTGCCGTGCATATGCTGGGCGCTCAGATGGGTCTCGACCTCGGCCGCCTCTGGCGTTCCGATACCGGGGAGTTCATGCCGGCGAGCGCGGCGATCGCATGGTGGCTGGTCGCAACGGCCAGCTTCTCCGGCAGCTATTTTGTCGCGACGCTGATGCACAGCGCGGCGTCCAACCGCATTCAACAGCGGCTCCGACAGTTCCTGATCGTAATCGCCGTCCTGTTTCTGGCAGGCGCGGGACAGGCCGCCTCCGCGCCCAGCGCGGCGCCGACCCTCGCGAGTTTCATAACCGGCCTTGTCGTGCTCGGCCTCAGCGCGGCGATGGCTTTCTGCGGCGCTTACTTCACGCTGCGCAAGACCTGACATTCACCGCGCTTCTGTGTGGCGCTTCCCGGTCGCGGGCTCTGGCGCCCGTTTGCCCACGTCACGACGCTGCCATGCAGCAAAGCCAGCGATGGTTTCACGAATTGTTTCCCGTCGTAATACCGCAATGTCACACATCGGATGCATGAAGGTGATGCGTGAGGGGCCGTCGTTGCTTTTGAGTGTCGTCTGCAAGAACTTTCAAATCAGCGATGGAACACGAGGCCTCTTATGCCTATATGCACGGCCAACGATATCACCCGCAGCGGACGCGCATCCGCCAAGGAGACCGTTTTGTGTTGAGAGTTTTTCGCGTATGAGAGACGGAACAGCCGCTTGCCTTCCCCTCTCCTCAATCGGCTTGAAACGTGTCGTGATCTGGTGTGGTGGTCAGAAATTGGCGTCATTGTCCCGACGAGGCCGACGACGGCGTCTTCTGAATTCAGACACACCGGAATCAAGGAGATTACGAGTGTCTTTTGATTTCGAAGCTCGCCTTGGAAGCTACCGCAAGGCCATAAGACCCTCGAAATCGGGGCGCTAGCGGAGGACGAATGCGTCGGCTGCTGACCGCGCTGCAGCGCGGCTTCAAGGAAAGGATTGGCTGGAAAGGGCTTGGCGTCATTGCGAGCCTCGTGATCATCGCTTTCGCGATCACGACCCTTATCCACACGCTCCAGGGCGTCGACACAGGTGTCATCCTGATCGCGCTGACGGAGAAGTCGCCCTATCTGATCGCCATGGCCGCGCTTTGCGTGGTCGGCGCGTTCTGCACCCTGACATTCTATGATTTCTTCGCGGTGCGGACGATCGGCAAGGATCATATCCCCTATCGCGTGGCGGCGCTGGCCGCTTTCACGAGCTACACCATCGGCCATAATGTCGGCGCGACGGTCTTCACCGGCGGCGCGATCCGGTTTCGGATCTATTCGGACTATGGGCTGAACGCCATCGACGTCGCGAAAATCTGCTTCATCTCCGGACTGACATTCTGGCTTGGCAACCTGTTCGTGCTCGGCATCGGCATGGCCTGGCATCCCTGGGCGGCGAGCGCGATGGACCTGCTGCCGCCGTCCGTCAACCGCCTGATCGCGTTCGGGTGCCTCGCCGGGATCGCCATCTATCTCGCCTGGATCATCACCGGCCGCAACCGCCGCGAACTCGGGCAGAACGGCTGGAAGGTCGTGCTGCCGTCGGCGCCGCTGACCTTCGTGCAGATCCTGATCGGTGTCGTCGATCTCGGATTCTGTGCACTGGCGATGTATCTGTTGATGCCGGCGCATCCGGACATCGATTTCGTGTCGGTGGCGGTCGTCTTCATTCTGGCCACCCTGCTCGGCTTCGCCAGCCATGCGCCGGGAAGCCTCGGCGTGTTCGACGCGGCAATGCTGGTGGCGCTGCCGCAGTTCGGCAAGGAGCAGATGCTGGCGACGCTGCTGGTCTTCCGGATTCTCTATTTCATGATCCCGTTTGCGCTTGCCATCACCATCATGGGCACGCGCGAGTTGTGGCTCAACGTGGTGCAGCCCTGGCAGCGCCGCCGCAAGATCAACAACGGCAACGGCGACGTCAGCAATGGCAACGACGCCGGCACGGGTCACGGCAGCAGCAACAGTGAGACCGCGCCGGATGAAGCGGCTTCGCCGAAGCCGCACGCCGCCAGGTCGGCGGTCACGCAGGACTGAACCGGCAGGTTGCGGGTTCGAAACAACTCGCTGCGGCTCGCATCCCCGCTATCCGACGATCGCCCCCTCGGCCAAACCGCCCCGCTCACCTCCGCTCTTATTTCCGCCAAAACCATCGCGTCAAAACCGCTCATGGCCCGCGCTCACGCCTCATTCCTCATCGGGATTGTCCTGCCACTGCTTGGTAGCCTTGCTGTTGGAAGCCTTGCTATTGGAAGCCTTGCCGCGCAGCAGATCGCCGCGCAGCCGCTTTCCGACGGCATCGCCGAGGCCGGCCCCGCCGCTCCGGTCCCGGATCGAGCGGCCGGCGGAATGCAGATTTCATGGGAGGTCCGCAACCGTTTCCGGCTGTTTCGCGAGGAGCGGGACTTTCAGATCCATGCCGCCGCCGAAAGCAACCAGAGCATTCTCGCCGCCGAGCAGGCGTTTGAACAGCAAAGCGACGGCCGCGGCTGGGCCCGCAACGCCGTGAACCGTCTTTGCATCGATCTCGGAGGCCACGTCAGCGAGCCCTGCACGCGCGACAATGTCAAGGAAAGCTATCTGACACCGACAGAGCATCCGGTCACCGTGCGCCTTACCGGCGCGGTCCCGGTCGGCGCCGTCTGCGCCTGGTCATTCGACGACGGCGACAGTCCCCGCGGCACGACGCAGGACTGCACTGAACCGATCGACTTCCGCGCCCGCTACGGCCACGCCACCAGCGCCACCGTCGACGTCACGAGCGGCGGCGACGCAACCCAGCGGCTGACGGCGCAGATCAAGGTGCGCGACATCCTGATCGCTGGCCTCGGCGACTCCATCGCCTCCGGTGAAGGCAACCCGGATCGCGCCGTCCCGCTGTCAGACGAAGGCTTCTGCTTTCGCTCCTATTTCGGCGGCGCGGGACGCGAATTTTACCGGCCGAGCCGTGCCGGCTACAAAGGCGGCCGGGCCTGCGGCACCTCCGGCTCGCTGCAAAGCTGGCAGCAATTCGGCGCGCTGTGGATGAACGCGGCCTGCCATCGCTCGCTCTACAGCTACCAGACCCGCGCCGCGCTCGCCCTCGCGGTGCGCTATCCGCACATCGCCGTGACCTATCTGCCGCTCGCCTGCACCGGCGCCAGCATTCCCGAGGGGGTTCTGGGTTCGCAACGCGCGCGCGAATGCCTGACCGCGAAGTCGTCGGCCAAATGTCAGGGCACCGTCAACGGCCAGATCGCCCAGTTGCGCGAGGCGCTTGCGGCGGCCAGACATCGCCAGCCCGAGCGCAAGCTCGATCTCGTGCTGATGACCATCGGCGCCAACGACATCAATTTCTCCGGCCTCGTTTCCGAGGTCGTCGTGGACGCGGCGACCGAGCGCGCGCTGTTCAAACGCGGCGGCCTGATCGGATCACTCCACGGTTCGCGATCGAGCCTCGAACGTGACCTGCCGCAAGCCTTCGCCCGGCTGCGCGCCGCGTTGACGCCGCTGCTGGACAACGATCTGTCCCGCGTCGTGTTCGTCTCCTACGCCAACCCGGCGCTGGCGAACGGCGGCACGCCCTGCCCCGGCGGCAAGGCAGGCTTCGACATTCATCCGTCGTTCAATGCCGATCCCGGGCGGCTCGCCGCGGTCACGGCGTACGTCCAGAATGAATTCCTGCCTGGGCTGAAAGCGCTCGCGTCGTGCCAGTCCGGCGTGATCTGCCGCGATCCCACCACCGACCGAATGACCTTCGTCGATGCGCATCAGTCGGCTTTCGCCGATCACGGATTTTGCGCGCGCGCGGAAAGCGATCCAGAATTCGATCGCGAATGTTTCTCGGCGAAGGGGGACAGCTTTGTCAGCAGCATCGTGGAGGCTCCGCATCAGCCTCTCGCTTGCGGCCGCGGGGCGAGCGCGTTCCGCGCCTATCTGCCGCGCGCGCGCTGGATTCGCGACGCCAACGACAGCTATTTCACGGCGATGACCTACCCGCAGGCGCAGTCCTCATTGATGCAGCCGTCCGATATCCATGACGCGACATGGGGACTGCTCTCCGCGGTGTACGGCGGGGCGGTCCATCCGACCGCGGAGGGTCATGCGGCGATGGCGGACGCCGCCATGCCGGCGATCGAGGCGCAGCTGCATCTCAACGCCGCCGATGCGGGTGATGTAACGGGCGAACCGCTGCCGCCGCTGACCCCGCCTTCGCCCGCGCCGACGCCGGAAGCCGCCCCGCCACCGGCAATCCCGCAGCAATAAACAGCCGCAGCGATCGCTTCGTCTGATGCGTGGCCCCTTCCCTTCTCCCCTTGCGGGAGAACGTCGCGAGCCGGAATGGACGGATCACCGGGTCGAGCCCGGTGAGAAGACTCAGGTGACGGCGCCGAAGACGATGCCGCAGACTCCAGCCGGCCTTAGTTCACCCCGAGCTTCTTCTGCAGGCTCGACGACGAGGTGGTGTACTGGAACACCAGCCGTTTGTCGGGATAGACGTAGCGATGCGCCTTCTGCGACATCAGCGCGCCCTCGTGGAAGCCGGAGAGGATCAGCTTCAGCTTGCCGGGATAGGTGTTGATGTCGCCGATCGCGAAGATGCCGGGGACGTTGGTTTCGAACGAAGCGGTCTCGACCGGGATCAGATTGTTCTCCAGATGCAGACCCCAGTTCGCGACCGGACCGAGCTTCATCGTCAGGCCGAAGAACGGCAGCATGGTGTCGCAACTGATCGTCGACGTCGTGTTGTCGCTACCCTTCAGCTGCGCGCCGGTAAGTTTTCCGTCCGCGCCTTCCAGCGCCGTGACCTGGCCGATCTTCAGATCCATCGTGCCGTCCGCGACCAGCTTGCGCATCTGCTCGACGCTGTGCGGCGCCGCACGAAACTCGTCGCGCCGATGCAAAAGCGTAATGCGCTTCGCCAGCGGATGCAGGTTGAGCGTCCAGTCAAGCGCCGAATCGCCGCCGCCGACGATCAGAATCTCCTTGTCGCGGAACTGCTCCATCTTGCGCACCGCATAGAACACCGAGATGTTTTCATAAGCCTCGATGCCGGGCACCGGCGGCCGCTTCGGCTGGAACGAGCCGCCGCCTGCGGACACCACGACGACCTTGCACTCGAACACCTTGCCGGCGTCGGTGGTGACCCGAAATCCGGGGTCGCCGATTTTCTCGATGCTCTCCACCATCTCGTTGAGATGGAATGTCGGGTTGAACGGCTTGATCTGCTCCAGCAGAGCTTCGGTGAGCCCCTGACCGGTCACCAGCGGAATGCCGGGAATATCGTAGATCGGCTTCTCCGGATAAAGCTCGGCGCACTGCCCGCCGATCTTGTCGAGGATATCGACAAGATGCACCTTCATGTCGAGCAATCCCAGTTCGAACACGGCAAACAGTCCGCAGGGGCCCGCACCGATAATCAGCACATCCGTCTTGATCGCTTCGCTCATGTCAAAAATTCTTTTCCGTTGAAATCCTTGCGCCGGCAATACAGCCGCGCCGCTGCGTGGATATTCCTGACAGATTTTCTTGCGCGAACGCACGTCCACCGCGCATCGCTATAACCAACTGGCCGGTTTGAGGAAAGCCTTAAACTGCCGCACCGCCTGGGCCGCTTTTAGCCTACGTTACGTAGACCACGCCGCGCCGGATGCGGGCTTATGGAGAGGGACGATCCGATGGGCCGCCACAGCCGGCGATGTAACAGGATCAAGCCTGCCGCTCCGGCACCGTCACCACGAGACCTTCGAGTTCGTCGCTCACCTTGATCTGGCAGGATAATCGCGAGTTCGGCCGCACGTCATAGCCGAAGTCGAGCATGTCCTCTTCCATCGGCGTCGGCTTGCCGACCTTCTCGGTCCATGCGTCGTCGATATAGACGTGACAGGTGGCGCAGGCGCAGGCGCCGCCGCATTCGGCCTCGATGCCGGGAACGGCGTTACGGATTGCGGCTTCCATGACGGTCGCGCCGTTCTCGACGTCAACAGTGCGGGTTTCGCCGGAATGGTCGACAAAGTTGATCTTGGTCATAGGGTGCGGTGCCGCCGAACAGATTATTGATAATGAGGAGGTTCGGCTGTCCTATAACGAAACGATCGGGCCAACGCCAGCGGTCGGCGCAAAAAGGAGGACATTCGTCTTCAAGATCGCAACAGGATCGCACGGATTGCCTGGCAGGTCTGACTGACGGCGTCATTCAGCATCGCCCGCGGCTCCGCCGGATCGGCGCCGCTGCGGAGCGCGATTTCCAGATCGGAGGCGGCGGCGGCGACGTGAATGGCCCCTATCGCCCGCGCCGACCCCTTCAGCCTGTGCGCCAGCATCGCCGCATTCGGTGGAAGCCGCGCCAGCGAAACGACAAGCTCGGCGGCCTGACCGGCGAACATCGCCAGAACCTCCCGTTCGAGACCGTCATCGCCGAGCGTCATGCGGTGGAGGTGATCGAAATCGATCGGTCCGTTCTCCGGAACCAGCGGTGGCGACGGCATCCAGGCGACCTGTCCACAAGAAAACGACATTGCTGCTATCCGAACAATCCGCCGCGGCGAACCAGCCTCGCGGAATCCCCGCCAGCCAATCATGGAACTGGTTAACAGAACGTTTCAGGTACGAGGCCGACCTTCCGTGTGATTTCGGTCAAATTCGGCCCGCCTCCCCGTCACTTTCGCGGCGATCGAACGGCTGGCGCCGCCGGTCGTTAACGATGATTAAGATTGTATTAATCACGACCATTTCATTCGAGACGCTAAGCCAATAGGATGTTGGGGGGAATGACCGACAACGGGCGGTGGCGATCGCCGCGCCTGGAACCAGCTTGGGGCTCGGGTCGGCGACCGGACTTGCAGCGGCGGCGCAAACTTGCGGGTTGCGTAACACGAGGGCGTGGACTGAGATGGCGAACAATCCCAAGAAGGTCAAAGATCCAACGGAAGTCGCTCTCTCCGCCATACAGGAGGCGCTGAGCGTCGGCGAGGCATCCGCCGCCGTGGACCTGGATCAGGTTGCGGCCCGTCACGATGGCGCCCCGCCGGTCCCGCCCGCCAGCCACGTCGACGACAGACCCGGCGCCCATACCTCGATTGATCGACAGATCCTTGAACCCGCTGAAGGATCCCACTTCTCGCGACGTCCCGCCAATGATGACCGCGAAACGATCGGCCATATCCTTCAGACCCTCCAGAAGAGCAGTCCGTCCCGCAACGTCTACACACTGGCGACGGTGTTCGCCGGCATCTGGATTCTTGGCGCTGGCCTTCTGACGATCAGCTTTCTGCCGTCGTTGCAGGCTGCCCTCGGCCAGGGTAGCGGCGGGACGCTCGCTCTCGCGGGGCTGATCGCCTTGTTTTTCGCTCCCGTGCTGCTGTTCTACTTTCTGGCCCATATGGCGTGGCGCGGCCAGGAATTGCGCATGATCGCGCAGTCGATGGCCCAGATGGCGATCCGGTTCTCCGAGCCGGAAGGCCTGGCCAGCGATTCGGTGGTAACCGTCGGTCAGGCGATCCGGCGCGAGGTCGCCGCGATGGGCGACGGCGTCGAGCGCGCCATCGCCCGCGCCGGCGAACTGGAAGCCCTGGTCGCCAACGAGGTCGCCGCGCTGGAACGCGCCTATTCCGACAACGAGGTGCGGATTCGCGCCCTGCTTCAGGATATCGCCCATCAGCGAGACAACCTCGTCGGCCAGGCCGAGCAGGTCCGCAACGCGATCTCGGGCGTTCAGATCGATCTCCGGCATGACATCGAACTGATCAGCGACGCCATCGCCTCGCGCGTCGAGGAAGTCGCGAAAGGCATCACCGGCGCGCTGGAAGAGCGCGGCGATCACATCACGTCGGCGCTAAGCAATGCCGGCGACAACATGATTTTCGCGCTCGGCGAACGAGGCGGCGACCTGCTCGACCGGCTGGAGGAAGCCAGCTCCGAGACCGCACGCGCCGTTCTGGACGCTAGCGAGCGCCTGACCAGCAGCCTTAATTTCAAGACCGGTCACGTCCACGACGAATTCGTCGATCTGGCCGACCGCGTCCATGACATGCTGAACGAACGGATCGACCGGATCACGGGCGAATTCGAGCAAAAATCGGCATCCATCGTCGACAGCATTTCGGACCGCACCGAGCAGGTTCACGACGCCCTGAAAAATTCCAGCGAATCCCTGCTGCTGGAGCTCGAGCTTCGCGGCAGCGACCTTGCCAGCAAGGTCG
>JAANMW010002125.1_pt1 | contig 18558 bp, 10 predicted proteins | sample 7279671 | NCBI WGS metagenome assembly JAANMW01 (sample SAMN14094541, study PRJNA606508) | bioreactor metagenome | isolation source: A lab-scale SPAN reactor treating ammonium-rich wastewater day 247 | place: Ireland: Galway | collected 2017-09-19
GATGGCTTCTTCCATGCGTTCTACCACCACAATTGGAGCCAGAATGTCTCCTGTAGCATTAGGATTTTCTTCCTTGGTTTCAATTTGTTTTTCCGGACGGTTCCGCTGTCTTGTGATCTGAATAAGCCCGAATCTGCTGGGCGGAAGAATCTTGTGTCGCGCTTTGTCGCGTTTCATTTCTTCTTTCAGATGTTCGTAAAGGTTTTTCCGGTGTTCTGCATTGGGCATGTCGATAAAATCTACCACGATAATGCCGCCCATATCCCGCAACCGCAGCTGGCGTGCAATTTCTGTAGCAGCTGTTTTGTTTACGTTCAGAGCATGTTCTTTATTAGTGGATGCTGACGATAAATTCGGGCCTGAATTCACATCGATAACGTGCAAAGCCTCAGTATGTTCTACTACGAGATAAGCACCTCGGGAGCCGGAAATATTAACGTGTTTTCCAAAACTTTGCTTCAGCTGTTTTTCGACATTGTAATATTCCAGTAAAGGAATATGATGATCATAATACTGGACAATATTTTTTCTTTCCGGAGCAATAACTTCCAGATAGCTTTTCATATCACTCACCATTTGCTCGTCATCACAAATAATGCTCACGAAGTCTGCATTGAAATTGTCTCTCAGAATAGCAGAAGCTTTATCGTCTTCGCTCAATACCTTGCTGGGAATGATGTTTTTCTGAATATTTTTGAAAGTGGTTTCCCATTTTTGCACCAGTTGATTCATGTCATTGTGCAGTTCGGCCACTTTTTTTCCTTCTGCAACGGTTCTGATAATCGCACCAAATCCTTCAGGTTTTATGCTTTCTATCAGGTTGCGCAGGCGTTCGCGTTCTTCGGCGGTGCCTATTTTTTTGGAAATGGATACTTTATTGTCAAAAGGGATCAGCACCAGAAATCGGCCTGTAAGAGAAATTTGCGTAGAAATACGCGGCCCTTTGGTGGAAATAGGTTCTTTGGTAATTTGGAGCAGCACGACATCGTCTTTGGCAATGACGCGGTCTACGGTGCCGTTTTTATTAATCTCCTTTTGAATAGGAAAATTTTTCAGACTGGAAGACGACTGCTTCTTGCTCAGTGTGTCTGCCAGGAATTTTTTGTAGGTCAGGAACTCCGGTCCTAAGTCGTGATAATGTAGAAAAGCATCTTTTCCGTAGCCGATATTCACAAAAGCGGCATTCAGGTTGGGGGCCAGTTTTTTTACTTTACCGATAAACAGATCGCCTACTACAAAGTCGGTTTTGTCTTCCTGCTCATGGAGTTCAAAAAGACGGCCGTCTTCCAGCAGGGCTATTTTGGTCAGCTCATCTTCATGCGATACAATAAGTTCTTTCTTCATTGCTTCATAAGATTATTTTTAATAGATGAAAATGGAGTTAGGGTTTGCTTAAAACAAAATATAGTCGGTGAGACTTTATTAAAAATAAAAAACACCAACTATACTATATATTTCTGAAGTCAGAAGAGACTTATTTTTTCTTTTTATGTCGGTTTGCTCTTCTTCTTTTTTTTCTTTTGTGGGTGGCTACTTTGTGCCTTTTTCTTTTCTTTCCGCTTGGCATTTCTAAAAATTTAAAATGTTATTACTCAGTTATTATTTTACAGCTACTTTAGCCTTTACTTTTTCAGTGAAAGTTTTGGAGGGTTTGAAAGCCGGTATATTGTGAGCGGGGATTTCGATAGCAGTATTCTTAGAAATGTTTCTTCCCGTTTTAGCTGCCCTTGTTTTGATAATAAAAGAGCCGAAACCTCTCAGATAAACATTATCACCCTGATACATTGCACTTCTGATCTCATGCATGAAAGCTTCTATAATTTTCTGAGTTTCAGCTTTTTCAGTCCCTAATTTACTTGAGATGGTATTTACCAATTCTGCCTTTGTCATTTTCTGTTTTTCTTTTTAATTTTGGTGTGCAAATATAAAACTTATTTTTGAAAACAAACAAACAAAACCCTGATTTTCTTTACATTGGTGTAAAGCTATTGAAATGGTTCTCGGTACACGGAAGAGATCTTCCGTTCCGAAAGACACAGGATCCATACAAAATCTGGATCTGCGAAATTATTTTTCAGCAAACCAGAATACAACAAGGACTCAGTCATTATCATCGGTTCATAGATCGTTTTCCCGACGTGCAAACTTTGGCAGAAGCTTCTTCGGATGAAGTGCTTCTTTATTGGAAAGGACTTGGGTATTATTCCCGTGCTCTCAATATTCATAAGGCTTCGCATCAGATTATGGAAAATTTCGGAGGGGTCTTCCCACAAGAATATGATGATATTCTCTCGCTGAAAGGAGTAGGGAAATATACCGCAGCCGCTGTACACAGCATTTGTTTTGGAGGCCAGCTTCCTGCGGTGGATGGGAATTTTTACCGCGTATTGAGCCGCATTTTTGCTGATGATTATGATGTTTCTACAACCGGTGCATTTTCGCATTTCAGCAGTCTAGCTTTGTTGATGATGCCTCTTGGAAAAGCTGGTGAATTCAATCAGGCGATGATGGATTTGGGTTCTGAAATTTGTCGGCCTCGAAATCCACACTGCGGAATTTGTCCTTTAAATACTGATTGTACCGCTTTTCAACTCAAAAAAGTACATGAATTCCCTAAAAAACTTAAAAAAATAAAACCTACCGAATTGCAACTTCAGTACTTTTTTGTGCAGCATGGTGATCATTTTCTCATTCGCCGTCGGAACGAAAGCAGCATCTGGAAAAAACTGTATGAATTTCCAACGGAAATTGATGAAAAATGCAAAACGTACGAACTGGATTCTACTGAAATAAAACATAAGCTGACACACCGGAATCTCACCGTTATCATTCGGCATTTTATCATCAAATCTCAGGAAGAATTTGAAAATTTGGCAGCAGAAGGTGGCTTTTATATTGTAGATTATGAGCAATCTGCAGCGAAATCATTTCCAAAACCGCTGGAAAATTACCTGAAAATCCGCTTTGAAAAATGACGAAACAATCCTGTTTGTCTTCCGCAGAAAAAAAGGTATTTTTGCAGAATGGTAAAACATTTTTTCTGTATTGGCCTTGCCATTTCTTTGATCAGCTGTGCGAAAGACCCTGTTCCGAAACCATCGGGTGAGCTGAGGCTCGAATATCCGGAATCAAAATACGCGAAGTTTGAAAACGACTGTCACTATACTTTTGAATTTTCAGATTTTGCAGCGATCGAAGATGCGAAAAAGCCCTGCTGGTTTTATCTGAATTATCCTGAAATGAAGGGAAAAGTTTTTATTACTTATTTTCCGATCAAAGGTGATCTGCAGGCTCACATTAAAGAAGCGGAAAAAATGGTGTATGAACATACTGTAAAGGCCAGTTCCATCGATACAAAATCTTTTGAATATCCTGAAAAAAGAGTTTTCGGAAATTTTTATGAACTTAAAGGGCAAAGTGCTTCCAATCTGCAATTTTATATTACGGACAGCACGCGGCATTTTGTGACGGCTTATCTGTATTTCAATTCAAGGCCAAAACCGGATTCTCTGGCTCCGGCAGTAGAGTACGTGAAAAAAGATATGCAACATCTGATAGACACTTTTGAGTGGAAATAAAAACGATAGTATTTAACTGAAATTTAAAAAAATGAAATTATTAGTCGTAGGAAGCGTAGCATTTGATGCCATCGAAACTCCTTTCGGTAAAACGGATAAAATATTGGGCGGTGCTGCTACGTACATCGGGCTGGCCGCTTCCGTAATGAATGTAAAATCCGGGATTGTTTCCGTAGTAGGAGGCGATTTCCCGCAGGAAGATATGGAGCTTTTGAATAACCGTGGCGTGAATACCGAAGGAATTGAAATCATCAAAGAAGGAAAGACATTTTTCTGGAGCGGTAGGTATCATAACGATCTCAATACCCGCGATACTTTAGTAACCGAAGTGAATGTTTTGGAACATTTCGATCCTAAAATTCCTGATTCTATGCAGGATGCCGAAGTGTTATTGCTCGGAAATCTTCATCCGGGAGTTCAGCTTTCTGTTCTCGAAAAAATGAACCACCGCCCGAAACTGGTGATTCTGGATACCATGAATTTCTGGATGGATACGGCCTGGGAAGTGCTGATGGAAATGGTCTCGAAAACAGATGTTATTACCATTAATGACGAAGAAGCGCGCCAGCTTTCCGGAGAATATTCTTTGGTGAAAGCAGCCAAAAAAATCCATGCCATGGGTCCTGAATTTGTCATTATTAAAAAGGGAGAACACGGCGCATTGTTGTTTCATGAAGGGAAAGTTTTCGCCATTCCTGCACTTCCGCTGGAAGAAGTGTTCGATCCTACAGGAGCCGGAGATACTTTTGCCGGAGGTTTTGCTTCTTATCTCGTGAAAAAAGAAACTTTCGATTTTGAAACCATGAAATCTGCCATTATTGTAGGTTCAGCATTAGCTTCTTTTACTGTGGAAAAATTTGGAACTGAAAGATTGAAAGAAATTACACCTGCGGAAATGTCTGAAAGAATTGCGCAGTTTAAGGATTTGACAACATTCGAAGTGGAAGTATAATTTTTTTTAGATTTTAAAGTTTATGAAATTATTATAACAAAAAATGAAGCCTAATTGGTTTAGAATTATAAATTTGCAGATTGATTAAAAAAATATATAGGATGAGTAGGATAAAATGCTCTTTTTTACTGGGAGTTTTCTTCGTGTTAATTTCAGTTCAGGTCTCAGCACAGCTGGAAAAAGGACAGTTGGTAGACGGTATCGCAGCCGTGATAGGAGATGAAATAGTGCTGGAATCGGATGTTGAGGAGCAAATCAATTATGCCAAGCAACAGGGAAGCCAGATGCTGGATAAATGCAAGGTGATGGAAAGTATCCTGATCAATAAAATTATTGTTCACGAGGCCAAAAGAGATACACTGATTGAAAACCGTTCCGCCGCCATCAGAGAAAATGTGGACATGAAATATAATCAGATCCTTTCTCAGTTTCCGGATGAAAGAGCCATGCTTTCGGCATACAAATTCAGAACGGGTTTTGAAATGAAAAATGCCATCGAAAAAATAGATACTGATCAATATTACGGACAGGCAAAGTATCAGAGCATCACCATGAAAGCGGATGTAACACCAAACGAAGTAACCGATTTCTACAACACCTTTAAGCTCCAGCTTCCTGAAGTAAAAGATGAAGTGACACTGGCTCAAATCAGTATGTATCCTAAGTTGACAGAAGCACACAAAGAGGAAATTATCAATAGACTTAAAAAGATAAAGCAGGACATCCTGAGCGGCGAATCGTTTGAAAGTCAGGCGCGCATTTATTCGGAAGATCCCGGATCTGCGGCCAACGGCGGTTTGATGAAAAATATTTCCCGCGGGCAGATGGTAAAACCTTTTGAAGCGGCAGCATTAAATCTTCAGGAAGGGGAAATATCCGATCCTATAGAATCGGAATTCGGATTCCACATCATTCAGCTGGAAAGAAAAGCAGGTAAAATTTATGATGCCCGGCATATTCTCATTGCGACAACCCCGAATAGCGACGAAATTGCGGCAGCTAAAAAAGAATTAGACAGCATCAGAACCTTGATTATGGATGGGAAAATGACGTTTAAGGAAGCAGCTTACAAATTTTCTGACGATAAAAGAACGAAATTTAACGCCGGAATCCTGACCAATAATGACGGCTCCGATAAGCTGGAAAGAATTTCTCTTCCGCCAACTTTGGGTTACCAGATTGCAGGGTACAACAAAGGCGACATCACCGAAGTATACGAAGATGAAATGAACCGCAGAAAAGTGGTGACCATGGTGAAAATCGAAGACTCAATTCCTGCACACCAATTGTCTATTGAAACCGATTATGACCGCATTAAGCAAATGGCACTCAACAAAAAGAAAAGCGAAATGATCGACAAATGGGTGAAGGAAAGAATTCCACATGTGTTTATCAGTATCGACAACCGTTATTCCAACTGTACTTTCGAGGGCGATCTCCAGAAAGCCATTCTAACAAAATAAAAAATTCATCCTCCGTTCAAAAACGGGGGATATTTTTTATCTGCAAGGGTAGATTTTTGGGAAATAAATTCCTTTTCAATACATTTGGTAATCAATTAAAATTTAAATTAATAAAGATGATCATATCGCCCTTTCTCATGTTGTTCGGAACCATAATTTACTTCTTATTACTGATTCCCGCTTTTATGCAGATGATGAGAAATGAGACGGGTATCAATCTCGTTGTTTGGCTACTAATGCTTATTTTCTTACCTTTTGCAGGTGCGGCTTTATATCTCATTTACGTCAGATGGAATAAAAGTATAGCCAAGTTGAAATAGGAAAACATTAATTTTTTTGAAGGTAAAAACCATGTCAAATTTTATACATTTCGGGATCGCAGAAAAGATGTACAGCGAAGAGCAAAATAAAATCACCAAACTTTTTAAAATTCAATATCCCATTATTCAGGGTGGGATGATCTGGCACTCCGGATGGCGTCTCGCATCGGCGGTGTCGAACTGTGGAGGTTTAGGGTTAATTGGTGCGGGAAGTATGTATCCTGATATTCTGAGAGAAAATATTCAAAAATGTAAAGCGGCAACGGACAAACCTTTTGGGGTGAATGTTCCCATGCTTTATCCTAATTTGGAAGAAATTATCAACATTATTTTGGAAGAAGGTGTTAAAATTGTTTTTACTTCTGCCGGAAATCCTAAAACTTATACGGAAACCCTGAAAAAAGAAGGATTAAAAGTAGCACACGTCGTTTCTTCGGCCAAATTTGCATTGAAATGTGAAGAAGCCGGTGTAGATGTCGTAGTTGCCGAAGGTTTTGAAGCCGGAGGACACAACGGAAGAGAAGAAACGACCACTTTTTGTCTCATTCCGAATGTGAGAAAACACATTTCCACACCGCTGATTGCTGCCGGAGGAATTGCATTGGGTTCTCAAATGAAAGCGGCGATGATTCTGGGGGCAGACGGTGTTCAGATTGGATCCCGTTTTGCGGCTACTGAAGAAGCGAGCGCGCATCACAACTGGAAACACAAAATCACCGAACTCAAGGAAGGAGATACTCAGTTAACTTTGAAAGAACTCGCACCGGTACGTTTGGTGAAAAATAAATTCTTTCAGGATGTAGATCAGCTTTATGAAACCGGAAGAAATGTTGATCATCTGAAAGCAACTTTAGGCCGTGCCCGCGCGAAGCGGGGAATGTTCGAAGGTGATCTGGAAGAAGGCGAATTGGAAATAGGGCAGGTGTCTTCTCTGATTGAGGAAGTTCTGCCGGTACAAAAAGTATTTGAAAATCTGCTGAAAGAATTTCGGGTAACAGAATGTCCCGACTTTTAGATACTGAAGAAATTTGAAAAAGACCTCGTTGCCAAGGTCTTTTTTTTATGATTTTAAAATATTTTCTATTGCTGCAGCCAGCTTGTCTGCGTTGGGCAGCATTTCTTTTTCAAGAATTAAATTAATCGGAACAGCAGGAAGATTCATCGCTCCAATTGCTTCCACCGGAGCATCCAGATGTTGAAAACAGTTTTTAGAAATCCTGTGCGCCAAAGCTTCAGCAAAAGAATTCTGAATTTGTTCCTCGGTTAGTACAATACATTTTCCATGAAGTTTCACTCTTTCAAAAATGAGGGTTTCATCCAAAGGAATCAGCGTTCGGAGGTCAATAATCTCTACTCTTCCGGAGAACTTTTTCGCTGCTTCTTTCGCCCAGAAAACGCCCATTCCGTAAGTCACAACTACCATTGTTCGTCCTTTCTGCATTTCAGATTCATCGGTCTCCAGAATAAGATTGGCTTTGCCGAAAGGTAGGATATAATCTTCTGCCGGTTCTATAGTTTTGGCATCCTCAGTGCCCGGAACTTTGCTCCAATACAGTCCTTTGTGTTCCAGCATGATCACCGGATTCGGGTCATAATACGCTGCTTTAAGCAATCCTTTGAAGTCGGCAGCATTGCTGGGATATGCTATTTTGATTCCTTTAATATTGGCAAGAATACTTTCGACACTTCCGCTGTGATACGGTCCGCCACCACCATACGCACCGATGGGAACACGAATAATACTGCTCACAGGAAACTTACCATAAGAAAGATAAGACGATTTGGATATTTCTGTAATCAGCTGATTGATACCTGGATAAATATAATCTGCAAACTGAACTTCAACAATAGGTTTTAATCCTACAGCACTCATCCCAACGGTAGAACCAATAATATAAGCTTCCTGAATCGCTGTGTTAAATACTCTTTTTATGCCAAATTTGGCTCCCAATGTTACCGTTTCACGGAAAACACCACCAATTCTTTCGCCAACATCCTGCCCGTACAATAAAGCTTCGGGATGTTTCCACATTAGTTCCTGTATCGCATGAATGGCGGCATCCACCATTACAATTTTTTCCTGTCCTTCAGGAGTCCGCGTTCCGGTTTCTTCGGTAATGGGAGATGGCGCAAAAACATGATCAGCTACACTTTCAGCTTTGGGATCCTCTGCTTTTATGGCTTTTTCAAATGCTTCTTCAATTTCTTTTCTGCATTGAATTTCTATTTCATCAAGATTTTTTTCATCAAAACCTTCGTCGTGAATCAGGTGATTTTTCAAGAGTATTCCGGGATCTTTTGCACGGTGTTTTTCCAGATCGGTTTCATCGCGATAAAACTCTCTTCTCACGCCGGAAGTATGATGGCCAATCAAAACTGTGGAGGCGCATACGAGCATGGGTTTGCGTTCCGTTCTTACGAAATCCACGGCTTTTTTCATCGCCAGATAACTTTCAGCGAAATCAGTTCCATTTACACGCATCCTGTTCAGTCCGACAAATCCTGCTGCATAATCGTAGGCATCAGAAGTTCGGGCTTCTTCTTTCGTAACGGAAATTCCCCATTCATTATCCTGAACCAGAAAAATAACGGGAAGTTGATGAAGTGCCGCAAATTGAAATGCTTCCGCTACTTCGCCCTCAGTGACGGAATTGTCGCCCAGACTGCAGACTACCACTGGATTATTGTCAAATTGCTGAAGCTTAAATTCTTCGATATACTGAATTCCCTGCGCTACACCGGTAGTAGGAATCGCCTGCATTCCTGTCGCAGAACTTTGATGGATAATTTTCGGTTTATCTTCTTCTCTGCTGGAAGGATGGGAATAATAAGAACGGCCGCCTGAAAAAGGATCCTCAGCTTTTGCCAATAGCTGAAGCATCAACCGGTAAGGCTCAAAACCGATGCCCATCAACAGACTTTCGTCTCGGTAATACGGGGAAACCCAGTCGTCTTTTGTGAGGTGATAAGCGGTAGCCAATTGTATGGCTTCGTGGCCACGGGAAGTGGAATGAACATACGTAGTAACCGATCTGTTTTCCTCGTAAACATCGGCCATTGCACGGGCCAGCATCATGTGGCGGTACGCTTTCAATAGAATATCGTGAGCTACTTTTTCTTTAATGATTTCCATAGAAAACAAAGATAGTATTTTTTTGAGAGAAGACCAGCGGTGAAATCTCGTGAGCAGAATTTTGAAATTAAATTTAACTTCCAATAATTCAAATTGTTTTTACATGATATTCATTTTTCATCTGTCATTGCGGTAAATGGTGAAAGTTTTGATATTTTCATCAGACAAATTATTTTCACATTAAATACGATTTATCATGAAATATCTTCTTATTCTTTCATCTATGCTTTTGATGGCTTGTAGTAGTTCTACAACCGATTGCGATTGCTCCCAACTAAGATGGCAACGAACAGTTGACTACCAAGGAACTTCAGATAATATTGTAGCGACAACCGATTGGAATGCGCAGGGAACCGAAGAACCCATTAACACTACCGATTGCACCGCTGATGGAACCATAGCTGATTCCGGAGTGGTAAGCACCGAAGTTTTGACCAACGGAAATATCCGCAAAACGGAGTATGAATATCGGGTGACGTGTTTCTAAAAGTTTCTGGCTTAAATAATTCTCTTTGACGATTATTTTGAAAGAGATGTTTTATCTTTATTGGGAGGTGAAAGCTTAAGTATATGAGATTTCTTTATATTTTAGTAAGTTTCCTTGATTATCAATTCTATAAAAGATATTGTTTCTATTAATAACCTTGAGATTCAATTTTTGGAAAGTTCTAATCCTTTGCATGAGCTATATCCTAAGTGGACTAACTCTTTTGTAGACATTGTATTATCTAAATTAGCAATATTTATTTTCCTTGTAAATAGCGGTTATAAATCCTCAATTTTATCTGCTGCAAGTTTTTCAAATGACCTGAACATAAATTAGAGATTCAGCTCTCAGTAATTCGCAGACAGATTATTTTGTTGTAAAATAAATCTGTGTCATCTGTGTTCCAAGAAAAATCTACAGAATCTGCGTGAAATAAAACCTACACTAACTACCTTCCAAAAATAGTAATTTTTTTTTCAATTAATTTTCCTCTAATTTTACCGAAATTCTCCATTAATGTATTTAGTTTTTGATACCGAAACCACGGGCTTGCCTCAGAATTTTAATGCTCCCGTTTCGGATTCAGGCAATTGGCCCAGAATGGTTCAGTTGGCGTGGCAACTTCATGATGAACAAGGTAATCTTATCGAAAATCAGGATTATATCATTAAACCTGAAGGCTATGATATTCCTTTTAACGCTTCACGGATCCACGGAATTACCACGAAATTGGCTCAGGAGGAAGGCCGCGATCTGTCCGAAGTACTGCATGAGTTCAACGCTGCGCTCACAAAAGCACAATTCGGTGTGGGACAGAATGTAGAATTCGATTATAAAATTATCGGTGCTGAATTTTTCAGAAAAGAAATTGAAAATAATCTTCAGGAACTTCCCAAGGCAGATACCATGATTTTCGGTACCGATTTTTGTCAGCTTCAAGGCGGAAAAAACGGCAAATTCAAGTCGCCGAAACTAGAAGAAATTTACGAAAAACTGTACGGATATAAATTTGAGGAAGCGCATAATGCCGCGGCCGATGTGAATGCGACAGCGCAGTGTTTCTTTGAAATGATGCGCATCGGAGTTATTAATGCAACGGATTTAAAGATTTCTGAAGAACTAATCCAGGAATTCCGCAGCAGATATCCTGAACCAATCCGCCCTTTTGAAATCGTGATCAGAAGGCAGGTAACCGCACTGAAAAAGAAAAAGTCCAAAGTGGTATTGGGCGAAACTCCCGATGTGGATTTAGGTCGTTATTTCAATTTTCATAATCACAGTATATATTCCTCGCTTCAGGCTTCCACCGGTATTTCGGAGCTCATCAATAAAGCGGTAGAAAATAAATTTCCTGCAGTAGGAATGGTGGATATCGGCAATATGATGGGTGCATTTAAATTCATCGCTGAGGTGGAAAAAAGAAATGAACCTCTGCAGAAGGAACATCAGGAATATGCGGAAAGAAAAAAGCAGGCGGAAGAAAATGGAGAAGATTTTTCTGAAACTGAACCCGCTCCGCTGCTGATGCCTGTTTTGGGATGTGAATTTTTCATTTCAGACCGTCCTGAACAAAAACAGTTTACCAAAGATGATCCGGACCGAAGAACTCAGGTAGTGCTTTTGGCGAAGAATTTCAATGGTTACCGGAATCTGGCGAAGCTTTCCAGTCTGGGCTTTGTGAACGGATATTATTTCGGTGTTCCCAGAATTTCCAGAAAAATGATTGCTGAATATAAAGAAGACCTTATTGCCCTGACATCTGGTGTTAACGGGGATATTCCTTCCACGATTCTGGAATTTGGGGAACAGAAAGGAGAGGAAATTTTCAAATGGTGGAAAGAAACTTTTGGGGATGATTTCTATGTCCAGATTCAGAACCATGAAGTGTTGGAAGAAGAACACGTAAACGATGTTCTCCTCCGATTCGCCGATCAATATAGTGTGAAAATTTTGGCGCAAAACGAAACCTATTATACAGAGAAAAAAGATGCGCGAATTCAGGACATTCTGTTTTGCATCAAAGACGGCGAAAAGCTGTCAACTCCCGTTGGAAAAGGTTTTGGAAAAAGAAAAGGACTTCCATCCACAGAGTTTTATATTAAAGATGAAGAAGAGCTGAAACATGCTTTCCGAAATTATCCCGATGCTTTTGAAGCCTATGATGAGTTTTTACAGAAATTTGAATCCTATACCTTAAGCCGCGAAGTTCTACTTCCCAAATTTGATATTCCTGAAGAATTTCAAAGCGAAGAAGATGAAAAAGATGGTGGCAAACGCGGTGAAAACGCATATCTGAGATATTTGACGTATGAAGGAGCAAAGCACCGGTACAAACAAATAACGCCGGAAATTGCGGAACGGCTGGATTTTGAACTGGAAGTTATTGCTAATACAGGATATCCCGGTTATTTTCTCATTGTTCAGGATTTCTGTAATGAAGCCCGGAAAATGGGCGTTTCGGTAGGTCCGGGAAGAGGATCGGCGGCCGGTTCTGCAGTGGCTTACTGTATCGGAATTACCAATGTAGATCCTATTGAATATGATCTCCTTTTTGAGCGTTTCCTGAATCCTGAACGGGTTTCCATGCCGGATATTGATATTGATTTTGATGATGAAGGAAGAGACAGAGTGATCAAATGGGTGGTGGACAAATACGGTAAAACCAATGTGGCGCAAATCATCACCTATTCCGTTCTCGGCGGTAAATCTGCGGTGAAAGATGCGGGAAGAGTGCTGGAACTCTCAATTGCTGACACCAATACGATTGCGAAACTGGTTCCTTCCATACCGGGAATGAATATTGCCAAAGCGCTTTCCAAATACGACAAACTTCCACCGGAAGATAAAATGCTCGTCGAGGAAATGAAAAAAATCCTCAGCGATGAGGAGGATTATCGCCATCCTGTGATGGCTGCCGCACAAAAAATGGAAGGTGCAGTCCGGAATACCGGAATTCATGCCTGCGGAGTGATTATTACCCCGGAAGATATTTCTAATCTGGTGCCCATCACGATTGCGGCGAAAGACAGCGATATTATTGTGTCGCAATTTGACAACTCTGTGGCGGAAAATGCAGGCCTTCTGAAAATGGATTTTCTGGGACTCAGAACGCTCACCATTATTAAAGATGCGATTAAATTAATCCAAAAAAACCATCATATTAGTATTGATACAGATGAAATTCCGCTGAATGATGAAAAAACCTATCAGTTGTTTCAGGAAGGACGAACCGTAGGCGTTTTTCAGTATGAAAGTCCCGGAATGCAAAAGTACATGAGAGAGCTGAAACCAACGGTTTTTGCGGATTTAATTGCTATGAACGCGCTGTACCGTCCAGGGCCTATCAAATATATTCCGAATTTTATCAACCGGAAACACGGCATCGAAGAAATTGTTTACGATTTACCCGAAACCGAAGAGTATTTAGCTGAAACCTACGGAATTACCGTCTATCAGGAGCAGGTAATGCTGCTTTCGCAAAAGTTGGCCAATTTTACCAAAGGTGAAGCGGATACCTTGCGGAAAGCGATGGGGAAAAAACAGAAGAATGTACTGGATAAAATGTATCCCAAGTTTCTGGAAGGCGGAAGAAGCAATAATCTGGATGAAGAAAAGCTCAACAAAATATGGAAAGACTGGGAAGCTTTTGCAGAATATGCCTTTAACAAATCGCACTCTACCTGTTATGCGCTCATTGCTTATCATACCGCGTATCTGAAGGCCAATTATCCCGCCGAATATATGGCGTGTGTCATGACCCACAACCTGAATAATACCAAGCAAATCACCATGTTTATGGAAGACTGTAAAAATATGGGCGTGGATGTTTTGGGGCCGGATGTGAACGAAAGCCAGTATGAATTTGCGGTGAACGACAGAAGACAGGTGCGTTTCGGGCTCGGTGCGATCAAAGGAATTGGCGAAGGGCCGAGTGAAGCCATCGTAGAAGCCAGAAAAAACGGAAGATTCAAAAATATTTATGATTTTTTTGAAAGAATACCTGCTTCACAAATCAACAAAAGAGTAGTGGAAAGCTTGGTAACTGCCGGTGCATTTGATGAGATCGATTCATGGCACCGTGCGCAATATTTTGATATCGATAATGCAGGCCGGACCAATATCGAGAAATTATTGAGGTATGGACAAAGTTATCAGGAAAATAAAAATGAAGTGGAAAATTCCCTGTTTGCAGATTTCGCTGATGAAATAAAAATTGAACCTCCGAAAATTCTGCCCGCTCCCGAATGGCCGAATATGTACAAACTCAATAAAGAAAAGGAAATTATCGGTTTTTATCTTTCTGCACATCCATTGGACGAATTTAAATTCCATTATAAGTTCATACAGGGCGTTTTCTCGAAAAAGGAAGTTCTCGAAATGCGGAAAGAGGAGGAAATTATACCGGTGCAAACCGTTCTTTCAACAGTGAAGTTTTCTGACGATGACGCTGCCGATGAGGTTATTGATATGGAACTGGCAGAAGGAGAAGAAATGCCTGAAGAAGAACCTTTAAAAAATGTGGATGCAAAAGGGCAACTTAATTTTTTGAATCTGGATGAGATCGATGCCTTTCGGGATCGGAATTTCGGTGCGGAACAAATTCGGCTTTTCGAAGAAATTTCTGATTATCGGGAGAAACAGAAGTTCAACGCCAATGCAAAAGAATACACTGTGGCCGGGCTTGTGACGGAATACACCATTCGAGATGGCAGAAACAGCGGCGAAAAAGTAGCTTTCATTACTTTGGAAGATTATACTGGAAGCTATTCATTCCGCCTTGGCGACCGCGATTACCTGAGGTTGCGCGACAAACTGGATATTCAGCGTTTTGTGATCCTGAAAATCAAATTTACCATTTCTAAAGACGGACGTGTTTTTGTGAACATTATGGACGTGATTGAGCTGAAGGAAGCCTTCGACAGGTTTGCAAAAAGCCTTTCAGTGGTGATGAACATACAGGATCTCCGGAAAGAAGATGTTGATTTTTTCAAACAGATACTTCAGCAGAACAACGGCGAGCATAAGATTCATTTTTATCTTCGCAATCTTGCAGACAGCAGTCATATAGAACTGCATTCCATGAAAAGCTCAGTACATATTAATCACGATATTTTGGAAGCTTTTACCGTGCAAAATAAATACGAACTCTTTTTGAATTGATTGATTTCAATTGTATTGGTCTCATGGAGATTTGGGTGCGCTGATCTATCACTGAAAAGACATTTTATAGGAATGATATCTGTATACAGATTCATATTAAAGAAAATATTCCAATCTTTTTATTGAGATCAATTACTTTAATAGCAATTGTAAATTCCTAAATTTGGGGCGTATTTTTTTACAATATTCCCATTTATATGTTAATATACGTGTTGTTAATTATCAGATATTGAAATTACATTGGTGTGGAAATTTCAGTCTTCTGTATAATTCCATAGTTTTCATTAACTAAATGTGTGTATTTAGTTATAATTTTTCAATGAATTAACTTATTTTAATATTATATTATTTTTTATTCTATATTTGTTGCGATTAACTTTAAATTAATACAAGTATGAAGAAAATTTTATTTTCGTGTCTATTATTTCTGATAGCCACGGTGACCAATGCTCAGATTAATCTGGGTTCGGGAACAACACAGACGGGAATCGCTCCCATTGATGTTAACTACGGCTACAGCTACACCCAGCAGATCTTTACCAAGACAGAAATTGGTGCAGCATCTGCAGGAAATATCACCGCAGTTAAGTTTTTTCTTCCGGCTGCAGCGGATATTTCAAATTCGGTAGCATGGAAAGTTTATGTGGGACATACTACTTTATCTACATTTTCAGCAACCACAGCCTGGATTCCTGTCGCATCTCTGACGGAAGTATTTACCGGTAATGTATCAAATGTTGGAGGGGAAGTGACAATTACCTTTAATGCTCCTTTTCCCTACAATAATACCGATAATCTTGTAGTTGCCGTCTTGGAGGATACTCCGGGTTATACTGCCTCATCGAACAGGTTTTATACTTATTCTGGTGTTACTAATTCTACTCTTTATTACAGAAGTGATACTACTGTTCCTAACCCGGCTTCTCCACCTACAGGAACCAGAAGTGCAACTAAATCCAGAACGGGATTAATTGGGCTCACTCCATTGCCTCCTGCATGTCCTTCATTGACAGCTCCAAGTGCCGGATCTACTACAGTGAGTTCTACTCCTACATTCACTTGGTCCGCAGCAGCAAATGCAGCCGGATATAGAGTGTCCCTTGGGACAACCCCTGGAGGTACAGATCTTATGAATAAAGTAGATGTTGGTGCAGTTACCTCGTATCAATATACAGCGGGATTAATGTATGGAACTCAGTATTATCTTACCGTGTATTCTTATAACGTATCGGGGGAATCTACAGGATGTACAGAACGTACCTTTACTATAACTACTACCGTTCCTTGTCCTACGGTTACGCTTCCTGTTGCAAATGCACAAAATATGAGTCTCACTCCTACATTTACATGGAATCCCGTGGCATCCGTAAGTGGATATCGCATTTCAATAGGAACCACATCTGGAGGTACTGATATTTTAAATTCAGAAGATGTGGGGAATGTTACCACCTATACTTACAATGGGTCTACTGTATTAACCAAAGGAACCATCTACTATTACACCATTTCAGCATACGGTGCTTCGGGAACTACTTCAGCTACCTGTTCTGCGAGAAATTTCACTACTGTATGTGATCCTGTTGTTTCTGTGACTGAGAATTTTGATTCATATACAACGGGAGATTTAGTGCCTCAGTGTTGGTTCAGGTTGGTACCTCCTACATCTGCAGGAAACCAGACCATTACCACAACGACTCCTGCATCGGGAACTCGCAATATTTATCAGAATGCAGCTGCTACTGCTAATCCAGTTATTGTAGTACTGCCTTCTACTTCAAATGTGAACGCAGGTACTCATTGGTTAAGATTTAAAGCAAGAGTAAGTTCAGGGGCGCCGGGAATGCTCCATGTCGGCTACGTAACGGATGTTAACGATTATAACTCATTTAATTTAATTCAATCCTTAACAATTAATAATACTTCATATACAGCTGCTGATTCCGAATATACAGTTGCAGTTCCTAATACAGTTCCGTCCGGAGCTAGAATTGCCATTAAAAATGATGCAGACGGTAAATCTTATTATTGGGATGATGTTTTCTGGGAACAAGCCCCGGCTTGTATAGAACCTTTTGGAACGAGTATTTCAGGTGTAACTTCGAATTCAGCTACCGTGAACTGGACTGCATCACCGAGTTCTCCTGCAAATGGATATTCAGTATATTATTCTACAGTGAACACTGCTCCTACAAGTACTACAGTTTTAGACGTTACCAACTCAGTTACTTCTATGGGTATCAGTGCTCCATTGTCTGGGCTTTCTTCCAATACAGTATATTATGTTTGGGTTAGAGCAAATTGCTCTGCAACGGAGTTCAGCGAATGGGTATCTGTAGCAAGTTTTACTACTGCATGTAATAGTACTAATGTTCCCTACGCAGAAAACTTTGAAAGTGTGACTGTACCTGGTATGCCAGCTTGTACAATGTTAGAAAACGCTGGAACCGGTAATAACTGGAATACCTACGTAGGTTCAGGTGATTTTAATACTAAAGTGCTAAATTATCTGTATAATAGTACTAATCCCGCTAACGCCTGGTTCTTTACACAAGGTATCAATATGACTGCAGGTATTTCTTATCGTATTAAATATGATTATGGAAATGCAAGTAGTACAACATACCCAGAAAAATTAAAGATCGCTTATGGTACGTCCGCTTCTAGCACGGCAATGAATACTATATTGGCTGATCATCCAAATGTTGTAAACGGAACCACAGCTATAAATAATTTTGTTGACTTTGTTCCAGTTGCCACAGGAGTATATTATTTCGGATTTAATGCATATTCTGATGCTGATATGAACAGACTGTATGTAGATAATATCTATATCGATGTAACGCCCTCCTGCTCTGAACCAACTGCATTAGTATTAGATGGAAGCACAGTAGTATCGGTAAGTGTATCATGGACAGCACCAAGTGTTGCTCCGGCTAATGGGTATGAAATCTACTACAGTACCGTGAATACAGCCCCAGATGCCACTACCATTTTGGATGCTACAAATTCTGTAACATCTGCAACAGTATCTGCAACCATTAATGGTCTCACTAACGATACCGTATATTATATATGGGTAAGAGCTAAATGTGTGGCTTCCGATGTTAGTATTTGGACTGGACCAGTAGTGGCGTCAACAGGATATTGCCCAGTAAGTACAACAAATCAAAACACCTGGTTCACCAATTTTACTTCCACCGGTGCTGTAATTAACTTGAATTATAATTCTCCCACAGCAGCGGCGGGAACTAACGGTTATCAAAACCTTTCTGCTTCGCAGAAATTAGCTAATTATGCAGGTAGCACTACTCCAATTGCGTTTACTGTAGGAGGTGGGTCTACTTCTGGTGTAGCAGTGTGGATAGACTGGAATAATGATCTGCAGTTTGATGCATCAGAAAGAGTGTATAATACTACTTCTTATACAAATGGAACTTCAGGAAATATCACGGTACCTGCTGGTAC
>JAANMW010002128.1_pt1 | contig 18553 bp, 17 predicted proteins | sample 7279671 | NCBI WGS metagenome assembly JAANMW01 (sample SAMN14094541, study PRJNA606508) | bioreactor metagenome | isolation source: A lab-scale SPAN reactor treating ammonium-rich wastewater day 247 | place: Ireland: Galway | collected 2017-09-19
ACGGCCGCATCCACAAGATCAGCGAAGAGCTGGTCTGGACCTACGACACCGCCGATTTCATGCGCCCCTGGCGGATCCGGGGTGCGCGGGTGGACCTGATCTTCACCCCCGGCACGTCGTTGATCGCCTCGGTGAAGTTCTTCAGCCCAGGCCGGCGCATGCGGTCCTCGCCTATCACCGCCACGTCGCCGGGGAAGTCGGCCGGGCGGGTCCGGTCCCGCGATCCGGTCACCACCACCTCCGGCGCCCGGGCGGCGTCGCCGGACGCCGCCTCCGGCTGGGTGGCCGGGGGGTCGGCCGGGCCAGCCGGCTCAGCCAGCCCCGGACGGGCCGCCAGGGCCAGCAGCAACCCGATCAGGGCAGGGCGAATCGTCGCCGCGATCGGGTCAGGATGGTCAGGGAGTCGCCGCGTAAGGCCGGCTGGATGAACTGGCATCCGGGACTCTCCAGGTGCGGTATCGATGCTGTGGTCCGGACGGCCCGGACATCCTGCGCCCTATACGGACGCAAGCCGCTGATCGGGACAGGATTCACGGGCCCGTTCCTTCGCCGAGGGCAACCTGCGAACCGCCGACAGGCGCCCGGCCGGCGCCGCCGCGCCTCAAAGAGAGGCGTCCGGACCTATCTGCGGCCAAGCCCGGCGCCGGACGGCGCCCGGGATACCCCTCTTGGAGTGCGGCGGCCGCGACGCCGCTCTATGGAGTGCCGCGGCATCGACGCCGCTCTATGGATGCAGCGGCCGCGACGCCGCTTTCGAGTGTGCCCGCGCCGATCCAAAGCGGCGTCGCTGGCGCCGCACTCCATAACTGGCCGCGCCCAGACGAGCCGTCAACTGAAAAAGGGGATAGTCCCCTTCTTGATTTGACAACCCGGCCGGGCGACGGGGCGCGGGTCGCCGGCCTGGTCGGGCAGGTGGACTGGGGGTATCAGGGGTCGACAGGTCGATAGAGGATAGCAGCGGGCAGGGATGTCCGCTTTCTGGGAGCGGAGGCCCCCGCCATGAAACTGAGCGACCTGTCGCGGCGTCTTCCCGACGAAATCTGGACAACCTTCGAGCCGATCCTGCCACCAGCGGTCTGGTGCGGCAACGGCCGGCCGCCCTGCGGCAACCGCGAAGTCCTGCACGGGCTGTTGTACGTGCTGGTCAGCGGCATCGGCTGGGAGATGGTCCCGGCCTGCTTTCCGTGCGGCAAGACCATCCAGAATCGGCTCAAAGTGTGGCTGGAACTGGATTGCTTTCGCATCGCCTGGCGGGCGTTGGCCGAGAAGTACGAGCGATTGCGAGGCATCAACTGGGACAAGGTGCTTCTCGACGGGTCCAAGCACAAGGCCCCAAAGGGGGGGCGAGTACGGGACCTTCTCCGGTCGATCGCGCTAAGTGCGGCACAGCAATGCACTTGGCAACCGATGAACGCGGCATGCCCCTCGGGGCAACTGTAACCCGATCTGCCGCCAACGATGGCCAGCAGACCGAGGAACTGCTCAAGGCGTTGGTCGTCAAGCCGCCGGCAGCGGACGTGCCGGTCGCTCAGCCGGACCCGCGCGACCTGCCGACGGCACGGGCCGACGGGGCCTATGGCAACGGACCGACGCGTCAGCGAGCCATCGCCGCCGGCTTCCACATGGAGGCCCCCAGCCGGGGCCAGGCCAAGCAGCCGGGCGTGGGAACGGTTCGCAATGCCGTCGAACGTGGCCATGCGTTCTTCGCTCAGTTCGGCCGGGTCGTCCGGCGGTTTGACCGTTGCGCCCGACGTTATCTCGGATGGATTCAGTTGGCCGCCTGCGTTATCTTCGTCCGAGCAGGTTTTTTCCTGTAGCTCTAAGTAGGGCGCCGCTGCCGCGGCTGAAGACGCGGGCCCCGCCTTGCAGGGACGGCGCCCCTGGGCCCCGGCACGGCCTGGGGAACGCCGGTTGCCAAGCTCACCGCCTGGGGCCAGGAAAGGCGTTCCGACTGGTCGGGAATGATATACCACCCTCCATTCTCGGGGCGCAGTACTCAGTATGCTTGGCGCCCTTGGCGCCTTGGTCATTGAGTGCGTGAATCAATTGATCCGAGGCCAAGTTCGAGGATGCGGCACGGATATCGGGACAGCCTCGCGCCCAAGACAGGCCCGAAGTCTTCGGCCGTGAGCTCAGCCGAACGGGCCGACCGCATGCAGGGGCACCCAATCCCGATTCACCGGGATTGGGGTCCCCAGTCGGAGGCGCGAGCCTCCGGTACGTGGCCCGTTGAATGATTAGCCCCCGCAGGGCGACAGCAGGACCCGTCGCGAACGCTGCTGCCGCCCCCTTTGGGGGTTTGGGGGGTACTTCACGGCGGCTACCGGAGGCTCGCGCCTCCGGCTGGATGCTGCCGCCCCGTTCGGCTGAGCTCACGGCCGAAGCCTCCGGGGCTATGCCGGTGCCGCAGGGTTGGTTGGTGCGCAGCCTACCCATGCTGCCGCCCCTTTGAGGCTATGCCGGTGGCCGGCTCAAGATGCGCCGGGGCTGTGCGACTGGCCGGGTCAAGGGGCCACAGTATCCGCCTGCTCCTTGTTCATTGGGCATTGGCCTTTGGTCATTGGTCATTGGTCATTGGTCACTGGTCATCCGCCATTGCGTCGATCGGGTGTCGAAACGTGGGCCCTGCTCGCTCATTCCGCGGAGTTGGCGCGAACCGCACAGTCCGGCCTCGTGTTGCCTTCGGCGCCGTGGGTTGGCTCGGGGGAAACAGGCAGGCGATTCGTCGCGCCTTCCGTAACTCGACGAACCGCCTGCGGGTGTGCCGGGCGCCAGTCCCTGGGGCCCGGGTTATCTGGACAATTCCGACTCGAAGCGCCCGACCACGTCGCGGGCGGGCTGGCTCACCGACCCGCCGGAGGTCTCCCACTCCAGCAGCAGGTCGTCGGCCAGCCGCCTCTCAACCCGCCGGCAGGCCTGGATGACCGTGGCGTGGTTCTTGTTGCCCATGTACTTGCCGATGTCGGGGAAGCTCAGGTCGGTCAGCTTGCGTGCCAGGTACATCGCCACCGATCGCGCCGTGCTGACGGTGCGGCACTTGCGGGAGCTGTGCAGGTCGGCCGGTCGCAGACCGAAGTAGGTGGACACCATCGCCTCGACGTCGCCGAGGCGGACGGCCGGGGCGACGGTGGAGATGTGGTCCGCCAGCATGTTCCGCACCCGCCCCAGGTCCACCTCGACGTGGTCGAGCGTGCGGTAGGCCAGCAGCTTGAACAGGGCGCCTTCCAGTTCGCGGACGCTGTCGCGGATGTTGTCGGCGATGTAGTCGACGACTTCGGGCGACAGCGACAGGCCCAGCGAGGCGGCCCGGCGACGCAGGATGGTCCGCCGGGTGTCCGGGTCCGGTTTGTCCACCTTGGCGACCATGCCCGAGACAAAGCGATTGACCAGGGGCTCAGTGAGCTGTCCGATCAGCTTGGGGTGGGCGTCGGAGGCCATGACGATCTGTCGGCCGGCCGAACTGATCTCGTTGAAGGTGTACAGGAACTCGGCCTGGGTGGCAGTCTTGTCGGACAGGAAGTGCACGTCGTCGATGACCAGCACGTCGACGCCGCGGAAACGGGCGCGGAAGCGGTCCACCTTCTTGGACTGGAGGGCCCAGAGGAACTGGTTGGTGAATTCCTCAGCCGAGCAGTACATCCAGCGGCTGCCGCCTTCGCCCAGGGCGTTGCAGACGCCCTGGAGCAGGTGGGTCTTGCCCAGCCCGCACCCGCCGTGGACGAAGAGGGGATTGAAGCGCTGTCCGGGCGAGCGGGCCGCCTCCTGGGCGCAGTTGAAGGCGAGCTGGTTGCTGGGCCCGACGACGAAGTCCTCCAGGCGGAACCGAGAGTGCCACCGCCCGTTGCCGTTGGTGCGGTGCGGGGGGCTGGGCCGGTCGATCTGCCGCTGGACGTAGCTGGCCTGGTGGTCGAGCTGCCTCTTTCGCAGATTGGCGAACAGGCTGGGATCGACGACGGTGTGCACCTGGGGCGCCCGTCCGAGCACCTGGGAGGCGGCCGAGCCGATGTCCTCGGCGAAGTGCCGCTCGATCCACTGCCCGATGAAGTGGTTGGGCACGCTGACCTGAAGGTGCTCGCCGTCCAGCCGCAGGCGCGTCGAGTTCTTGAACCACACCTGGTACTTTCGAGGACCCACCTGATCGGCGATCAGCCTGGTGATCCGGTCCAGGCAGCCTCGTGTGTCGGCGTTCACACCAGAATCCTCCTGGTGGCAAGTTCTACTCCGCGCCCGGGACGCATCCATGGCCGGGGCTGTCGCCCGACCCGCCCGACCGCGATCCGCACACCCCGGCAAGCCGCGGGGCCCGGCCGGCGTCAGCCGCAGACTTCGCGCACTGATCGCGTCACCCGCAATCCATACCGCCTCAACAACATCGTCGAGTTGGCCCTTCCGATCCGCGATTTGCCGAACGGCTCTCGATAGCTTGTGAGGGGAATTTAACGCCGCGGCCATCGTTAGTCAACAGCCCGCACGCCGGATTCTTTTCCACCGCGCTGCAAGTCGTGAGGGGACAACGGCTGGGTCGCCGAAAAAAACTTTCTCGTCACCGCTTATGCACAATCGCGCGCTGCGCTGTGGATAAGATGTGCATCACCGGGCAGACGTCGGGCAAGCGTGGGCGCGGCGTTTTTCGACGGCCGCCGCGCCGCCCGCGCGCCCGGCGGCGCCATTCACAGCGCCGCAAGGCCCCAGCCGCGGGCAAAGGCCGTCTCGGCCAGCGGGCGGCGCTGCCGGGCGGCCGTTTCGCCCGACCGGAACGCTTCCGGAAGGTCCTCGACGCGGCCCGGGTAGCCCAGGGCGATCGCCGCCACCGGCTCGAACTCCTCGGGCACGCCGTACGTCTTTCGGACGGCGTCCAGGTCGATTCCGGCCATCTGGTGCGCGTAGATGCCCAGCGCCATCGCCTGGAGCACCAGGTGCGCCGAGGCCAGTCCGACGTCGTGCTGCCAGACGCGGTTGGGCTGGCTGCTGTGCGTGAAACGCGTCCGGCCGATCGCGAACAGCAGCAGCGGGCAGCCGCCGGCCCACTGGCGGTTGCGTTCGTTCAGGCACGCCAGGGCGGCAGCGAACTGCTCGGGCTGTTCGCGGCGGGCGACGACGTAACGCCACGGCTGCTCGTTGAAACTCGACGCCGCCCACTGGGCCGCGGCCAGGATCGTCCGCAGGTCGCTCTCGGCGACAGGCTGCTGGCTGAAGGCCCGCGGGCTCCAGCGAAAGCGCACCACGTCCAGGATCGGGGCATCGGCCTGCGCGGGTTTGACGGCGACATCCACTCTTCGCCTCCTTCTGCACGATTGGACCGGCCAGGTCCGCCAACGTACGCGATTCGCCGCGCGGATCGCCCGCATGCCGGCGCGGACCATCGAAAAGCCGCCGGCCGACGCGGCCGCGCTCAGCCGGCCAGCCGCTTGTCCAATTCCGCCAGGATCGCCATCCACTGCTCAGAGATGTGCGGAAACTCATAGGTCAGCAGGTCGCCCAGCAGCACCAGGTCGCGGTCCTCCAGGGCGCTCTTCACCTCGCCCAGCCGGGCGGTCAGCTCGCCGATGGTCTGGCCCATCGACCGCCCGCCGACCCGCAGGCGGTCCAGGTCCAGGCGGTTGAGCCGGACGGCCTGGCTGACGGCCTCCTGGGCGGCCTTGTACAGCCCCAGGCATCCGGTCAGGGCCTCCATGGCCTTGACGGTCTGACCCGCCGCCAGACGCCCCGCCGCCTCCTGCTGGAGCACCGTGCTGTCGGCGAACAGCGCGCGGACCCCCCCGACCGTCCCCCGCGCCAAGGCCCGCGGGCAGGCGGTCTCGAACCGCACCTCGGCGACCTGCCCGCACGGCCGGGCCAGCCATTGCTCCAGCTCGTCCACCTCGATCGCCGAACCGCCGATGCTCATGTTGGCCAGCACCCGCCGATCGGTGGCCACCTTCGCCCTCACCCGCTCGACCAGCCCCCCCAGCGGCAGTTGCCCGGACACCTCCACGTCGACCGACTGACCGTCTATCAGGACATGCATCCCTGCGTCCTCCACTGTGGATTCCTGCGGCACGCACGCGGGCCGCGCCCGGGACCGATCACCGCCGCTCCCCGACGCGCCCCGCACCGGGCGTCATTCCTTCGCCACCGATTCGTGCCAGCGCCGCTCCATCGCCTCCAGCCATCCGGGCTGGTTGTCCAGAAACAAGACCCGGCTCAGGGCCACCGACGGCTTCTGCCCGTCTTTGAGCTGGCCCAGCAAGGCGTTCATTTGAGCATCGGTCAGGTTCCGACGCAAGAAGCCGGTCCAACTGGCCGCCTCGACGTAAAAGCTGGCCGGGCGGTCCAGTTCCGGCTGGATCCGGTCGATCATCTCGACCAGCGGCGTGGCCGCCTGGCGATTCAGCAGCTCGCCCATCCGACCGGCGGTGCTCTGCCCGGCGTCGGACTCCGCCAGGCACGCCAGCCCCTCGTCCAACCACAGCGGGCAGGCGGTCTGCCCGAAGTATTCTCGAAGCACCACGTGGGCCAGCTCGTGGGGCAGCTCCCGCGACAGCAGCGAGGCCCGGAACAGGTTCTTGTCGTCGACCTGCCACAGCAGCACGGCCCGTCGGGCGGTGCCGTCGGGTCGGGGGGCGAACAGATATCCGCCGCCGCACCAGTGCGGCGCCGGCAGGGCCTTCAAAAACGCCGCCTGGTCAGGGTAGACGATCAGCTCGATGCGGTGCGGGAATAACTGGTCGCCCAGCACCGTCCGGCGCACCCGATCGAAGATGATCTCGACGCGTTCAGCCAGCACGTCGGCCAGGACCGGGTTGGTCGTGGTGATGTCGAAGTGCTCGGTCCGCTGGGTGGTCGTCTGGGGGTAGACGACGCTCATGGCCGCCTGCTGCTCGGGCCGCAAGGCAAACGGATCGGCCCCCGCTGGCGCGGGGGCGGGCGCTGCCCCCTGCGATTCAATCCGCCGGGTCAGCCGGGCCGCCGCCTCGGCGGCGATGGCCGCGCTGCGGGGGTCAGGCCGCTCGGCCACCACCGCCTGGTAGAGCTGGCGGGCGTTGGCGGGCTGGTCGCTTCGCTCGCAGGCGTCGGCCAGCAGCATCCGCAGACGAACGTGGCGGGGATAGCGTCTCAGCAGGTCGGCCAGGCGGGCGGCGGCCCGGTCGTAGTGCCCGTCGGCGAACGAGGCGGCGGCCTGGTAGAACGCCGGGTCGGCGTCCAGGGGATCGTCGGCCCACGCCCGTCCGGGCAGGCACACCGCCCAGCCCGCCGCCAGGACCGCCAGCGGGGCACACAGGCCCGCCCACAGCTTTCGCCGCCTATTCATCTGTGACCCGACTCCCGCGAGCCCAATGTCGAATGACGAATGACGAATGACAAATGAATGACCAATGACCAATGCCCAATGTCCAATGACTAATGACCCATGTCGGGCGGTTCGGGGCTGGGGCTTCCGCCCGGTCGAGCTGTTACGGCCTCCCTTGATTTTACATCCTGCATTTTGCACTTTGCATTCTGCATTCTGTCCGGGCGGCCCTGGTCCTGACTTTACGTCGGCAGCGCTCTCGGCGCTGTGCCGTTTGGCGGCGGCCCCAGGCCGACGCGGGACTACGGTCCCAGCGCCCGGGCGGTCTCCGAGAGCTTCAACTCGTCTTCCAGCGTCTTACGCAACGCTTTGACGGTAATTATATCCTCCTGGGTCATGCTGATGACCAGGGCCAGCTCCTGCTGGTAGGGCGCCGCCAGGACCAGCACCTCGTCCAGTTCCCTCTGAATCTCGTCCAGCAACGAGAGGACCAGCTTGAGGTGGTTGCGGTAACCCTGGCGGGACTTGACCACCATCGAGCCGTCCGGCTGCTTGCCCACGAAACCGGGCAACTGGCGGATCAGGCCGTCGACCCGCAGGGCCACCGCCTCGGCGCCGGCCTGGCTGACGCGAATCAGCCGGCGGCGGACCTCCACCCGGTAGCTGCGGGCGATATTGGGGTTCAGTCCCTCGGCCCGGACGAAGAAGTCATCGGCTTGGCGGTAGAGCCCCTCCGATCGCGGGACGTCGGTCACCTCCGCCTGGCGGGCCTTGCTCATGACCGCCTCGCCCTGGGCGATCAGGGCCTTGGCCCGGTCCCTCAGGGCGCACTGGAGCACCGCGTCTTCGCTGAGCGAGTAGAAGCCCGAGCGGGCCGGTTCGTCCGAGCCGGCGCCGGCGACCGCCTGGGCGAACTCGTCCACCTGCACCAGGTACAGCCCGCTGGGGTGCTCCCGGAGCAGCTCCGCCGCACTGGCGAAGCGGCTGGACTGCGGATCGCCGGGCGCCAGCCCCCGGGCCAATTCCTCGTAGTATGCCAGCGCCTCACTGAAGCAGCCCATCCGCCTCGACGCCGACGCCGCCAGCTCCAGGAAGTCCCTCCGGTCCGCCGGGGAGAGCAGCCCTCCCAGCGCCTGGCGGGCGGCCAGGTCCACCGCCGCGTTCAGCCCGTCCACCAGCCACCCCCGCAGTTGCTCCTTCAGGGTCGTCGAGTCCGACCACGCCCCGTTCATCCACACCTGCCCCAGGGCCAGGTTGGGCTCGGCCAGGTCCGGCTGTATCCGGACCGCCGCGGCAAACAGGTCCCTGGCCGGACCGGGCAGCTCGTGCTGCGCCGCCCACAGCCCCTCGAGGTAGTGGCCCCGGGCGTCGCGGGCGTCCAGCCGCTGCACCCGGGTCGCCAGCACCGTGTAAGGATCGTCCGAGTATTCGATGCGGGCGACGCGGGCCCGGTCCAGGGTGATCGACCCGCTCTCGAATTCAACGATGACCCGGTTGCCCTCTACTCGCACCTTCCCCTCGCGGCTGCCCCCGTCCACCAGGTAGACTCGGTCCGCCAGGGCGGATGCCCCCGACCCTGCCGCAACGGCCAGCAGGACGGCCAGCCATCTGTGATTGGATCGCATCGCCTGATCCTGTCGGGTCCGACTCCTCCGGCCGTCCAGCAAACCGTCGCGGCCGGCCAACCCCATGCTACGTCCACGCGGCGGGTCGATCAATCATTTTGCCGCGCCGCACAGGTGAAGTACATGCCCAAACAGGCCGATCTGAGACGCGGGGCCCGTCACCGAATAGGATATCGGAAAACCGGCCATGTTTACCAGAATCAACATCCGGGGCACTTGATGTTGACAAAAAGCAACAACCGACTGTCCACGCACCCTGGGGCGGGCGGAAGAGCGGGAAATTCGCACGACCCCAACCCTTTATATTTCAATGAGTTGAGTGAATCAGAAAAACAATGGCCCAGGCAAGTTGATTCCTGGCACACGCTTTGCTATATAATTCCGGCAGTGAGAAGGTTGAGAGAACGGGCGCAATGCGCTCGAACCCTAGGCCAGAGAGAGAGGGCGATCGTGACTACCTTCAATTTGGGCGGTCGGCGTATGGGCGTTGTGGCGGCGTTCTGCGCAGCGCTGCTGGTGATGGCCGGGCAGGCCGGGGCAGCCTTCATCTGGGATTTTGACAACCCCCCCGCGCAGGGTCCAACGATCCAGGAGCTGCTCGACACGCATGATGGGCAGATCCAGGTTGGGGACAAGATCTTCAACTTCTTCAACGACTCCGTAACCACCAGCGCCACCGTCGGCACCGTCGCGCCCGGCGCCGATGCCATCCGCGTGGCGGGCATTCGCGTCCCGGCCGGCACGGGCGACTTCGGGCTGCGCTTCAACGGCGGATGGTCGGCCGGCGGGCAGGAGATCGCCGACACGACGCTGCTGTTCCGGGTGGACATTGCCGAGCCGGAGTTGTCCAGTGGTTTCCGGCTGCACGACAACGCCCTGTGGATCAGCGCGTTCGGCGTGTCCGGCACGGGCCAGGGCGGCGTGGTTTCGGTCTCTGAGAATGTCTATGTCCTGAACCCGCGGGAAAACGCGCCGAGCGTCAACCCCTCGATCGCCAACAAGTTCGTCTATTACCGCAGCGACACCGACCAGGAAGTGATGGACGCGGCGGAGTTCAAGACCCCGGCCGGCGCCCCGCTGGAGCTTCCGTCGATCTGGGTGCTCAAGGACGTGGTGGCCAACGGCGGCGACCTGACCGTCGGCGCCGCCCACCTCAGCGAGTTCTACCAGACGTTCAGCCAGACGGTGATCCCGGAGCCGGCCACCATGGGTCTGCTGGCCCTGGGCGGTTTGAGCATGCTGGCGGCCGGGCTGCGTCGCCGGTTCGCCCGCGTCTGACAGGAAGAAAACCGGCCGATTGCGGATCGCCAAGCTCCGCGGCCTGCTTGATTAGTGACGAATCGAATATGTGCGGGCGGCCGGTCGACTGGACATGGCCGCCCGCGTTGCCTATAGTCGGATGCGGTGTTCAAATGCGGAGGGTACGCCATCTGCGGGGCCCCCGCCGAATCGCTTGTAACAATGACGGAGGGTGCAATGTCAACGTATCGCCGGGCGGGCAGACTGTCCGTGTGCGCCTTGACGGTGGCAGTGATGACATTGGCTGGGTCGGTCGGGCCGGCCGACGCCGATCTGGTAACCCTGACCGACCTGAACTCGACGGTCGAAATCGACACCTCCAGCGTGGCCGGGGTGCACGGCTGGACGGTTGACGGGGTTGATCACCTGGACAAGCAGTGGTTCTGGTATCGCGTCGGCGGCGCGGGGGCCGAGGGTCCGATTGACACGCTCACCCAGTCGGGGATCGTCGTGTCAGACGGCAATTTCAACGCCGGCAACGACCAGGTGACGGTCCAGTACACCGGCACCGGCTTTGTCCTGACCCTCACGATGATCCTGACCGGCGGAACGGCCGGCAGCGGCACCAGCAATCTGGCTGAGGCCATTTCCATCCAGAACACCACCGCGGACCCCCTGGAGTTCCACTTCTTCCAGTATGTGAACTTCGACCTGGCCGGGACCCCCGGGTCCGATGAGGCCCAAATCTCCGGCAGCAATACAGCGGTTCAGCAGGACGGCGTCGTGGTCACCGAGACGGTGGTGACCCAGCCGGCCAACCACTACGAAGTCGGTCTGTCCGGCGACGCGCCGAGCATACTGACCCGGTTGCAGGATGCCGGTCCGACGACGCTGGGGGACGTGAGCGGACCGGCCAGCGGCGACGCCCTGTGGGCGTTCCAGTGGGACAAGACGATCGATCCGGGCGGCACGCTGCTGATCAGCAAGGGCAAGCACATCGAGGTGCCCGAACCGGCGACCGTGGGCTTCCTGGCGCTGGGCGGCGTGCTGCTGGTCGCCGGGGCCCTGCGGCGGCGCCGCAGCCAGTAGTGACCGGGGGCTTGTCGCCGGGGCGGCGGACGATCCGGGAACACGCTTGCCGAGGCCCCATCCGGGACCGCGGCAGAGGCAGGTCGAGGTTGTGGAGCCAGTGAGGGACCGGCGGATCGCCGCCTCACGACATTCGTAAAACACAGGAGATTGCGATGGCCAGGCTGCGAATGGCCGGAGGGTTGGGCATCGGAGCGATGACGCTGGCGGCGGTGCTGTGCGTGGTCGGACCTGCCTCGGCCGACCTGGTGACGCTGAACGACCTGAATTCCACGGTCGAGATCGACACCAGCGGCGTGTCGGCCGGCGTCTATTCGTGGCTGGTCGACTCTGCCGAGCAGCTCTCCGACCAGTCGTTCTGGTATCGCGTCGGCGACGCCGGCGGGGAAGCCAACATCGGCACGCTGACCCAGTCGGCCATCAAGATCAACAACGCCAATCTGAACGCCGGCAACGAGCAGTTGCTGGTGCTCTACACCGGCGCCGGGTTCACGGTGACGGTCAACCTCACGCTCACGGGCGGAGCGGCCGGAAGTCTTACCTCGGACCTGCTTGAGGTGATCGCCATCGCCAACACCTCCGGCGAGCCGCTGGACTTTCACTTCTTCCAATATGCCGACTTCGACCTGGACGGGACGGCCGATCTGGACGCCGCGGAAATCTCCGGCGGCAACACCGCCCGTCAGAACGAGGGCGGGGTGATCGCCGAGAGCGTCGACGCCCCCACGCCCAGCCACTACGAGGTCGGACTGGTCACCGACACGCCCAACATCCTGGACCGCCTGCTGGACGGCAACCCGACCACGCTGGGCGATCTGGCCGGTCCGGTCAACGGCGATGCGGCCTGGGCGTTTCAGTGGGACAGGTTGATCCCGGTCGGCGGGACGCTGATCATCAGCAAGGACAAGCACATTTCCGAGACCGAGTTCGTCCCCGAGCCGGCGACCATGGGCCTGTTGGCCCTGGGCGGGCTGAGCCTGCTGGCCGCCGCCATCCGTCCGCGCCGTCGGCCGCGATGAGCCGCGCCCCCCGGCCGCAATTCGGGTTGCAAAGATCAAGTCTCACGGTAAAATTGTCCGATGAGGTGAACGGTTCGGCCTGGGCGGCCGGTCGCCGCGGGTGTAGCTCAGTGGTAGAGCGTCACGTTGCCAACGTGAATGTCGTGGGTTCAAGTCCCATCACCCGCTGTCGGACAATCTGATCGCCTGGCCCGGGCGAGCATGTTGGCGGCGGTTTGCCGGCCACCGGGTCTTGCGGTGTAAATCAGAATAGAGTGCGTCCACGAGGTACCGGCCTACCGGAGCCAGGCGTAGGTCGTGGAGCGCGAATGATCGGCCGAGGACGCCCGTCCGACGCCAGGGAACACGGAAGGCCTGGCGCGGAGAGGTGTCTCCGGCCGATTTCTTTTGGGCCGATTGGCGGCCTGGAAAGGGTGGCGACATGTCCGCCGACGAGAAGGAAGCCCCCGAGTCGCAGCCGGCAGCGGGAAGCCCCGCGGCCGAATCCGCGCCCGCGCCCGAATCCGGGGTTGAAGAGTCCGGGTCTGAGCCCGAGGCGGGGACCGCGGAACAGCCTGAGACCCCGCAAGACGATCTGCCCCCCGTCCAGTGCCAGGTCGAGGACCTGGGCGCCCTCCGACGCAAGCTGACCATCACCGTGCCGGAGGAACGGATTGTCGCCAAGCGCAACGAGACGCTCCACAACCTGTCGACCAAGGCCCAGGTCCCGGGCTTCCGCATCGGCAGGGCCCCCCGACGCCTGATCGAGAAGCGGTTCGGCGGCGAGATGGCCGACGACATCAAGGCCGCGATGATCGCCCAGGGCGTTGAGCAGGCCCTCAAGCAGACCGAGCTGAAGGTGCTGGGCGAGCCGGAGTTGGACATCGAGAAGATCCAGGGCATCGAGCTGCCGCAGTCCGGACCGATGACCTTCGACATCACCCTGGAGGTCCAGCCCGATTTCGAGCTGCCCGAGCTGGAGGGCATTCCCGTCGCTCGACCGTCGGGCACGGTCACGGACGGGGACGTCGAGGAGGAGCTGACCCGCTGGCGGGCCAACGCCGCCACGCTCGAAACCGTCGATGAGCCGGCCCGGCCGGACGACGTGCTGACCGCCGACCTGACGTTTCAGCCGGAAGGCGGCGAGAAGCACGAGCACGTCGGGGTGGCGGTGCCCGTCCGGGCGCAGGCGATCGAGGGCGTGCCGCTGGAGGAGCTGGGCGAGAAACTGACCGGCGCCCAGCCCGGCCAGACCGTTGTGGTCGAGACGACCATCCCGCCGGGCCACCCCGACGAGGCCCTGCGCGGCAAGAAGGCCACGTTCACCATCGCCGTCAAGCAGGTGCGCAGGACGCGGCTGCCCGAGGTCGACCAGGCCTTCGCCGGACGGTTCGGGTTCGACGACGTCGCGGGGCTGCGGTCCTGGCTGCGGGACCGCCTGGAGGCCCAGGTCAGCCAGAACCAGACCCGCGAGATGCGCCGCCACGTGCGCGACTACCTGCTCGGCCGCATCGAGCTGGAACTGCCCGAGGGCGTGCTGGGCCGGATGCAGGAGCGGGCCCTGACCCGACGGGCCAACGAGCTGATGATGCAGGGCGTGCCGCGTGGCGACATCGAGAAGCACATCGACGCCCTGGCCGTCCACGCCGGGGAGGAGGCCGCCCGCGAGCTGAAGGCCCTGTTCATCATGCAGCGGGTGGCGGAAAAACTGGACGTCGAGGTCAGCCAGCAGGAGGTCAACGCGCTGATCTCCCAGATGGCCGCCTACTACAATCGCCGGCCGGACAGCCTCCGCGCCGACCTGGAGCGCCGCGGCGCGATGACGGCCCTGTATCAGCAGATCCTCGAGCAGAAGGCCCTGGACCGGCTGCTGGTTGACGCGAAGATCCAGGACGCCGAGCCGGCGCCCCAGGCGGACCCGCCCGCCGCCGGGCAGGACAGCGCCCCCGGCGACGCGGACACGCGGGGCTGAACCGGACCGCGCCTGGCCGCGGCGGATCGCCGCGCAGACCGCCGGACCCGCCGCCCCGGCCGGACCCTCTTTCGGATAGGACGACCATGAGCCGATCGAACAGCGACGCCTACGACATGCCGATGCCGCAGGCCTACGGGCGCTACCGCGAGATGACCGTCGAAGACCTGCTGCTGGAGAACCGCATCGTCTTCCTGGCCGGGGTCATCGACGAGCGGACGGCCAGCCTGATCGTGATGCGGCTGCTCTATCTCCAGAACCTGAACAAGGACCTGGACATCCACATGTATATCAACTCGCCGGGCGGGATGGTGGACCAGACCCTGGCGATCTACGACACGATGCAGTACATGACCTGCCCGGTGGCGACCTACTGCATCGGGCGGGCCGAGAGCGGCGGCGCCGTCATCCTCACCGCCGGCGCCAAGGGCAAACGCTTCGCCCTGCCCCACGCCCGCATGATGCTGCACCAGCCGTGGGGCGGCGTCTACGGGCAGGCGGCCGACATCCAGATCCAGGCCGAGGAAATCATCAAGAACAAGCGGATCCTCAACGACATCCTCGCCCGGCATACCGGCCGGTCCCTCGAGCAGATCGAGAAGCAGACCGAGCGGGACTACTACCTCAGCGCCGACGAGGCCAAGGAGTTCGGCCTGATCGACGACCTCCTCCGGGACGAGAGCAAGCTGGCGGCCGTCGCATCCGGCAAGGCCGCCGACGGCGGCGACGGCAAGGACAAGAAAAGCGACCGCAAGGGCGAGGGCAAATCGTCATGACCAGCGGGCAGCTCATTCCCATCGTCATCGAGAAGACCGGACGCGGCGAACGCGCCTATGACATCTACTCGCGCCTGCTCCGCGACCGGATCATCTTCCTGGGCACGGAGATCACCGACGAGACGGCCAGCCTGATCATCGCCCAGTTGCTGTTCCTGTCCAACGAGGACAGCACCGCCGACGTGCACTTCTACATCAACTCGCCGGGCGGGTCGGTCACCGCGGGCCTGGGCATCTACGACACCATGCGCTTCCTCCGCTGCGACGTGGCGACCTACTGCATCGGCCAGGCGGCCAGCATGGGGGCCATGCTCATGACCGCGGGCGCCGCGGGCAAGCGCTTCCTGCTGAACAATTCGCGGATCCTGCTGCACCAGCCCCTGATCACCAGCGTGATGCAGGGCCCCGCGACCGACCTGGAGATCCAGGCCCGCGAGATCCTTCGCCTCCGGCGGCGCATCTACGAAATCCTCGCCGAGCACACCGGGCAGACCGTCGAGCGGATCGAGGCCGACTGCGACCGCGACCGCTGGTTCGACAGCGGCGAGGCCCTGGAGTACGGGCTGGCTGACAAGCTCCTGGAAAAAATGCCCGAGATCGCCGCACGCAAGGGAGAGGAGAAGGACTAAGCCCGCGCGCCCGTTTCGCGAGTTTCGCGATCAGGCGTTGACCCTGCCGCGTGCAGCCGGTAGACTGGCTGTTCTGAAACTGAATACGCGTCCGCACCCCTAGCTCAATTGGATAGAGCATCGGTCTACGGAACCGAAGGTTACAGGTTCGAGTCCTGTGGGGTGCGTTGGTGTTGATGCCGCGCGGCGCCCTCCGGTCTTTCGGACGGGTCCGGCCGCCGCCCGACCGGGCCACTGGCCCACCGCAACGGGAATGCCGACCGCCGACGAGACATACATGCGACAGGCCGTCGAGCAGGCCCGCCTGGCCGGTCTGCTCGGCGAAGTGCCCGTGGGGGCGGTGGTCGTCTGCGGCGGGCAGGTGCTCGGGACCGGTCAGAACCGTCGCGTGGCCGACAGCGACCCGACCGCCCACGCCGAGATGATCGCCCTTCGCCGGGCGGCGGCCGCCCGCGGCGACTGGCGCCTGGACGGCTGCGACCTGTTCGTCACCCTCGAACCGTGCCCGATGTGCGCGGGGGCGGCGGTGCTGGCCCGCGTGCGGCGGATCGTCTTCGGACCAGCCGACCCCAAGGCCGGCGCCTGCGGATCGCTGATGAACCTGGCCGAGGACCCGCGGCTGAATCACCGCATCGAGCTGACCGGCGGCGTGCTGGAGGATGAATGCCGCGAACTGCTCCAGGACTTCTTCCGCCGCCAGCGGCAGTTGGGAAAGAAGTGACGATGCCCGACCGTAAGCCTCCCCGCCGCCCGGCCACTTCCCGCCGGCCGTCTGCAAGCCTCTCCCTGCCCGTCCTGCCCGCCGGAAAAGACACCTCCGGCCTGATGACCTGGCCCGTCCGCAGCGCCTGCGGGCCCGACGGCAAGGGCGACTGCCGCATCTGCAAGGGCCGCTGCTGCACCTACGTGGTGGTAGGCATCCCCCGCCCGCGGAGCAAAGTCGACGTGGACGAGATCCGCTGGTTCCTCGCCCACGAGAACCTCCAGGTCTACATCGAGGACGGCGACTGGCACCTCCAGTTCTACACGCGCTGCACGCACCTGACCGGGCAGGGCCTGTGCGACATCTACGAGGACCGCTTCGACGTCTGCCGCGAGCACGACACCGAAACCTGCGAGATGAGCAGCGGCAAGACCGACGAGACGACCTTCACCACGACCGAGCAGTTCGACCGGTGGTGGAAGAGGCACAAGGCTCGCAATCGCCGCAAGCGCGCGAAGAAATCCTGATTCATTCTCGAGGCGCCGAGTCAAAGCCCAGGGATGACCCGCCTGCGTCCTGAGACGAAGGCGGGGCATCCCTGGGCTTTCGTCGCGCAGCGACGGTGGGCGCAACCCCGTTGGCGCGGACCCGATCGACGACTATCATCCCGGTTCACGCAATCCGATGGAGGACCGCATGCCCACTGGACCCGTCGCCGACCTGTTGTCCGGTCGCACGCCCCGTCGCCTGCCCTGGGTGCCGGAGCTGAACGAGGGCTTCGTCCGCAAGCTGCTGAACGCCCCGCCGGGCACGCCCCGCCCGTATCGCGAGCTGGAATCGGAGGCCGCACGCCGCATCGGCGCCGACTACCTGCACCGCGTCGTCTCGGTCCGCACCATGCATCACCGCGTCCAAGTCGAGCAGCAGGACGGCGGCGTGACGGTCATCCGCACGCCGGCCGGCGACCTGCGCCGTCAGCGGACCTGGGACTCCAACAGCGGCACGTCGTTCACCCGCGAGCACCTGGTCAAGGGCCCCGAGTCCTTCGCCGCCTACCGGGCGATGATCCAGGACGAGACCTACGAGCCGGACTACGCCAAGGCCGAGACCGAGATCGCCGACAGCGACCTGGCGACGATCGACGTGCCGGCGACCCCGCTCCAGCACCTGATCATGTGGGACATGGGCGTGCAGGAGGCGCTCATGTGCATGCTGGAGCACCCGGAGGAGATGACCGAGCTGCTGGGCTGCGTGCACGAGAGGAACAAGGAGTATTACCGCGTCGCCGCCGCCGGGCCGGGGCAGGTCTTCCGCCCGATGGAGGACACCTCCAGCAAGCTGACCGGCCCGCGAATGTACGCCGAGCACTGCGTCTGGCAGCTCAACGAATACGCCGCCATCGTGCACGCGGCGGGCAAGACCTTCCTGCCGCACATGTGCGGACACCTCGGCGGGGCCATGACCGACGTGCTGGCCCGCGTCGACCTGGACGGCATCGAGGCGATCACCCCCCCGCCCCTGGGCGACGCCGATCTGCCCGCGATGCGGCGGAAACTGGGCGACGTCTGGCTGATCGGGGGCGTCGACCCGTCGATGTACGCCACCGCCACTCCCGACCAGATGGCCGACCACGTCCGCGGCACGCTGGATCGGATGCGCGGCGACCGGCGATTCATCCTCGGCCACGAGGAGATCCCGGTCGCGGCCAGGCTGGAAAACGTACAGGTGGTCGCCGACCTGATCCGGCAGACCGCCGACGGGTTCTACGACTAGGCGCCTCCCGCACCGCGGCGACTTGAAGGGCAGCGCGCCGCGACCGAACGGGCAGCGCGTTCGAGACATGCTTCCGAAGTTCCCGACTCGCGGCACGCTGGAGCAACCATGAAACGCGCTATCCTCATCGGCGACTCGATCCGCATGGGCTACCAGCCCCTGGTCGCCGGGCGGTTGGCCGGGCGCGTCGACGTCGCCGGTCCCGAGCAGAACGGCGGGGACAGCCGGCGGGTGCTGGGCGAGCTGGCAAACTGGCTGGCCGCCGGGCCGACGCCGGACGTCGTCCACCTCAACTGCGGGCTGCACGACCTGAAGCTATTGGGCGAGACCGGCGACTACCAGGTGCCGCTGGACGAGTACACCCGGAACGTCCCGGCCATCCTCGCCCGCCTCGGTGAGCTGGTCCCGTCCGCGCGGCTGGTCTGGGCGACCATCACGCCCGTGGTCGACGAGCGTTACGCCGGCCGAAAAGACTTCAC
>JAANMW010002131.1_pt1 | contig 18548 bp, 12 predicted proteins | sample 7279671 | NCBI WGS metagenome assembly JAANMW01 (sample SAMN14094541, study PRJNA606508) | bioreactor metagenome | isolation source: A lab-scale SPAN reactor treating ammonium-rich wastewater day 247 | place: Ireland: Galway | collected 2017-09-19
GGCCCTCCAACCCCGCGCCAGTATACTAGCCGGCGGACCATGGCGATCTCGCGCAGGACAATCATCCTCGGCAGCCTCGCGGCCGGCGGCGGGCTGGCCGTATGGGCCATCGCCCGGCGGCTGGACGACAGCGCCGCGGCCGCGCGCTTCGCCGCCTCCACGCCGGGGGCGAAGGCCGTCAACGCCTGGGTGAAGATCGGCGCAGAGGGCGAGGTCATCCTCGGGGTGCACCGGGCCGAGATGGGCCAGGGCGTGACCACCTCGCTGCCCATGCTGCTGGCCGAGGAACTCGACGTCGACTGGCAGCAGGTGCGATTCGAGTTCACGCCGGTCGATCGCGCCTACTACAACTTCGGTCCCGCGCAGCGCACCGGACCGCTGGCGGCACTGGAGGCCGGCAGCCTCGCGGAGCGCATTGCCCGCGACGCGTTCCACGCCATGGGCCATGCCGTGACACTCGGCAGCGCCAGCATGCTGGACGCCTGGGATACCGTGCGCGGCGCCGGCGCCGCGGCGCGCGCCATGCTGGTGGCAGCGGCCGCGAGACGCTGGGCCGTGCCGGCAGCAAGGCTGCAGAGCTTCCGCGGGCTGGTGGTGGATCCCGTGACCGGCGCCAGCCTGTCCTATGGCGAACTGGCCGAAGCCGCCGCGAACGAACCGGTGCCCCGCGACCTGCCGTTGCGCGACCCGGCCAGGTTCCGCCTGGTCGGCACCTCGCCGCAGCGCCTGGACATCCCCGCCAAGGTCACCGGCGAGGCGCGCTACGGCATCGACACCGTGCTGCCGGGCATGCTCTTCGCCGCCGTGCGCCACAGCCCGCTGGTGGGCACGCGCATCGCCGGCATCGACAACGCGCCGGAGGTGAGCAGCCTGCCGGGCGTCTCCGGCGTGGTGCGCCTCGGCTCGACGGCGGTGGCGGTGGTCGCGGCGGACAGCTGGACGGCGCTGCGTGCCGCCGCCCGCCTGTCGCTGAAGCCCGAGCCGGCCGACCGGCTGGCGCTGTCCGGCGCTGCGCAGGCCGTGAGCTGGCGGCGCGCGCTGGATGACCCGGACCCGGCGGTGTTCCGCGAGGAGGGTGATGTCGCACCGCGCTGCAGGCAGGCGCGGTGGTCGAGGCCGTCTACGAGCAGCCGTACCTCGCGCACCTGTGCATGGAGCCGATGAACTGCACCGCGCGGGTGGACGACAGCGGCGTCACGCTCTGGGTCGGCACGCAGGCGGCGAGCATCGCCCGCGACGTCGCGGCGCAGGTGGCGGGGGTTCCGGCGGCGAAGGTGACGGTCTACAGCAGCTTCCTCGGCGGCGGCTTCGGCCGGCGCGCGGAAATGGACTTCGTGCGCCATGCGGTCGGTGCTGCGCGGGCCTGGCCGGGGCGACCGGTGAAGCTCCTCTATTCACGCGAGGAGGATGTGCGCGCCGACATGTTCCGCCCGGCCACCGTGGCGCGCGCCCGCGCCAGGCTCGATGCCGGCGGGCGCATCGCCGTGCTCGACTACGTGCTGGCGTCGCAGTCGGTCGCCGCCAGCTATTTCCGCAGGACGCCGACGCCACGCGGTGGCGACGCACGCGCCGACGCCGCCGCCATGTCCGGCGCGGCCAACCTGCCCTACACCGGCATCCGCCACCTGCGCTGCGCCTTCCAGCCGCGCGAGACCGGCGTGCCGGTCGGCTTCTGGCGCAGCACCGGGTACTCCCAGAACTGCTTTGTCATCGAGTCCTTCATGGACGAGCTGGCGCATGCCGCCGGCCAGGATCCGCTCGCTTTCCGCCTGGCGCACCTCGACGGCCGCCCGAAGCACCAGGCGGTGCTGCGCGAGGCCGCGCGGCGCGCCGGCTGGGGCCAGCCGCTGCCGGCGGGGCAGGGCCGCGGCCTCGCTTTCATCGAAAGCCACGACAGCCTCGTCGCCCAGGTGGTCGAGGTGGCGGTGGATGCCGATGCCGGCAGCGACAAACCCGGCTTCCGCGTGCTGCGCGTCAGCTGCGTCATCGACCCGCGTGTCGTCATCCACCCCGACACCGTCGTCGCGCAGATGGAGGGCGGCATCCTCGACGGACTCTCTGCGGCGCTCTACGGGCGCATCAGCATCCGTGGCGGCGTAGTGGAGCAGGGCAACTTCGACGACTGCCGGCTGCTGTCCCTGGCGGAGACGCCGGAGATCAGCGTGCAGCTGCTACCCCAGGGCGGGCGTCCCGGCGGTGTCGGCGAGCCCGGCGTGCCAGGCCTGGCACCGGCGCTCGCCAACGCGCTCTTCGCGGCGACGGGGCGGCGGCTGCGCAGCATGCCTTTCAGGCTCTAGTCCAGAAGCCGTCGATTGCCGTGGCGACAAATCTCAGGTGAAATCCCGCGGCAGACTACGAAGCCGTCTACTTGCCTTCGAGCGCCGGCTGCCTTTCCCTCTCCGCCGATGGCGCTTGCTCGTCGGATGATGTGGCTGGTGGTTCCTGCGAGCCGGTGTGCGATGCAAAAACGCTGGTGGCACCGTTTCGCTGGAATGCAATCACATCATAGGGCTCCGACCCGGGGCCATCCATTCCGGGAGCGCCCTTTGGCATGCCCTTGATTGCTAGTCCCATGATATTTGGTTTTTTTGTCAGCAACTTCCGGATTTCATCGGCTGACAAGTGACCTTCGAGCAAGTAGCCGCTGATCCTGGCGACATGGCAACCCGCTACTTCCATGGGAATGCCGTACTCTTGCCGGAGCGGCACGAGATCATTCACGTCAAAGCTGGTGACACTAAACCCGTTGGCTTGAAGGTACTTCATCCACGTCCGGCAGCATCCGCAGGTGGGAAGTTTGTATAGAACCAGGTCAGTTGGCCCGCTTGGCGGAGCGGACGCATCCCCTGCGAGCGTCGGTGACGTTAAGATTAGTGATACTAGGATGGCCAACACCATGCATGCAGATCTCTCGATGCCCTGCCGTGTTGTCGAGCCACCATCAGATTGGTGAAAAGAATGACCTCTGAATCGCATGGCGGCGCGTCGTTGGGGGAACGCTTCAAGGTGATGAGGTCTGTGGCTTTTGATTGGTGTTCCAAACACCACCAAGTCGCTGACAGCCTGTGGAGAGAGAGGACGACTTGCCTGAGTAGAAAAAACGCTGCTTGTCGCCCGTCGTGCACTCGCCAACTACCCCTTGCGTTGCACAGGCACCTTCGGCATATTTGACCTCGCTTATCCCTTTTGAGACCGCGAGCGTTTCACAAGTGCCATTACTTGCTGGCATCTGGCACATCGGAAACCAGCGATTGAGGCGCGGCGAGAACTGCTTATAGTCGCAGTGTCCACTGGCCCGCACGCCAGATGCCGTAATTAACGAGAACAGCAGCGTAACCGCGGTAATTGTCCGACGATTCGACCAGACACTGATCAGCACAACGATCTCCCCAATGTACTGCAGCCGAGTGAGTTCGGCAGGCTTCATGTCTATCGGTTATGAACCTACAGCGGTTCTCCCTGTACTGTCAATCTTCGCAGTCGCGTCTCGGAATAGCTGCGAGTGCCGTCTCACCCAAATGGGTGAGGCAAACATGACCAAATTGAAACGAGAGAAGGCGTACGGGCTGGAGTTCTCGGGGATTGATGGACAGGTGGAGGTGGTGGCGAGAACCGACAGACATGTACCCTTACTGCATAGACTGCATGCACTGGTAGGTCACAGGGTCGGTAATTTTTATGGTGCTCTCTGGTTCCGATGACCTTTCCGCTACGGTTTCTGCCGACATGATGAGTGGTGCAGCTAGGGTGTGGCTGAAGATTGCTCACCGACATATGAGCTTGCGGAGTGTCGTGCTACCGGGAATTGTTCTGCTAATTTTGGCAATTGCACTCGGTTTTGCACATGCTAAGGAGCCGGGTGAGCCAGTGCACGCTGCGGAGCCCGGCGATGCTGCCGCCACCGCCCAGCGGGACGTTCGCGCAGCGATGGAGGCGCTTTACTCAGGTGATATAGATGGAGTTCTGAAATTCACCTTCGCCGACATCCGCGCCGCTCCAGGCGGCGCAGATGCGCTGCGTTCTGCTGCCGCCATGGCCGTCAAACGGATCAGGCAGGGGAACATGCGTATCGAGTCATTCACGTTCCCTGAGCCGCCCACAGTGGTGAATTCCAAGTTTCATGATTTCGCGATAGTACCAACTCTGATCATCATTTCAGCTAACGGCTTGCGCATCGAGAGCCGTAATTTCCAGTTCGGAGTGCGTAAGCCAGGGGCAGGGTCTTGGGCATTCATAGACGGTGCGCACGTTGACTCGTCCATCCTGCATCAGATATTTCCCGACTTTCCCGGTGTGGTGCAGCTACCGCTGGTGACCAAGCGCAGGCTATGAGATGTGGTGGTGGCTCCCCTACTCACAACCAACCAGCTAGCAGCCCAAGGCGATACCGATCCGGCCCTGGCCTCACTGGAGGCGCTCCTCGCCAACGCAGAGCGATCCTACAGCCAGTCCATCAAGCTCAACGCGTCGGAGAACCTGCCTACCCCTGGGGTTCAATTCTGCGGGCAGTGCAATGGCCGGTGCTCGCGGCAACGACTGTGGAGAGCGCCATGGGTGCCAGATTCCAGGGAGCATTATCGAGTTTGGATGCCGTCGAACAGAAGGCAAACGACGCTGCGTGCCGTTTGTTCGGGGCCAGCAGCGCTAAGGAAATTCTGATTTACCCCCGCCCGCTGAGGCATGATTGCTTAATCGTGCGGAGGTCGTGATGAAGCAGCAGACACTGGGTGGATTTGAGAAGTTCGGCAAGACCACACGCCGTGCGAAGTTCCTTGGCGAGATGGAGCGGATCATGCCGTGGAAGGAGCTGGCCGCGGCCATCGATCCGGTGTACCCGAAGGGCGGTGGAGCATCGGGCGGCAGACCGCCGGTGCCGCTGGAGCGGATGCTGCGCATCTACTTTCTGCAACTGTGGTTCAACCTGTCCGATCCCGCGGTGGAAGAGGCGCTGTACGACTCGGCGACGATGCGCAGCTTTGCCGGTGTTGATCTGGGAATCGAAGCGGCGCCGGACGAGACCACGATCTGCAAGTTCCGCCACCTTCTGGAGCGCAATGGGCTGGGCAAGACGCTGCTGAAGGCGACCAACCAGTACCTGAAGGAGAATGGAATGAAGATCGGCAATGGCACCATTGTCGATGCCACGATCATCAGCGCGCCCAGTTCGACCAAGAACCAGGACAAGGAGCGGGACCCCGAGATGCATCAGACCGCCAAGGGACAGCAGTGGTACTTCGGGATGAAGGCGCATGTTGGGGTAGACAGCAAGACGAAGTTCATCCACACGATCCTCGCTTCGGCCGCCAACGTGGCCGACAGCGATGCACTGCCTCACCTGCTGCATGGCGAGGAGACGCGCGTGTGGGGCGATCAGGCGTATCAAGGGCACGGAGATGAAATCCGCCGGGCTGCGCCCCGAGCCAAGGACTTCACCAACCGGCGATACCGCATCGGCGGGCGGATCGATGAGCAGATCAAGGCGTGCAACCGGCGCAAGTCCTCGGTGCGCGCGAAGGTCGAGCAGAGCATCGCCATCATCAAGCGCGTGTTCGGCTTCAAGAAGGTGCGCTACCGCGGGCTGGCCAAGAACCGGCATCGGTTGGAAGTGACCGCGGCGTTGGCCAACCTGTTCATGGCGCGCAGGAAATTGCTGCATGCACGAGCGTAGGATCCGTGTCGATGAATGTCGCCAAAAGCAGCGTTCAGACCCGCAATCGGGGTCGAAATCACCGACAGGCAGCGACAGGCATCGCGTTCGGTTCGAAATCCCCATTCTCATGACCGGTAGATCAGAGCTTCCCTAACGTGCAGCCTGTCACCGCCAATGGCCAAATTGGCGGTGTTGAGCGCACTGCGAGCGATGAGTCGTGACTTTCGGGTGCTGGTCGTGAACCACCTCTGCGGCGGGTGGCAAACGAAATCGGTGCGTTGCTGGTTATGGATATGGTCCACATTGCTAGCCTAGTGGCTGCCGGGACTTATCTCGCGCCCATCAACTGCTCCCATCCCACCACGGCAAGCACCTACATGACGCTGTGCGGACAGGATTTCGATTTGGCGTTCAGCAGGGAGTTGATCAGCGCTGTCAATAGGACCCTGTTTCCGGGGCTGCAGATCTCAAAAAATATGGCGTTACTTGCCGGGAGGGCAGCTTGCTTCATGGAAAGCGCGGGCCCGGCATTTCGGCGCTACGCAGAAGCTTTCGTGGGCAACGCCAGGACCTTGGCGGCGACCCTGTGTGAAGCCGGTCTGCCAGCGGTCATGGGTGGCACCGATACGCATGTGGTGCTTGTGGAAGTTGGGAGACTTGGCTTGGCGGCCTCGGAGGCCGAGCAAGCGCTGGCAACTGTGGGCGTCACCGTCAGCTATGCTTGGGTGCCCAGTAGTGTCAATGACATGGCTGTACCCCGCGAGTTGCGTCTCGGTGCGCCGTTGGCGACTGCACGTGGACTTCCAAACGAAACGTTCGCCGAGCTCGCACGGCGCATAGCCCGCATACCGTCGGTAACGGCTGCATGCCGGACAGGGGGTGAGTGCCCGGGCGCCTTCGTTCTGAGGGAGGCGGGTGCGGCAATAGGGGAAAAGGCTGCCGCGTACCCGGCTGCGGCGGCTTGGCGATAATGGATCGCGTGTCTTCCGCAACTCGGCGGCAATGCGCCAAGTCGGATCGCTGCTTGCCATGAAGAGCGTGCGAAAGAAGCTGTTTCATGCCGCCAGCGCGCTGGCGCTCCGCTCGTTCGAGCGCCGTCTGCCGCACGCCGATGCAATCAACTTGCGCGAATTGCGGTCGATTTTGCAACGGAATCAAGCGAGCGAGTTTGGACGGCGGCACGACTTTGCCGGTATTCTGACCAGTCCGGACATGGTCTCGGCGTATCGGGCGGCAGTGCCCCTGTCGGCGTACTGTGATTACCTTGATCCGGTCGCCAGAATCTCTCGCGGCGAAGCCAATGTCCTAACCGCCGATCCCGTTACAACCATTGTCGGCAGCGCCGGCACCACAGGTACGCCGAAGCGCATTCCGCGCTCGGCGCGAGCAGTAGGAAAGACGGTGTTCATGGTGGCTCTTGTGGAGCAGGGGGTGCTCGATCGAGGGGTCGAAGGAGCGCGAGGCCCGGGGCGTGGAATCAGCCTGATGGGCACCTACCAGGCGCCGGCGGAGCCAGGATTGCAGGTGCCCCTCGTTTCGGGCCCCAATGCCGGAATGGCGCGAATCCGGCGGCAGATACCGGTGCTGTGGACCTCACCTGAGGCGGTGTTCGCAGTGCAGGATCCAGCAGCAATGCTGTATCTGCATGCCCTGTTCGGTCTTGCCGATCGGGATGCGATGTACATCTCGACCCCGTTCGCCCCGCAGTTGACGGCATGGTTTAGACTTCTTGACCAGCATCGGGACGAGCTGGTCGATAACCTCAGATCCGGGACCATACCATCCTGGCTGAAACTCACGGCGGAAGAGCGCGGGGCCGTGCTGCGCGTCTGCGGCTCTCGCCCGCAACGCGCTGCCGAGGTGGAGCGGGTCTTAGCAGACGGCATGGAGGGCATGGCCCGGCGGCTCTGGCCTGGGATGAAGTACTTCAGGACCGTGACCTCCGGTTCCTTTGCGCTTTCCGTACCCCGGCTGCGGCAGCTCGCTGGCGATGACATCCTTTTCTATTCAGGCTGTCATTCATCTACCGAGGGGATCCTGGGCATCAACCTCAAGCTGGACGGCCGCAATGACTATGCCCTCGCCGTGGGGAATGCATTCTTCGAGTTCCTGCCGCTCGAAGGGCTCGATGCGGCCGTACCGAGGACGGTCGACCTGGCGGATGTCCAGTTGGGACACGAATACGAACTCGTGCAGACCAGTTGCGCGGGTCTCTACCGGTACCGGATGGGGGACATCGTCCGCGTAGTCGACCGGGTGGGGCAGGCGCCGGTGTTCAACTTTCTGTACCGGCGCGGCACGATGATCAACCTCGTCGGCGAAAAGGTCACGGAGCATCAGACGGCGCGTGCTGTCGAAGAGGCGCTGGGTGCATGGCGTCCTGCGGGTTCAGGCGTGCGTGACTACTCCGTGATGGGCACCATCACGCCGCTCGGCCAGGGTGAGTACACCTTCTACATCGAATTGGAAGGGGCATTGCCACAGGTGGACGATATAAGGGAGCTGTCGGTACATCTGGACCGCAACCTGAAGGAAGTCAACCCATACTACGACTTGATGGGCCGATCGGTGGAGCGCCTTGTCGAGCCGAAAGTGAAGATCGTCAGGAGCGGTACGTTTTCCGAGCTTCTGCAACTGCAGGCGAAAAAGGAAGGGAGCGTGCCGGGCGCGCCGGTCAAGGTTCCTCGTGCGGTCTTGGGTGACGAGCAGCGGGATCTGCTTGAATCCTGCGTCGTGGTGGAAGTCGGGGATGGCTGACATGCTCGGTTTGGCGTGCGTGCCGAGGGTGGTATGGGGTGCGCGTAATCTTGCAGTCGTTGTCGTGCTGTTTGCTTCAACGGCGGGGAATCCCGCGTTTGCTGCGGTCGTCGAGACGCCGGTGGAGGGAACCTTCAATCGCAGTCAGGAGAACGGCTGCATCCACATCTCATTGTTCTGGTACAAGGTGGATTGTTCCTACGAGCATGCTCATGGCGAATTGGGCGGCCAGGCCATTCCCTGGGTCGGGCCTACGGTGAATACGGTCTACTATGCGCTGGGGAGCCCCGAGGCGCTTATTTCACACGTGCCATCGCCGGCCGATGGCCGGATTGCGCCCGTGGTCAGCGGAGTGGTTACCGTCGATCCAGGACCTCCGGGCGCGCCGGGAAAGGCAGTGATATCGGCAGTCTTCGAAGTCGGTCCCGCGGTCCGAAGCGTGGCAACAAGGGTTGGTGCCGCCACGAAAGTGCTGAGGGCGGTTGAAGAGTGGCGCACCATGACTCACCGGCTGGCTGCCACCCGGGTCACGAGCGCGACGAGGAACGACTCAGGTGGTTTCGACTACGTTATTGGATCGAGGGGATATCCAAAGAGGATTTGTCGTACGAAGGACCCGGGCGACTGTTACCCGAGCGCCGAAGCGGCGCTGACTACCGATGGGAAGTGGGGTGAAGGCACCTGGCAGAGTCCGGGAGAATTGCCTGTCGGGCGCAGCCCGGCATTGGGAGGCAATGTTGGCGCCGTCACGACCGCGGAGTTTTCTGGCTACCAATGCCATGACAACACGGGCGGTGGAGAGTGTACGAAGGGCATCAGCATCTGGGGAGCCGGAGAGAATCCGGGACTGGATAACCTGCTGCTCCGGGTGACCACCGACAGTGAAAGCCGTGTGACGTCTATTCAGGGCTTCTGGACGCAGGAGTATCGCATTGGGGTTGGTCCGCCGAATCTCCAGGCGCCCGCGGGCCAGGATGACTCGTGGCTCGGCGGGTACATGGAGCTTCACCGATCTGGGCTGAATTAGGCCAGGAGTCCGATGGTACGGACTCACGTTCGCGGTTTGTTAACAGGGTGATGCAAAACACCGCTCGCGACGTCGTTCACAGCGGGTAATAATCGGGCCAGCATATCTGTCGGAGCGCGAACGATGCGCGGCGAAGTCAGCCCCCAGTCCGGTCTGTTTTCCTACGTGTCGCCGGAATGCCGGATTCCGGCAGATCACCCGCTGCGCTCGATCAAGGCATACGCCGATCAGGCGCTGGCAGCGATCAGCGGGGAGCTTGACGAGCTGTACGGCTCGACCGGCCGCCCCTCGATCGCCCCGGAGCGGCTGCTGAAGGGGCAGCTGCTGATCGCGCTGTACTCGGTGCGCTCGGACCGGGCGTTCTGCGAGCAGCTCGACTACAACCTGCTGTACCGCTGGTTCCTCGATTTGAGCCTGGACGACCCCGGGCTCGACCAGTCGAACTTCTCGCGGCTGCGCGAACGGCTGGTGGCGACCGATATTGCCCGGCGCTTCTTCGAGCAGGTGCTGAAGCTCGCCCGGGGGCAACAGCTGCTCGGCTCCGAGCACTTCACGGTGGACTCCACGCTGATCGAGTCCTGGGCCAGCCTGAAGAGCTTCAGGAAGAAGGGCGGCCCGCCGCCGAAGGACGGCGGCGACGGCACCGGCATGGTGGACTTCAAGGGGGAACGGCGCACCAACGCCACCCACGAGAGCAGCACCGACCCGGAGGCCAAGCTCATGCGCCGGGGCTGGGGCCAGCCGGCCAAGCTCAGCTTCGCCGGCCATGCCCTCATGGATAACCGTCACGGGCTGTGTGCCGATCTGCAGATCACCGATGCCCGGCTCGCCGAGCCGGTGGCGGCCGCACAACAGCTGGCCCGCCAGCGGCGCAAGCGCGTGCCGATCGACACGCTCGGTGCCGACAAGGGCTACTGCAATAAGGCGTTCGTCGCGCACCTGCGGGAGAAAGGCATCCGCCCGCACATCGCCCGCATCGAGAGCCGCCGCACGCCGGGCCTCGATGCCCGCACCACCCGGCATGCGAGCTACCGGCTCAGTCAGCGGCAGCGAAAACGCATCGAAGAGATCTTCGGCTGGCTGAAGACCGTCGGCGGGCTGCGTAAGAGTCGCTTCGTCGGCATCGAGCGCAACCAGTTGTACGCCTACCTCGCAGCCAGCGCCTACAACCTGCTCAGGATGGCGCGGCTGGCGCCGCTGGTGACGTAGGAACAGCGGCCCGACCGGGCGGCATGAACGACCAGCGCCGGGAACAACGGCGAGTCCTGCTGAGGTAACCATGCGAATCGATGACAACCGCTTCGAATCCGTCAGTTCTGCATCACCCTGTTAATCTCCATATTGGCAGGCCGGTCATCGTCGATCCTGAGTTTGAGCGTCTGCCCACGCCGGTCGATGGTGAAGGTAAGCGACGTTTCTGCGGCGAGGCTCTGAAATGGAGCGGTGGGATCCGATGCCGTAAGCTTGCGGCCATCGATCTCCGTAATGATATCTCCAGGCTTGAGTCCAAGCCTGGAAAAGTCCTCGCCGCGTTCACCCGGATACACTTCGAGTCCCGAGAATCGCCCGCCCGTGACATGCGGTCGGGACGTCATGATGTCGGCGAGGCGGGGCGGAGATGGAGCTGTCTGTTCCGGGTGGCCTCCTCCGGATAATTCCTCCGGGTCCGTGGCTGTGGGTGCGCCTGCGAGGCGATCAGCAGTACGCCGGGAATCGCCGTACTCTGGCAGCCGCAATGTTTCATACTGGCCCGCGTGATTCAGAATCACCCTGTCGGTATAGATGGCCGCCAGTTTGATACCCTGAGAAATATCGCTCTCGAGAAAATAGATTCCTTCTCGGCCGGAGCCGTCTGCGATGAGGGCATGTGAGAAGCGGGCATCGGTGCTCGCCACCACGCCATGCAGGCTGAACGACAGCGTCGTTAGCGGTGCTTCAATGACATCGGCAGGTGCATTGACGCGAGGTGCCGGGGTGCCGAACAGGTGTGAGGACCAGATGGCCTTGTAGTCCGAAGCGCCAGGGACTCGGGCCGCATCATATGGGCTCGACGGTGGCGTCCAGTGAACCGTTTCCTCATCAGCGAATGAGTGCGCCAAGCGGATGGTGACCAGTGCCACAGCCGGTACCAGCAGGAGCGTGACCGCCGAGGCGGCCTTGCGATTGAGCCACAGGGTTCGTTCCAACTCCGACATGCGCCGCCAGGCTAGTCCAGTGGCGTCGAGACGGGCTCGAATTGCGGTTGCGATAAGGGTGTAGTAGTTCGCAAGACAGACTATGGCACCACGGTCGGCTGCTTCTGCATGGGGCGTGGTGAGTGGTGTCATGATGCGCGCGCGTCTGTGGCTGGCAATCACGATTTGCCTGTCATCGTAACGCAGGACGTGGAGAGAGGGAAGTTCAGCCCATTGGCTTCACCCAAATGTGTGAGGCAAAAGTGACCAAGTTGAAACGTGAGAGGAGGCGTAGGGGAAGTTGCCTGGGTGGCTGATTGAGAAGCGTTGACAGGGGATGCAGAGGTCGAGTAATTAGAGCGGCGCAGGGGAAGGATTCCGAACGCTATCTGCAGCGCGGGACGCGCGCTCCGGACTCGACAGTCAGTCACCCGACCGGGTGGTGAGGAGTGAGGCTGATGAACGTCCGCGCGATCCATCGCCTGGTGTGGGCAGTCCGGTCGCTGTGGCTGCTGGCCGCAGCGTTCATGGTGGTAGCGGCTCTGCCCGCTGGTGCGCAGGCGGCGGTCGGCCGCATAGGTGGCAGCGGCGACGTAACCCCGATGGGTTCGGCGACGTACACGATACCGATCGATGTGGCGGCCGGGGTGAACGGTCTGAAGCCGGACATCGGGCTGGTCTACGACAGCCAGTCTGGAGATGGTCTGGCCGGTGTCGGCTGGACGCTGTCGGGGTTCTCCAAGATCCATCGCTGCCCGCGGACGAAGCCGTTGGACGGGTCCGCTGCCGGCGGGGTGACCTACAGTGCGACGGACCGCTTCTGTCTGGATGGCGCACCGCTCGTGCAGATCGCCAGCGGTACGTATGGCGCGAATAACATGGAATACCGCGCCGAGGTGCATTGGTACCAGAAGGTGGTATCGGTTGGCACGCAGGGGACCGGGCCGTCCTATTTTCAGGTGAGCTTGCCGAACGGTCTGACCTACCTCTACGGCAGCGACACGGACTCGCGGATCACGGCGCCGAATACCACGGAGGTGCGGGTCTGGGCGCTCAATACGATCCAGGACAAGTTCGGCAACCAGATCAGCTTCACCTACACCTCGCCGGTAACCGGGGAGTACGTACCGGATAACGTGACTTGGACGAGCAACGGCGGCACCGCACCGTACAAGATCCAGTTTACCTATGACGACCTGAACACGGTGCTCCCCGGGGCGGTGCGTGGGGGTTACGTGTGGGGCTCGCAGTGGCAGGCCACGCGGCGGCTGCATTACATCGATTACTCGTTCAGCGGCAGCACTGTCCACCGTTACACACTGAACTATACCTCCGGCAGCACCGGTAAGAGCCGCCTCCTGAGCATCCAGCAGTGCAACAGGATGGGAAATGACTGTTTGCCCCTTACAGCAATTGATTGGCAGGACGGCGCCGTTGGCTTGGCGGTCGCACAAGATGGGCCGGGGCTGCCTGCCGATAGGGCTGCCTACGGTGACTACGATGGGAATGGCACGATCGATCTATTTATCCCGGTGGCCGGCTCTTGGCATGTCTACAAGTCGGATCCAGAAAGCGGCGTATTCTCGGTTGATATTGACTTGGCGAGGCCAGTCTATGGTCAGCTAATTGGGCATACGCTCGAATTCGACGGCGATGGACTTGCAGACCTCATGGCGGTCGGTGCTGATGGAAACTGGCATGTCTATCTCGGCAGCGGAGCTGGCTGCAGCAGTGGTGACTGCAATACCAACATATCAGCATCAGCAACTTGGAGTTTCGCTCTGATAGACGTGAACGGTGACGGCCTGTCCGATATGGTGTACGCGGATAAACTCCGAATTAATGCAGGCTTGGAATTCGGTGGCGAGCAGGAGACTGGCTTGATTGGCGAAGAAGGTAGTTATGTGTCATCCAGGGGAAGACGTGGTGGAATTGACTTTGATGGAGACGGCAGGACGGATTTGATTCGAACGCTCAGCACGTACATTCCACCGCCGGTCAGTAGGACGATTACACGATTTGAGGTGTCTCGGTCATTTTGGAACCTGGAGGCGATACCAAGTGCGCGAGATGACCTTCAGGTCATGTTTATTGTCGAAGCCGGGCCGGGGGGTGGATTTCTACCGCTTGATATCAACGGCGATGGTCTAACGGATTTCATGTATATGTCAGGAACGTGTGGTGCTGGCTGCTTCACATGGCGCTACACCCTGAGTATTGGCAAAGGCCACACTGAGTGGGCGAGTATCAGTGCACCCGCAGCCTCAATGGCTGCGATTGATTACGATGGCGACGGCCGAGAGGATTTGCTCTATGCATGCGGATCCCAGTGGTGCATCCGGCGTTCGAATGGTGATGGTTTTGAGTCGATATCTATTGGAGTGGGTGGTGATAGCCCGGCCGTGGTGACGACATTGATGATTGCGGACACAACTGGTGATGGCTATGCCGATGTGATCATGCACAACGGTTCCAAATGGCGCCATCGAATCCGGAACGGGAATCGTGCTGACCTGCTAGCAAGCGTCACCGACGGTTTGGGTGGCACATTCAAGCCGACGTATCACGCGCTGACGAACTGGGCGTACAACGCGGGGACCGGTGAGGGCTATACGGCGAACGCGACGGTGAATCCGCCGACGACGCGGCTGGTACGCGGCGGGGCGACGTATGTGGTGAGCCAGACGGAGGAGACCACCGGGGTCGGGACGGGGACGTTCCTGACGCATTACGCCTATTGGAACGCGAAGGTGGACGGCACGGGCCGGGGCTACCTCGGCTTCGAGTCGGTGAAGGAGACCGACTCGCGCAACAGTGTGGTGACCGAGACGCTGTACAAGCAGGGCTTCCCGTTCATCGGCCGGCCGGAGAAGGTGACGGTGTGGAACGGCGCCAACAAGGTATCGGTCTACGACCCGACGTGGACGGAGCAGACGCCGGTACCGGCGGGGGTGGCCGACAGTAATCACGGCGCTGGCAGCGCCCACCAGTACCACTTCGTGCACCTGGACCAGGAGGTGACGGAGAGCTACGAGGTGGACAGCGGCGGGGCGCACAACGGGCAGCTGGCGCGCACGGTGACGCACAAGACCAACGTGTCCGGCTACCCGTGGAACTACACCCACGGGGCACCCGGCCACGAGGAGGTGGCCACCACCTCGCCGCAGAGTGTGACGACCCTGAGCAGCACGACGGACCGAACATTCTACAACGGGGTATCGGCCTGGTGCCTGGGGTTGCCGGCGACGGTCAGTGTGACGAAGAGCGACGGGGTGACGACGCCGCCGGCACGCCAGGTGGCCTTCAGCTATTACAGCAACTGCCGCCCCTGGACGGAGACGGTGGGGACGACGACGGCCAAGCAGCTGCAGACCACCTACGCGTATGACAGCCTCGGGCGTCTGCAGACGATGATGCAGGATGTGGCTGGAGCGGCCACCCCGAGCCGCCAGGTGACGGTGCAATACACCGATACGGCGAACATCCGCCCGACGAGCGAGACGATCCAGGTGGGTGGGGTGGCCCACGCGGTGGGCCACGCCTGGAACAACGCCCTTGGCCTGGAGAGCGGGCGGACGAACGTGCAGGGGCAGTCGACGGGCTGGGCGTACGATGACTTCGGGCGGCTGATCACGGAGACGCGGCCGGCGGGCAGCTCCACGATCACGTACACGGCGTGCTCAGGGTGCTGGCCGTCCAATGCCGTCTACAAGATCCGCGAGACCCGCACGGACGGGTTCTGGTCGGAGTCATACCGGGACGCCTACGGGCGGGTGGTGGGTAAGGCGAACCTGCTGGCGAGTGGATCCGGGCAGGCGCGGCAGATCCTCATCTATGACGATATGGGTCGTCTCGTTTACGAGACCGTACCGTACCGGGTGGTCGACGGCATGTATTACGGCCTCACGCGGACCTACGACCTGGTGGGCCGGATAAAGAGCGAGAGTCGGCAAGTGAGTGAGGCGGACACCAGCCTGCAAACGACTAGTTGGATGTACGACCGACTGACCACGACGGTCACGGATACGGAGGGGCGTACCCGAGTGTTCGTGGTGAATCCACAAGGCAACCTCGTGACAGTACAGGAACCGTTTCCGGGAGGGACGACAAGCTACGGATACACGCCTTGGGGCGAGTTGAAGTCGGTGACCGATGCGGCCGACCACACGACAACGATGACCTATGACGATGAGCGGGGCTTCCTTACGGAGGTGAGCGACCCCGATGCGGGCAGCTGGACCTATGAGTACACGGTGTGGGGCGAGCTCTACCGGGCCCGTGACGCGCGCACGGCGTGGCCGAACTGGACGCTGACCAACACCTATGACGCCCTGGGGCGGCTCACGAACCGGGTGGACTACGACCCGGTGACGACGCAGAGCGCGACGACGACGTGGAGTTATTACGACAACACGAACGCCGGCACGGGGGCCCGGCTGGGGCTGCTGCAGACGGCAACGACCTACGCCGGGGCGGTGGGCAGCACGATCGAGTTCCAGGAGACCTCCAAGTACAACAGCCTGGCACTGGTGAGCCAGACGGTGACCAGCATCAACGGCGCGCCACAGGGCTCCTACACCACCGACTACACCTATGACGGCGAGGGGCGGCCGGGCACGATCACCTACCCGACCACGGTGAGCGGCCTGCGGCCGCAGTTCGTCTACACCTACAGCAACGGGTATCTTGATACCGTCACGCAGGTGGAGAACAGCGTGAGCTATCCGCGCTACGACCTGGTGGCGATGGACGCGCGGGGCTGGGAGATGCAGGCGAGCCTGGGCAACGGGGCCCTGGACGTACAGACGCTCTACGACCGGGTCAACGGGCTGGTGAACGCTATCAAGACCGGTCCGGGGCTGACCACGGGGGTGCAGAACCTGTCGTTCACCTGGGACAAGGTGGGCAACCTGAAGAGCCGCACCGACAGCAACCAGTCGGGGCTGACCGAGACGCTGACCTATGACGCACTGAATCGGCTGACCGATGGTGCCCGCAACGGGATCACCAATCTGGACACGAGCTACACGATCGACGGTAACATCAACTCCAAGCGCCGGCCGGACGGATACACCGACTACTACACCTACACCACCCCGGGCAAGCCCCACGCGGTGTCGAGCACCGCCTACAGCTATCCGAGCGGCTGCGGCAGTGCCAGCAACATCTACTACTACACCTACGACGCCAACGGCAACATGCTGACCCGCGCTTTCAACGGCACGACGGCGTATGACCGCTGGGTCACCTGGACGGCGTTCAGCAAGCCGAAGCAGATCAGCGTGGGCAGTGCCAACTGCGGTGGGGACTGCACCACGTTCACCTACGGGCCGGACCGGCAGATCGTCAAGCAGGTGGCCAAGGCCGGGGGGGCGACCCGGACGATCTACTACGTGGGGCCGCACTTCGAGGTAGAGGTGGGGCCGAGCGTCACCGAGTACCGCAGCCATGCGCTGGCGAACGGGCAGGTGGTGTACACGCAGGTCGAGGACAGCGGCGGGGTGGGCTGGGAGGCGTACTACCCGCTGCGTGACCACCTGGGTAGCGTGGCCTCGCAGTACCGGACGATCGGCGCCGGTGCCCAGACCCTCAGCTACAGCTACGACCCGTTCGGGCGCCGTCGCAATGCGAACTGGACCGACGACGGCAGCGGGTCGCAGATGACGGCGACGCTGTGGAACCACCGCGGGTTCACCGGGCACGAGATGCTCGACAACGTGCAGTTGATCCACATGCAGGGGCGGGTGTATGACCCAACGCTTGGCCGGTTCCTGTCGCCGGACCCGCTGCTCGATGACCTGCAGATGCCGCAAAGCCTAAATCCCTACAGCTACGTGGCCAACAACCCGCTCTCCTACACCGATCCGACGGGGTATGGGTTGTTCAACTTCTTCAAGCGGCTGGTCAGCTTCAAGTGGGTCAAGAACGTAGGGCCGGAAATCATCGCTTTCGTGGCATTCGCAGTCTGCGAGGTAGGAAGTGACGCGACGGCCTCGCCGGCCTGCACCTCCATCCTCAAGTCCGTGGGTCTGACCGCTGTAGCTACTACGGCCGGGCACAGTTGGGGATCAGCTGGGAGTCGGAATACGGTGTCCTCCGGGCACGGCAGCTGGGGAGAGTCTGGCACCTTCGGATCTGGTGCCTGGGGCAACGGGTCGCTGGCGATGAGTGCCGCCGATGGTCGCATGGGCTTCGAACCGGACTGGAGGGAGGTTGACTGGACCGGAATAGGTGCAGACATGATCTGCAACTTTTTTCCGGGCTGCGGCGAGGCGGTGGATATCTGGCTGATCATCGATCCGGAGTCGACCGACCGTGATCGGCTCCTTGCGGCAGTAAGCCTTGGCGCCAATATCCTCACCGCCGGTGAATCGCCAAATTATGGAGTGATGCGACGAATTGCGAAGAAGGCGGCGGATGCGGAGGCTGGGGCGGCGAAAGCCGCAAAGAGTGCGACGCAGGTTGTACGTACGACACGAACTGGGGAGAAAGCCGTACGGGTAACCCGCGCCGACGGATCGGTAGTAGATATCTCGCCTCAGCGCGTGAAAGAGTACGTTCCGAATACTCACCCGAATGCGCCTCCAGGGACATTGGACCGCGTCCGATTTCCCAACGCACAGCCTGGTAGTAAGGGCCTTAAGCGAGACCCAACGGCGGAGGAATTGGAGATTCTGAGGGATCTGCCGTGAGCATCGATTCCACGTTCCAGGTGGGCGAGGATCCGAAGTATGGGGTGGTCCTTCGCTGCACCGACGCTGAAGTTGCAGATCAGTTCGAAGACTTCTTATCGGAGAAGAACTTCGTGCTGTTCAACACGAAGTTTCGGGAGACAGAGGTTTTGTTCTACTTCGGGCAAGCTAGCTCGGCAAGTGCAGTAGAAGAGCTTCTGAAACGGTTCGAAGCAGAGCTACGGTCCGATGAGTAAATGCCGCAAGGG
>JAANMW010002132.1_pt1 | contig 18531 bp, 20 predicted proteins | sample 7279671 | NCBI WGS metagenome assembly JAANMW01 (sample SAMN14094541, study PRJNA606508) | bioreactor metagenome | isolation source: A lab-scale SPAN reactor treating ammonium-rich wastewater day 247 | place: Ireland: Galway | collected 2017-09-19
GATCCGCAAGACACCGATCGTCGTGCACGACAGCCGCGGTTTCTACACCAGCCGCGTTTTCGCCACCTACACCAACGAGGGCATGGCGCTGCTGAAGGACGGCGTGAACCCGGCGCTCATCGAGAACGCCGCCGTGCAGGCCGGCATGGCGGTGGGCCCGCTCGCGGTGAGCGACGAGGTGACCATCGAACTGATCCAGAAGGTGGACCGCCAGACCCGGCTCGACCTCGGCTCGGCCTACAAGGCGCCCTCGGCCATCGATGTCGTGCACGAGATGGTGGACAAGCAGAAGCGCCCTGGACGCCGCCAGGGTGGCGGCTTCTACGACTACCCCAAGGGGCAGAAGAAGCACCTGTGGCCGGGACTCGCCAGGCTGTATCCGCACGCGGCCACGCAACCGGATATTGCCGAGGTCAAGCGCCGCATCCTCTACATCCAGGCGCTGGAGACCGCCCGCTGCCATGAGGAGGGGGTGATCACCGCGCCGGCGGATGCCGATATCGGCGCCATCCTCGGCTGGGGCTTTCCGTCCTGGACCGGCGGCACGCTCTCGCTCATCGACACCGTCGGCCCCGCCACCTTCGTCGCCGAGTGCGAGCGCATGGCGAAGGCCTATGGTCCGCGCTTCGCGCCGACGGAGGGCCTGAAGCGCATGGCCAGCCGTGGCGAGCTCTACTTCCCCGCATCCACCAGCTGAGGCGGGAAGCGCCGGGCGCGTGGCGAAGCTGCTGCACATCGAGGCGAGCCCGCGGGGCGCGGAGTCGTTCTCCTCGCGCGCCGCGGCAGCCTTCGTCGACGAGTACCGGCGCAGCCACCCGCAGGACGAGATCGAACAGCTGCGCCTGTTCGAGCATGCCTTGCCGGACTTCGACGCCGAGGCCGCCGCGCAGAAGATGCAGCACATCGCGCAGCTGATGCGCGGCGAGCAGGGCGTGGAGCCGGTCGGCAAGTGGGCTGGCGTCGTCGCCGAGATCGAGCGGCTGAAGGCGGCCGACAAGGTGCTGATTTCCACGCCGATGTGGAACTTTTCCCTGCCCTACCGGCTCAAGCATTACCTGGACGTCATCCTGCAGCCGGGGCTCACCTTCTACGTCAACCGGCAAGGCGAGTACGTCGGCAAGCTGCGCGGCAAGCCCCTGCAGCTGATCATCGCCAGCGGCAGCGCCTACGCGCCGGGATTCCCCCGTGCCGATGGCGGCACCAAGACCGATTTCCTGCAGGCCTACCTGCTGCATGTCGGGCGCTGGTTGGGCTTCGAGGACATCCGCGTGATCCGCATCCAGCCGACGGCCCATCCGGTACCCGGCGAGGTGGACGCGCTGATGCAGGGCGGCATCGAGGAGGCACGCGCGGCGGCGCGCTCGTTCTAGTCGCCGCGGCGGCAACATGACGGACAACACGCGGCCACAGATGCCCGCCGCGACGGTCGAGACGCTGGCCCGGTCGGTGTTCGAGCAGGCGGCGCTCTACGGCTTCACCCGCATCGACCAGGTGCGCCTCGCCAGTGCCCTGCTGTCGCTGTGCAATGCCAGCGGATCGGCGGCTGCTGCGCCCGACGAGCCGCCCCAGGCCGTACCGGCCGGGACGGCGCGCGCCACGGCGCCGTGCGCTGCGCGCTGCTGCGCGAGGCCTATCTCGCCTTGCCCGAACCGTCGCCACCTGGCTGACGCGAACGGCCGCGCCCCGCCTGCACCGCGGTGCCGCCATCGATCGTCAGCGTTTCCCCGGTGATCCAGGCAGCAGCATCGCTCGCCAGGAACAGGGCGCTGCGCGCGACATCCACTGGTTCGCCCAGCCTCTGCAGCGGCAGACGCGCCGCGAAACGCTCGCCGCGCCCGCCCTCCCAGGCACTGGCCGACATCCCGGTCCTGACGAGGCCAGGCGCCAGGGCGTTCACCCGCACGCCCGGACCGAGTTCCGCGGCCAGCACCCGCGTGAGATGGATCAGCGCGGCCTTGCTGGCACTGTAGGCGCCGATATCCGGGTAGAGCATCAGGCCGCCGAGCGAGGCCATGTTGAGGATGACGCCGCCGTGCTCCTTCATGGCGGCGCGCCAGGCGCACTGGCTCCACACCAGGGGTGCGCGCAGGTTCAGGCGCATCACCGCATCGAAGTCGTCGAGCGGCATGTCGATCAGCGCGCCATCCTGCGGATTGACTGCGGCGTTGTTGACGAGGATATCAAGCCGGCCCCAGCGCCGCAGCACGTCGTCGACGACACGCGCCGCCGCCGCGTCGTCGCCCGCGTCAGCGGCTATGGCCAGCACATCCGCCCCGAGCGAATTCCGTGCAGCAGCGAGCGGCTCCTGCCGTCGCCCGACAATGGCCACCCGGGCGCCGGCCGCGAGGAACTCCCTGGCGGTGGCCAGCCCGATCCCCGCCGAGCCACCGACGATCAGCGCCGTGCGTCCGCTCAAGTCACCCATGGATCGCCTCCAGCAGCCGCGACATGTGCCCCGGACGATAGGAAGCCACGGCGCTGATTGTCAATCGATTTGACAACGGCCATGGTGCCCGGCATGTTTCCGGAGGCTGGCGTGCAGCCTGGCTGGAGCAGCCACCATGACGTACCGGATCATCCAGTGGGCCACCGGCGCCATCGGCAAGACCTGCCTGCGCCAGGTCATCGACCACCCGGACCTGGAGCTGGCGGGCCTGCTCGTCTACTCGGAGGCCAAGGATGGCAAGGATGCCGGCGAGATTGCCCGCCGGCCGCCGACCGGCATCCGCGCCACCCGCTCGGTCGAGGACATCATCGCGACCCCGGCGGATGTCGTGCTGTACACGCCGCTGAACGCAGCCGACTCGCTCGATGTCCACGACGAGAACATCATCCGCCTCCTGCGCTCCGGCAAGAACGTCATCACCACCACCGCCCACACCTATCCGCTGGCGCACGGCGCGGCCTACGCCGGGCGCTTCGAGGACGCCTGCCGGCAGGGCCGCTCGACCCTGTTCGGCACCGGCATCAATCCGGGATTCATGGCCGAGCGGCTGTCGGTGGCGCTGACCACGGCCTGCACGCGGGTCGACCGCGTGATCTTCACGGAGATCTACGACGTCTCCGCCGTGCGCTCCCCCGGCTTCCTCTTCGAACTGATGGGCATCGGCCGACCGCCTGGCGCCTTCCGCACGGAGACCGGCATCCAGCGGGTATTCCGCCACATCTTCACCGAGGTGGTTGCCTACGTCGGTCACGCGCTGCGGGTCGAATTCGACGATATCGTTCCCGACCACGAGTTCGGCATAGCCGATCATGACGTCACCCTGCCTGCCGGCGTCGCGCCGGCAGGCGGCGTCGTCAACTTCCGCTGGCGCTGGCATGGCCGCAGGAACGGCGTGCCGTTCTTCACCACCGAGATGCTGTGGATCGCCGACCGCTCGCTGCCCGGATGGGACCACGGCGATGGCTGGAACATCCGCATCCGCGGCGCACCGGGCATCGACGTGCGCATCGACCTCGTGGAGCCGGAGGGCATGCCCGACCGCTCGAAGGCGATGCAGTATGCCGTCGCGGGCCCCGTGATCCGCGCGATACCGGAGGTGGTTCGCGCCGCGCCCGGCATCCTCCTGCCGCCGACCTTTGCCGCCTGGTCACCGCGCCTGTAAGGCCGCGTCCGCCAGCGAGCGGCAGCTGCGGCGAAAGGGTGCGCGCACTGCCAGGAAACACAGCCCGGCGAGCAGGAAGGCCGTGCCCGGGACGATCGCCAGGGCGCTGCCGACCGCGTCCGGATGGCCGAACACCCGGTCCGTGACCAGGGCCACGGCAGTCGGCCCGAGACCGATGCCGAGCACGCTGGTGACGAAGAAGAACACCGCCGTGGACTGGCCCCGCAGGCGGTTGGGCGTGATGTCGAGCAGCGCCGCACCGGCACAGCCGATGACCATGAAGGCGCCGAACATCGCCAGCGTGAAGCCGGCGGCGATCGCCGCCGGTGACGACTGCAGCGGGTACCAGGCCGCGCCCGTGGCACCACAGACCATGGCCAGCACCGCGGCGTCGAGCCGGCCGGACTCGCGCCCGCGGCGCAGGAGCCAGTCGCTGAACGCGCCACCGGCCACCACGCCAAGGGTGCCGGCGACGAGCACGCAACTGCCGATCATCGTGCCGGCCTGGGCCGGCCCCCAGTCATGCACGCGCATCAGCATGGCCGGTGCCCAGGACAGGATGCCGTAGGCCGCCATGGCCGAGAGGCCCATGGCGAGATGGTGCAGGCTGATGGTCGTCGCGTGTCGCCGGAAGTGGCCGATCACCTCGGGCAGCGGCATCGCCACGGTGCCCGCAGCGGATGCGGGCCGCTCATCACGACGTGCCGGCTCGGGGATCAGCATCACCAGCCCCGCCACCAGCAGGCCGGGCAGGCCGACATAGAGGAAGGTCAGCTGCCAGGGCTGCAGGACGCCGATCCACGGCAGCGACCGTGCACCGGCTCCTTCGATGGCACCGATGGCCAGGCCACCGACGATCAACGCCAGGCCAGCGCCGATCGAACTGCCTGCCGAGAAGATGCCGAGCGCCATGCCGCGCCGCTCCGGCGCAAACAGGTCGCCGAGCAGCGAGTAGGCCGCCGGACCCAGGGCCGCCTCGCCGAGGCCGACGCCGGCCCGGGCGAGGAACAGCTGCCAGTAATGCTGCACGACGCCGCATATGGCCGTCATCAGGCTCCAGGACAGGATGCCGATCGCGATGATCGCGGTGCGACGACCGACATCGACCAGCCGGCCGATGGGGATGCCGGCCAGCGTGTAGAACACCGCGAACGACAGGCCCTGCAGCAGGCTCACCTGCAGGTCGGTCAGTTGCAGATCCTGCTTGATCGGCTCGACCAGCAGGCTGAGGATCAGTCGATCGACGAACGACAGCGCATACGCCACCATGAGGACCGCCAGGGCAAACCAGGCTGTCGACGGCTTGGGCTCGCTGTATTCCAGGCGATTCTCCCGCGGAATGGCCGGCTGCCGCGCCGCCATGCCGCTCAGTCGCTGCGGCGGGTGATCTCGATGAGGTGATAGCCGAACTGCGTCTTCACCGGCCCGTGGACACGGCCGACTTCGGCGCTGAACACGACCTGGTCGAACTCGGGCACCATCTCGCCCGGCCGGAAGCTGCCAAGGTCGCCGCCTTCGCTGCCCGACGGACACAGCGACCGGGCCCGGGCCACGGTCGCGAAATCCTGCCCGGCCTCGATGTCCTCGCGGAGCTTCCGGCAGGTGGCCTCGTCGGCGACGAGGATGTGGCGTGCGCTGGCGGTCTTCATGCGGGATTCCTCCGGTGCAATCGGGCGGCGGTCAGCCTGGGTCCGCGAAGTCGTGCTTGCAGGCAGGACAGGCGGTGCCCTTGAAAAGCGGGCCATAGACGCTGGCATCGAGGGCCGCCTGCCAGAACCAGCGGCTGCCGCAATCAGGGCAGCGCACCGCCAGCAGCGTGAAGGCATAGCCGACGCAGGCGACGATCGTGCCGACGGTCCACGACATGCCGCTGGCCTCGAACAGCGGCGCGATGCTGCCGACGAGCAATCCGGCCACGCCGACGGCGAGTTTCCAGTACTGGCTGGTCAGGCTGAGGACGGAACCTGTGCTCATCGGCGGTCTATCGTCACCTGGATGCCGCCCCGTGGACCGAACAGTGCCGAACCGATGCCACTGACGATGCTGACGATCAGCGCACCCCAGACCGCATCCCAGAAACCAGTGATGCCGAAGCCGGGCAGCAAGGCCGCGACCAGCGCCAGCATGATGCCGTTGACCACCAGCAGGAACAGCCCGAGCGTGATGAGGGTGATGGGCAGCGTGAGGATCACCACCAGCGGCCGGACCAGGCCGTTGATGATGCCGAGGAGGATGGCGGCGAGAATCAGCCAGCCGCCAGAGTCGAAGTGCAGCCCGGGCAGCAGGCTGCTCGCCAGCCACAGGCCCAGCGAGGCGATGGCGGCACGGAGGAAGAAATGCGTCATGGGCGGATGCTACCCTCCCGCACGCTTCACCGTCCAACCGCGCTGCGACAACAGCGGGACCAGCAGGTCACGGTGATCCCCCTGGATCTCGATGGTGCCCTCGCGCAGGGTGCCACCCGAACCGCAGCGCTTCTTCAGCTCTGCCGCGAGCACCCGCAGCCCGGCATCGTCCAGCGGCAGGCCGGTGATCACCGTGACGCCCTTGCCCTTGCGGCCCTGTGTCTGGCGCGACACCCGGACCACGCCGTCGCCGGCCGGTCGCGACACTCCCTGCCCGCAGGCGCACTGCGCCAGCGGGCGGCCGCAGGCCGGGCACATGCGCCCCTGCCCCGTGGAGTACACCACGCCGCGGAATGTTGCCGACCCTTGTTTCATGCGCTGGCCGCCAGCGTACGTGCACGACAGGGCCGGCGGCAATGGCCACGCATGATTGACGCCACGAGGGAGGCCGGTGTATCAACCATCCCACGGAGGCAATGCAGTGGCAGGCATGACAGCGGGAACAGCACAGGACACGCCGGCGCAACGCGGCACCCTTGGCCGGCTCTACCGGCCGCCGCTGGTGGGCCTGGTGGCACTGGTGGTGGTGATGCTGGCGCTGCCGCTGACACACAGCCTGTCGATGGTGGCACGGCGGCTCGCCGACTTCGTCGATCCGGCCCTGGTGTACCTGCCCATGGGCCTGCTGGCACTGGCACTGCTGGTCTACGGCATCCGCCAGCGCTCGGAGGTCGCCGGAACGCTCATCGGCTTCGCCACCGGCATGCTGGCCTGGACAGGCTGGGCGGCGTATGCCTTCCGTTTCAACGAGATCTCGCTCGGCCTGCCCATGCCGGTGCTGGCGGATGAAACACGCTGGCCGAGCAACCTGCTGTTCATCCAGGGCTCGATCGGCATCTGCATCGTCACCCTGCTGTTCTTCGCGCTGAACCGCGACACCCGCTGCAACGCCTTCCTGTGGCTGCAGCGGCTGTTGCGCATCGATCTCGGCCGGCCCGAATCGGCACAGGGCCGCAACTTCTGCCGCATCACCTTCATCGAGACGGTGTACGTCACCTGGTTCTGCTACGGCGCCGCGCTGTTCCTTGCCGACCCCCGCTTCATCGGCTATTCCAGCCCCGCCAGCTATGTCGTGGTGGGCGGCCTCACCATCTGGGGGCTCTACCTGCTGTGGCGCCTGCTGAAGTTCACCCGCGTCATGGCCGCCATCCGCTATGCGATCCCCACCAAGGCCATACTCTGGATGACCTTCGGCGAATCCCTGCCGAAATACGGCCTCTACGAGGAAGTCTGGCTGCACCCGTTCGACTACCCGCGGGCCATGCTGGCGATCCTCGGCCTCTTCGCCGCCCTGTTCGTCATCACCATTTTCCTTCCGCAGCGACGCCAGGCCTGAGCGCGCAGGCGGGCGCATTATGTCCCCGGGAGGCCGCGTCGCATCCGGCGCGCGGTTTCGCTGCGGATAATGCCGCGTGGGTCCGCGTTTATGTCCGGTGACGGCGGCATCGCCGCACGACGGCTCCTATCATCGGCCCTGTCGTTGTGTGGAGGGCTGCGATGGCGGATGCAATCTTCGCCACTTATTCCATCGGCATGGCCGGGATGCGCCGCTCGCTGGCCGACCTGCGCCAGCAGGCCCGGACCGTTGCCCATGCCGCGGTGGACGGCGGCGCCGCCGACCTCGGTGGCGCCCTGGTGCGCAGCCGTCAGGCCGAGATGGCGGCCGAAGCCAACGCCAATGCCGTGAAGCGCGCCGACCAGGCACGCGGTACCGTCATCGACCTGCTGGCCTGAGCGGCCTCGCCGCCGCATCGGCGAACACCGTCGCGTCCTTGCGCGCGACCATCGCGGCGGGCTTGCCGGACGTCCCGCCCTCCAGCTCCGCCAGCACACCCGCCTTCCCGGCGCCGATGACCAGCCAGACCCGCGCACGCGCTGCGTTGATGACGGGCAGCGTCAGGGTCATGCGCCGGTAGCCGGCGTGGGGGGCGGTCACGGCGACATCCTGGTTGCTGAGCTGCAGGACTGCGTCACCCGGGAACAGCGAGGCCGTGTGCCCGTCGGCCCCGAGACCGAGATGGACCAGGTCGAGTATGGGCGGGCTGCCTGCCCGCTCCCGCAGCTGCTGCGCGTATGCGGCAGCAGCCGCGGCCGGTTCAGCGTCTGTCACCGGCATCGGGTGCAGGTTCGCCGCGGGCAGCGGTCCCTCCGCCACCAGCGCGCGCTGCAGGGCGGTGAGGTTGCGCGCCGTGTCGCCATCGGGCGCCATGCGCTCGTCGACCTGGAAAACCGCCACCCGCGACCAGTCGAGGACCTGGCGTGCCAGCGCAGCGAGCAGCGGAACCGCCGAATGGCCACCGCTCAGCGCCAGCGTGGCCCGCCCCCGGGCCACGAGCGCCGCGGCCAGGCTCTGCGCAATGAATTCCGCGGCGGCAGCGGCAGCGGCTTCAGGCGATGACCCGGCAACCACCCGCATCGGCGTGCTCAGCCCCGCGGGCCAGCGCCGTCTGCGGGCGGGTCGTACCAGCCGCCGAAGGGCGCCACCATGCGGTCGGCCTCACGCGGGCCCCAGCTGCCCGGCTCGTAGCGATAGACCGGGCCGTCATGGTTGACGATGGGATCGACGATGGCCCACGCCGCCTCCACGCCGTCCTCGCGGGCGAACAGCGTGGCGTCGCCCGCCATGGCATCGCCGATCAGCCTCTCGTAGGCCTCGCGCGCCTCCGGCGAGGAATTGCAGACGTAGAGCTCCACCTCCTCGCCCGCCATGCGTTCGCCCGGCGCCTTGGCACGGGCCCCGGCGGCGATGGCCACCTTGTCCGGACCGAGCCGGAAGCGGAAGTAGTTCGACTGCGGCGGTACGGGCTCGTCGAACACCTGCTGGGGCGGTGCCTTGAGGATCACCATGACTTCGGTCGCCGTCACCGGCAGGCATTTCCCCGCGCGGATGAAGAACGGCACACCCTGCCAGCGCCAGGAATCGAGGTGCAGCTGCAGGGCCGCGAAGGTTTCCACCTCGGAATCCGGCGCCACACCCTTTTCCTCGCGATAGCCGCGGAACTGGCCGCGCACCAGGCTCTGCCCGCTGAACGGGCTGATGGCACGCAGCACCTTGATGCGCTCGTCGCGCTGCGCCTCGCCCCAGTAGCCGACCGGCGGGTCCATCGCCAGGCTCGCCACGACCTCCAGCAGGTGGTTCTGCACCACGTCGCGGATCGCGCCCACCTCGTCGTAGAAGCGCCCACGGCCCTCCATGCCAAGCGTCTCGGCCATGGTGATCTGCACGCTCTCCACGTAGTTGCGGTTCCAGATCGGCTCGAGGAAGGAGTTGGCGAAGCGGAAATACAGCAGGTTCTGCACCGGTTCCTTGCCGAGGAAATGGTCGATGCGGAATATGGAGGCTTCCGGCAGCACCTCGTGCAGGGTGCGGTTGAGCTCGCGCGCGCTGGCCAGGTCCCGGCCGAAGGGCTTTTCCACCACCACGCGCGCGCCGGCCGCACAGCCGCTGGCGCCGAGGAACTTCACCACCGGGCCGAACAGGCTTGGCGGGATCGCCAGGTAGAACAGCGGCCTCTGCGCACCGGCCAGGCTCTCGCGCACGCGCGAGAACGTCGCGGCATCGTTGTAGTCGCCATCAACGTAGCGCAGCAGGGAGAGGAGCTTCGTGGCCTCGGGAGAATCGGCCTCCCCGGTACGCTGCACCAGGCTGTCGCGGACGCGCTCGCGGAACTGCCCGAGGTCCCAGCCGGAGCGCGACACGCCCACCACCGGCACATCGAGCGCACCGCGTCGCACCAGCCCCTTCAACGCCGGGTAGATCTTGCGATGCGCCAGATCACCCGTCGCGCCCAGCAGCACCAGCGCATCACTGCGGGGAACGCTCACTGGCCGGGCTCCCTGTGGCCACCGAACTGCTGGCGCATGGCCGACAGCAGGCGGTTGGCGAAGTCGGATTCGCCGCGGGAATCGAAGCGCGAGTACAGCGCGGCGGACAGCACCGGCACGGGAGTCGCCGTGTCGATGGCCGCCTTCAGCGTCCAGCGTCCTTCACCGGAGTCGGCAACACGTCCGTGGAAACCGGCGAGCTTCGGGTCGGCCGCGAGGGCAGCCGCCGTCAGGTCCAGCAGCCAGGAGGACACCACGCTGCCACGACGCCAGAGTTCGGCGATGGCCGGCAGGTCAAGGTCGTAGCGGTAGCGCGCCGCGTTGTCTGGCAAGGCATCGCCCGTCCCGGCGTTGGCATGCCGGAACAGGTTGAAGCCCTCGGCATAGGCCGCCATCATCCCGTACTCGATGCCGTTGTGGACCATCTTCACGAAGTGGCCTGCGCCGGACGGGCCGCAGTGGAGATAGCCTTCGCTGGCCGTGCTGCCGGCGGCCGGCGGCGCGGCTGGCACCACCTCGCCGCGGCCGGGTGCCAGTGCACGGAACAGCGGCTCGAGGCGGCGCACGACGGCAACGGGGCCACCAATCATCAGGCAATAGCCGCGCTCCAGGCCCCAGACGCCGCCGCTGGTGCCGACGTCGATGTAGTCGATGCCGCGGGGGCCGAGCTCGCCGGAGCGGCGGATGGCATGCTCGAAGGGCGAGTTGCCGCCATCGATGATGCAATCCCCAGGCTGCAGCAGCGGCGCGAGTTCGTCCACCACGCCCTGCACCGCATTCACCGGCACCATGATCCACACGGCTCGCGGCGGCGCCAGCCGCTGCAGCAGCTCGGGCAGCGAGGCGGCAGCGGTGGCACCCTCGCGGGCCAGCTCGGCAGCCGGTCCCGGATTCCGGTCCGTGACCACGCAGGCGTGGCCTGCACGCAGCAGCCGCTGCACCATGTTCCGGCCCATGCGGCCAAGGCCGATCATCCCGAGTTGCATCCTCGCTCCTTCCCGTGTCAGCCGACGAGGTCGAACAGGCGCCCGACCCCCGCAGTCAGCGCCATGGCGATGGCGCCCCAGAATGTCACGCGCAGGGCGCCGCGCAGCGGTGCCGCGCCGCCCGCCCAGGCCGCGGTGGCACCCAGCAGCAGCAAGGCCGCCAGCGTGACCACGACGATGGCGATCCCTGCCCGGGACGTCGGCGCGAGCACGGCCGCGAGGAGGGGCAGCAACGCTCCCAGCGCGAAGGCCAGTGCCGAGGCCAGTGCGGCCTGGGCAGGCCGGGCGCGCAGGGTCTCGGTGATGCCCAGTTCGTCCCGTGCGTGCGCACCCAGTGCATCCACGGAGGTCAGCCTCACGGCGACCTGGCGCGCCAGGGGCTCGTCGAGTCCCCTGCTCACGTAGATCTCGGTGAGCTCGTCGAGTTCATGGGCCGGATCCTCGATCAGCTCACGGCGTTCGCGCTCGAGGTCGGCATGTTCGGTGTCGGCCTGCGATTTGACGGACACGTACTCGCCCGCCGCCATCGACATGGCGCCAGCCGCCAGCCCGGCCATCCCCGCCAGCAGCACCGTCGCCGGGTCCGCACCCCCGGCCGCGACACCGACCACGAGGCTCGCCACCGACACGACGCCGTCATTCGCCCCGAGCACGGCCGCGCGCAGCCAGCCGACGCGGTCCGCGCGATGCCTCTCGATGTGTACGGAGCGCATGGCGCCGCCCTGCAACCAGATACCGATGGATGCCGGGATTCTACACTGCCCCCCTGCGTCAGCCGCCTATGCGGCAGCGACGCGGCATGACGCCACACGGGATCACCAGCCGGTTGTTGCCCACTCTTTCCAGTCATTTGTTTTCCTATTTGAAATCCATAGCTTGGGTGATCTTTCTCTGAAGCGTCGCACACATCGAAATGCTGCGCTTTACGCAGCCGCAACGCAGGAATAGAGTCGATACCACAGGCTGCCCGGGCCACCGGCCCGGAGCTCGCGCGGGAGAACAACAATGAATGCCCTCGCACCGTTACTTCGCCTCGCCACCCTCGTCCTCTGCGCCGGCTGCTGGCTCGCGACACCGGCCCATGCCGTCGTCGTCACCGCCACGCAGAACACTCAGCAGCTCCTCGACGCCCTGCTGGGCGGCGGTGGCTCGGGCATCGTCGTCACCAGCATCAGCCTCAACGGCAACCGGGACAGCTTCGCCATTCCCGACGAGCCGCCGCTCGAGATCCTGTCCTCCGGCACCTACACCAATACCAGCGGCACCTATGGCATCGGCGCCGGCGTCGTGCTCAGCACCGGCAGCGTCAGCACCGTGGGGTCGTCGCTCACGGGTACGCTGGCAACGGGATACGCCGATGGACCGAATGCGGAAGGCGGCACCACCTGGGCCTACGGCGGGGTTTTCCCCCCTGACCCCAACAACCCAGAAATCGGTGTGCCGGCAACCCCCGGGCAGGAGGACCTGCTCGATCCGATCACCGACCGGCCCGACCTCGATCCACCGGACAACACCTTCGATCACTTCGACGTCACCGAACTGATCATCCACTTCGACATGCAGCCGGGCTACGACCACGTGGCCTTCAACGTGGTGTTTGGCTCCGAGGAATGGCCCGAGTACGTGGACTCGCCCTACATCGACGGCTTCGGCCTGTTCCTCAACGGCACCAATATCGCCATCACCGGCGGCAGGCCGGTCAATATCCGCCATCCCGACATGGCGTACATCGCCGGCACCGAACTCGATGCGGTGCTGGCGCCGGGAGGCAATCCGCTGCTCACCTTCGGCGGCACGGTGAATGCAACCGGCAACACGCTGCGCTTCATCGTCGCCGACACCTCCGACGCGGCCCTCGACACCACCGTGTACTTCTCGAACCTGGCCGGGGTACCAGCCATACCGTTGCCAGCCGCCGGCTGGCTGGCAGCGGCGGCGCTGCTCGCCTGTGCTCCGCGAATCCGAAGACGGGTGACGGCCGGCTGAGCCGCCGGCCTAGCGGTCCACGCCCTGCGCCGCCGCACCGGCGATCGCCGCGCGGTCGCCCGACAGGAACGCCAGCAGGTCGCGCGCCACCACGGCGGGTTCCTCGATGTAGGCGTAGTGGCCGAGTCCCGGGTACTTGCGGATCATCGCCGTGGTGCCGGTGAGCCAGTAGGCAAACACCTCGGCCTCGAGGTGCGTCAGCGTGCGGTTGTCCAGGCCCCAGAGCACCAGCGTCGGCGCCCGGACCTGCGCCAGCACCGCCTGGGGATCGCCGGTCCGGAACGCCGCGAGGTATCGAATGCCGATGTCGCGCCAGCCGCTGCGCCGGTTCATGTCGCAGGTCATCTGCACCAGCTCCGGCGATGGCCGGTGCGGCGGCACGAAGTTCGCGCCGAGCGACCGCTCCCAGAAGGAACAGGGCCGCCAGCGTGTCTGGAACCAGCCAAGGATGCCCCCAGGCGGCGGCTTGTTGGGGTTGCTGGCGGGCGTGCGCGGCAGCCCGGCGGAATTGATCAGCACCAGGCGTTCGATCCGCTCCGGATGGGCCGCGGCGTAGCGGAACGCCGTGACGCCGCCGGAGGAAGTGCCGACCACCGCAAAGCGCTCCACGCCAAGGTGGGCCAGCACGCCCTCCATGAGTTCCATGTTGCGCTCGATGCCGTAGCGTCCGCCGGGATCGTCGCCCGTGAGGCCGGCACCGGACAGGTCGAGGCGGATCACGCGGAACCGGTCATCGAGGATATCGGCCAGCGCGTCCCAGCTTCGCAGGCTCAGCCAGGACGCATGCAGCAGCACCACGGGCGGCCCCGTGCCGCTGGCGATGTAGTGCACCCGCACGCCGTCGACATCGAGGAACCGGGATTGCGGCAGGCGGTAGCGTGCCTCCAGCTCGTTCATCGGCAGTTCCAGCCAGCCATGGCTGATCGCCCAGGCGAACAGGCCCACCGCAGCCATGGCGAGCGCCAGCAGGCCGGCGAGTCCGCCCAGCAACCGGCGCCGGCTGCCGGGCATCATGGCTGCGGCATCCCGGTGGCGGCATAGGCCCGGCGGGCAAAGGTGGCCACGTCGCGATCGAAGGCGGCAGGTTGCTCCGCGAACGTCGCATGGCCCGCACCGGCGTAGACGCGCACCTCGGCCGCGGGCAGGCCTGCGGCCACCGCCTCGACCTGCGCCGGCGGCGCAACGGCATCCGCGCTGCCGACGATGAACAGCAACGGCAGCCTGAGCCGCGCGGCGAGGTCGGTGTTGTCGAGGTTCCAGTCGCTCATGTGCCGGCGCACGTAGGCCGGGAGCATCAGCGTGCTGGCCGACATGACGCGGGCGATGTCCTCCGGCAGCGGCTGCGCAGCCATCCGGCCCGGGGCCTGCCGGGCCTGGGCGATGGCCTGGTCGATGTCCAGCGGATAGGCGGCCGCGGCGGAACGGCCGGTCGCCAGCCTTGCCTCGAGGCCCGGATCGATTTCCGCGGTCGCCAGCCCGCCGTGGGATCCGGCCAGCACCAGGCCCGCGACGGCAGCCACGCCCTGCACCCGCAGGTAGTCCATGGCCCAGTAACCACCGGCCGACCAGCCGACGATGACCACCGGCCGGGTCACGCCGCTGGCGTGCAGGACGGCGGCGAGATCCCCGGCCCAGGGCGCCGGACCGGCATAGGCCGCGTCGGTCCAGGGCTTGCCCGAGCAACCGTGGCCACGCATGTCGGGCGCGATCAGCCGGAAGTCGCGGGCCAGCTCGCCACCGAACTGGCGCGCGAACACGGCATGGGACTGCCCGAATCCATGCAGCAGGAGCAGCACCGGACCCTGCGGGTCACCGGCTTCGGCCACGCAGATCGGCACACCGTCCGTGCCCGCCACCAGCCTGGTCTGCGGACCCGCCCCGGCCGCCGTCGCCGCCAGCAGCACAGCCAGCAGGGCGGACGCAAAGCAATGCGGGCGGGCGGATGCGGGCATGCGCTGCCTCCGGGCTGCAAATCGACCGGCGCAGGGTTGCCCAGTTTGTGCAGCATGTCCAGCCGGGTAGTGCCTGCCTCGCTGGCGGGTCATCATCGGGTGGGGACATTCCACGGTTGCGGCGAACCGGTTGCGCAGCGGATCATGGCGGCCGGTTTTCGGGGGGAGGTCTCAGATGTTGCTGACCGTCTTCGCGGCCGCTGCCGCGGCGCTCGGCACCCAGGCGGTCACCGGGCTGCCCGCCCCTGCCTCGCACGCTGCGGAGATGCCGGAGATCATCGTCACGGCACGCAAGCGCGAGGAGAACATCCTCGATGTCCCGGTCGCCATCACAGCCTTCCCTGCCAGCAGCATCGAAGCGCTGGGCCTGGCGGATCTCGGCGACATTGCGCGCTTCACCCCGGGCTTCGCGCTGAACTCCGCAACCGGCCGCCAGCCGGCCTCCTACCGGCCAGTGTTCCGCGGCGTCACCACCATGCGCAACGGCGTCGCCAACTCCAACGCCGGCAACACCTTCGTCGACGGCGTCTACGTCGGCGCGGCGCTGCTCACCACGGACCTCGACAACCTCGAGCGCGTGGAGATCCTGCGTGGCCCGCAGTCGGCGCAGTTTGGCCGCAACACCTATGTCGGTGCGGTGAACTACGTGACACGCAAGCCGTCCGCGCGGCTCGAAGGCCAGCTGAAGGCCGGCATTGCCGAACACGACAGCCGTGATTTCTCGGGCTGGGTCAGCGGCCCGCTCGGCACGCAGCGCCTGCGCTACGCCCTCGGTGCCGGGCACCACGAGTACGGTGGCGAGTGGACCAACCAGCGCGATGACAGCGACATCGGCGGCGAAGTATCCGACGAGGTCTCGGCGAAGCTGCTGTTCGAGGCCGCCGAAGGGCTGGAGATCACGCTGAAGCTGGGCTGGCAGGGCACGGACGACGACCACTACGCCATGTACCTGCAGCCTTCCACGCTGAACAACTGCTGCTTCCGCTCGGCCGAGGCGCCACGGGCGCGCGAATACTTCGTCGGCAAGGCCATGCCCGAGGACCAGGTCAACCTCTATACGGACCTGCTGGAGCAGCACGGCGGTGCCGGCACCGAACTCGACCGGCGGCTGGGCAGCCTCGCGGTGGACTGGCAGCTGGCCGGTTTCACCCTCACCAGTCTCACCGGCTTCATCCGCGACGAGTACAGCCAGGGGTACGACACCTCGCAGGCGGGCTACGACCCGAGCGTGCCGCGCACCTTCACCTGCGCCACGCCGATGCCACCGTTCCTGCCGCCGCGTGGCAGTTTCCTGCTGCACGAGCGCATGGATTACGACGACTTCTCGCAGGAGATCAGGCTGTCGTCGGATGCCGCGGGCCCGCTGCGCTTCACCGCCGGCGCCTATTACTACAAGGGCGAAGCCGAAGTCGCGGCGCGCGATCGCATCGATCCCTGCATCAACGAGGCATTCGCCGTGGATCGGGAGCGCGACGAGGTCGAGAACCGCGCGGTGTTCGGCGCGCTTGCCTGGGACTTCGCCGAGCGCTGGACGGCCGGCGTCGAGTTGCGCTGGGCGGAGGACAAGGTGACCGTCACCAACCTGCCGGTGAACGCGCCGTCCGCCCGCTACCGCACGGTGCCGGAGAACATCACGCCGCGCTTCACCCTGGACTGGCGGCCGCTGGACTCGACGACCTACTACATCAACGTCTCCAAGGGCACCAAGCCGCCTGACTTCAACCCGCGCGTGCCGGACGAACGCTATCGCGCGGTGGACGAGGAAAGCGCCTGGAACTACGAGATCGGCATGAAGGCGCTGCTGCCGGAGCAGGGCCTGAGCCTGGCACTGGCCGCCTACCGGCTCGACGTGGAGAACCAGCAGGTCACCGAGCTGCTGGAGATACCGGGTGTGGGCACCGCCTCCATCCTCACCAATGCCGGGCGCACCCGGGTCTGGGGCCTGGAAGCCGAGGCCAGCGCCGCGCTCGGCGAGAACCTCACGTTGCGCGGGACGTACAGCTGGACCGACTCCGAGATCAGGGAGTGGACCAGCCAGGAAGAGGCCGACCTGCGCGGCAGCGATGGCAGCTTCGCCGAGAACGAGGCGCTCGGCAGCGTGGCCGGCCATGATTCGCCGCGCGTGCCGAAGCACATGGCCTCGCTGGTGCTGCGCTACCAGCGCCCGCTGACGCCGACGCTGGACTGGTACGGGAGCGTCGACTACAGCTTCGAATCGTCCCGCTATGCCGCCGAGGACAACCTCATCGAAACCGGCGACCGCAGCCTGGTCGGCCTGCGTACCGGCCTGGTCCGCGAGCGCTGGGATTTTTCCTTCTGGGCGAAGAACCTGCTCGATGACGACACGCCAGTGGATATCCTGCGCTTCTTCGACGGCCGCTACGAGACCTTGCCTTCATACCCGTACCAGGGCTCGCGGCCGAGCAGCACGCCACGCGGCTTCGCGATTCCGCTGCCTCGCGGCCGGCAACTGGGCGCCACCGTCTCCTACCGTTTCTGAGCGGGGCGCAAGCCGTCATCCGCGCTCAGCGCGGCGCGACCTGTCCCGGGCGGATCCCGCGCGCACCGGCGAGCAGCAGCGTCAGCACGAACAGCAGCAGCGCCACCGCAGTGAGCAGGCCGCCGCCGGCGCGGACCCCGAAGGAACCGGCGAGATCGCCACCGATGCGCAGGGCCACCGAGAGATGCAGCAACACCAGCGGCAGGTAGAACGCGGCGCCGTAGGACAGGCGCAGGCCGAGTACCGCCGGAATGATGATCAGCGCATGGCCGAACACCATCGACAGAACGAAGCCGATCAGCACGGCATGCAGGCCGGCGTCGTAGCCCGGGCTGCCCGGTAGCAGCCCGCCATCCAGCAGCAGGATCACCGCGCCGATGCCCAGCCAGGCATAGCCCAGCAACAGGCAGGCGGCGATGAAGCGCGTCAGGCCGCGCTCGCGGATGGTGCGTCGCGCGATGTCCTGGCGCAGCAGCCAGGCCGCCAGCGCCAGCAGGGCGAAGGCGAACCCGGCCCCACCCACACCCACACCGGCTGCGACCGCCACGGCCCCGGCCAGCAGCAGCACGGCAATGCCGGCGAACACACGCCGGGCCCGCGGCGAGGGTGGCAGGAAGCGCGACAGCTCGAGCCGCTCGCCGGCGATGGTGAGCACCAGGAAGGCCACCCATAGCGGCACGACCGCGGGCACCGGCCATCCGGCCAGTTCCAGCGCGCTGCCGGCCGCCCAGGCCGCGGCACCGGCGAACAGTGTCAGCGTGAACAGCGCGGGCTGGCGCAGACAGACCTGCAGGCTCGCCGCGGAGAGCAGCACACCGCCTGCCAGCATCAAGGCTGGCGCCAGCGGCGCCCCGGCACCAGCCAGCAGCGCCAGGCCACCGAGCCCGGCGGACAGCGGCGCCAGGTAGGCCCAGCGCATGCCCAGCGCCACGGCACGCTCCAGGCTGATGACCGTGCCGAAGAAGCCGCAGATCATCAGCGGCCCGTGGTCCAGCACGGTCGCCGCGCCGGGCGCGGGCAGCGCCCAGCCCAGGCGGACCAGGCCCGCCTCGATGCCGGCGGCCAGCGAGAGCATGCCGAGGACCAGCAGTGGAACCCGCCAGCCCCGCCCCAGGTCCCGCGTCATCACCAGCCGAAGTGCTGGCGTGCCTGCCCGCTCATCATCGACGGCTCTCAGGGCGGCTCCCAGACCAGCCGGGTGGCGATGTCGGTGCCGGGCGGCAGCGCCGCTGCGAGCACGCCACGGATGTCGTCCTCGATCATCGCGCT
>JAANMW010002135.1_pt1 | contig 18505 bp, 15 predicted proteins | sample 7279671 | NCBI WGS metagenome assembly JAANMW01 (sample SAMN14094541, study PRJNA606508) | bioreactor metagenome | isolation source: A lab-scale SPAN reactor treating ammonium-rich wastewater day 247 | place: Ireland: Galway | collected 2017-09-19
GCGAAAACTCGCGGCCTCCGGCCCGCACCACCTCCACGCCCAGTCTATGCCACAATTCATTGCTCGTGTCCAGCAGCCCGACTTGTGGGTAAGGCTAAGCAAAGTGATTTTTGGGGGGAGAGGGGATTTTAAGGCTTTGGCTCGGGAACAGACACCAGAGTCTGCTCGATGGGCAGTGAACTGCCAGTGCAGACACCACATCACCAACCACCGCAGACACCACATCACCACCGCAGCAGCACATGGCACAACACGGCTGATGCAGACACGGCAAACCAAGAATTCCCTTGCCACCCACGAAGCCGCGAGTGATGCGAAGAAAAAAGCATTCCCTTGCCACCCACGAAGCCGCGAGTGATCCAAAGAAAAAGCATGCCCTCGCCGCCCTGGAAAGCGCGAGTGATCCAAAGAAAAAGCATCCCCTCGCCACCCAGGAACTGGGGGGAGAGGGCAATGGGTGAGGGGGTTAACCCCGCCCCCGAAAACTCCAGGCGGCCGCCAGGCCGATGGACAGAAGGACCGCCGCCACCTGGCCCGGTGGATAATCGCGGGCGTTGGCATAGACGAACGCCATCGCCGACGCTCCCAGGGCACAGATCGGTGCCACGATAAACAGGCTGCGTACGTTCCGGCAGACGTTCCTCGCTATGAGCGCCGGGAGGACCAGACACCCGAACGTGTAGAGCATTCCCGATACCCGGATCGATAGTCCAACGGTGATACCCAGCCACACGGACAGGAGCCTGTTCCACCAGTCCACACGCATCCCGGCAGCACCTGCCATCTCCGGGTCCGTGATGAGCAGCACCAGCCGGTCCCGCGCCACGGCCGTGAACAGGACCGTCACCGCCAGTAGAAGCGAGAAGATCACCACATCTTCTGATCCCGCTCCGATGATCGTGCTCGACAGGAGACGGTGGACTTCCTCCAACCCGTGCGGACTGTGCGACAGGACGAGCACCGCAAGGCTGGAGGACAGGAGGAATACCCACCCGGTAATGGCTTCATGACTCTCACCGCCGCCATGCCGCATCCCTCCCGCTGTCAGCAACGCTCCCAGGACGGCAAATGAACTCCCACACACGGCCAACAGCCACTCCGACTCGCACCACTGACATTCGACCCCACCGAAGCCGCCCGCCCACATGCCGAGCGCGATCCCCAGCATCGATGCCTGTGACACCGCCGCACCGAGGAAGATCTGGTCCCGCGCCACCACGATCACGCCGACCGTCGCCAGGAGCGCCGCAATGCACCAGCCGGCCACGTAGGTGTGGTGGAACAACACCCATGACTCGAGGAAGGAGGCGATCATGGATGCCCCCCGAGCGTGATCCAGCCGTGCGCGTCGCCCAGCAGACGCGCCAGGTTGCCGGTGGTGAGGAGTTCCCTTACCTTTCCGCTGTCCACCGAGCCCGCATGAAACAGCGCCGCGTGTGTGCCGTAGCGCGCCGCCAGTGGCAGGTCGTGCGTGACGAACACGACAGTCAGTTCCGCTTCCCGGTTCAGACGCTGCAACAATTCGATGAGGGCGTGTTCCGAGGCCGCGTCGAGCCCGGTCGTCGGCTCGTCGAGAATCAACAGCGAGGGCCGGCGGATGAGTGCCCGCGCAATGAGAGCGCGCTGCCGCTGGCCGCCCGACAGCGCCCAGTAACTGCGCCGCTCGAGTCCGGCCAGATGGACCCGCTCCAGTGCCTCCCGCAAACGGCTCTGCCGCTCACTGCGGCATACTCGCAGACCCACCAGGCCCAGCGACACGAATTCGCCCACAGTCGTGGGCAGGGACGGATTCAGATCGCAACGTTGCGGCACGAAGCCGACACAGGCATGCCCGTCCCCCAGGGCAGGCATGCGTAACTCGCCGGCCAGTGGCTTCAAAAGCCCCAGCAGGGCACGCACGAACGTCGTCTTGCCCTCACCGTTGGGTCCGAGAAGAAACCAGAACTGACCCTGCTCGATCGTCAGCGTCACATCACGCAAGACGATGCTCCGCCCGTAGCCCAGACTCAGTTGCCGCGCTTCGATGAGCGCCACGCTCATGGTGCCGCACTCCGCACTGCCGCCAGCGCCCGCGCCAGCTCCCTGACGTTGTAGTCGATCATCCGCACATAGCTGTCCGTGCCCGGACGGCTGCCGGTCAGATGCGCCAGCGGCACGATGCGTGCCCCGGTGGCCTGCGCCAGAAATCGCGCATGACGCGGATCGTAGTAGGGCGAGGAAAGGATGAGACGCGCACCTTCCCGTTTCATCGTCTCGACCACGAACCCCAGATGACTGGTGGTGGGAGGGATGCCCGGCTTCGGTTCCATGTGCGCCACGACCGTCAGACCGAAACGCCGCGTGAAGTAGGGCCACATGTCGTGATCGTCGGCGACCCGGGCCCCGCGGTACGGTGCCAGCGCGCCGAGCCAACCCTCCAGAGGCTCTGCCACTCCCTGCTGGCGCAGGAATTCCAGCAGTTTGCCGTGCTCGTACAGGAGCGCCAGCTTCTCCGCATCGAAACGACGCGCCAGCGCCGGTCCCACCAGCGCCGCATGGATCTCCCCCGCAAAGGCCGCCGCGCGCTGCTCGAAAAAGTCGCGGTCCCCCGGCCGCAGCTTTCCGAAGGATTCCGCCAGGAGACGCGCCACACGCACGCCGTTCAACGGGTCGAGCCAGTAGTGCGGGTTGCCGCCGGGATGGACATCGCCCATCGAACGGTCCACCTCACCGGCCGGAACCTGCAACGGCTCGATGGCCCGCGAGGCATCGATGAAACCCGAGCTCCCCGGCAAGACCTTTTCGTTGCGCGCGTTTTTCAGGAGGAGCGGCGCATAGCCGCTCTCCAGGTCCAGACCCGATTGGAGGAAAACATCGGCCTGGCTCAGTTCCTTGATGAAGCTCGGGCGCGCCTCCACGAAGTGCGGGTCTTCGCCACCTTTCACCATGACGCTGACCTTGACCCGATCGCCGCCCACGGCCTCGGCGATGCTGCCCAGATCGGGCAGCGTGGCCAACACCCTCAAGGGGGTCTCCTGCGCCCCGGCACCGCCGCAACACCACAGAACCCCCAACATTATATAAAGGAAGAGGGCCACACCCCCGAAGGGCGAGGTGAAGCGGCGCATCGCCGCGGCCGCCGCCTGCCGCATTTCAGTACTTGTGGGCCACATGCATGCCGTAGAGGATCTCGCCGCCGATCCATACCGTGTGGGCATGACGGCCCGGCAGGAAGCGCGCGTCGTCATAGTTGTACTGCGCCCGCAGACGCGAAAATTCCGTCGGATGCCACACGAGCAGCGGAGACACCCGGTAGCGATCGCCCCGGAACGGATCGTTCTGCCGCCCGCCCGCACTCTGGCCGCTGCCGCTGGCGTACTCGAAACGCGCCCCGGCAGCCCAGCCATAGTGGAACCCGTACAACGCCTGTGTGTAGAAGCCGTAGTCACGCAGCAAGGCTGCCGGCAGATCGTTCGCTGGATCACCCGCATCCTCATAGCGTGCCGCACGCCAGTCGCGACGGCTGATTTCCGTCTGCCAGAGAAAAAAGGGCCAGCCGCGAAAGTTCTCCGCCGGCCGCCAGCGCAGTTTCAGATCGCCGCCATAGATCCATGTGCCCGCCTTCCTGCCGCTGCCGTTCGGACCGTGCAGCCCGCTCAACCCCGCATTCAAACCCAGGTTGGGTGTGAGATTGTGGAAATTCTCCCAGCGAGCGAGATAGAGCAGATCCCCCATCGAACTTGTCGAGACCTCCGTCTCCGGCCGCCCGCCTATCGGCTCCTCCGATAAAAAACTGTACGTGCGCTCGCCCTCGTGTGCGTCCTGCACTCCCAGGTGCAACTCGGAAAACCAGGGTAGTGGCGTGAGCCAACCGAGACGGACCCCCGGCGAGCGCAGGCCCTCCGGTCCGAACAGACGTGTCTGGATCACCGGCTGGTCGATCCAGTCCCAGGCATGGGGATGCAGTGGATTCATCAGTCCGTACTCGGTGAGCATGTAGCCTGCTTCGAGTTGTAGGCCGTAGGGCAGGGAAGAGGTGGTCAGAAAGGCTTCTTCGAGTTCCAGCCCGCCGGTTTTTCCCACGATGTACGCTTCGCCGCTGAAGTACGGGTCGACGGCTCCCGCCAGCGACAACTCCGCCTGTTGCAGCGTGAAGCCGCGACGCGCCGGGTCATGCCCGCCACCTTGCAGGCCGCCCCGGATCTGTTCGTTCGTCGCCGTCGACGAACCGCCCGCCAGGAGCGTGTTCAAGGACAGGTCGATGAGCCGCAGCCGGGCCCCGCCGGCAGGACGCGACCAGAGATCTCCCGCGGGCGCTGCTGCCTGCGCCGCTGCCGCCGCAGGCAGCCCGGAGACCGCTTCGTCGAGAGCCGCCGCAGCAGGGTCACGCGCCGCTTCCCCCGATCCCGCAGCCTGCTCCAGATGCCGCAGCTTCTGCTCCAGCTCTTCGAGCCGGCGCTGTTTCTCCGCATCGGTACGCCGCAATTCTTCGAGTTCCCGGCGCAGCGCCCGGACTTCGCCAGACAGATCCGCCGCCACGGCCGGCACCGCCGCGGCACCGGCCAGAAACAGGAAAAACGCGGCAAAGATTCGGGCGCAGCCCCGGTGGCAGAAATTCATCCCGTTCTCCCTCCGGCGCCTGTATAGATCGAATCCACGGCCCATAAACCATACCCCGCCCTCTGCCTTTACGCCTCCCGCCGCCGACGGTATGAATCCATCTCGCGCCGTGCCGCGCACGTACCTCTCATGATGGAGTTCCCTTGAGCCTGCTCATTGTGGCGATCGTATTGCTCGTCATCCTGGGATCCCTGCTGGCGTTGGCCGAGGCCGCGGTGAGCCGGATCACCGCCGTGCGGGCACGTGCCATGGTCGAACAGGGCCGGCGCAATGCCGCCCTCCTGGAGCAGATCGAATCCGACCCTCCCCGGTATCTCAACGCCGTGTACCTGGCCGTCATGTTCGCGCAGAACGGCTCGGCCATTCTCGTGGCCATCGTTGCCGAGAGGAACTTCGGCGATTGGGGAGTGACCGTGATCTCCGTCGCCTTCACACTGGCCTACTTCGTCGCCGTCGAGGCCATGTCGAAAACCTACGCCATCCTGCACACCGACGGCACCGCTCTCGCACTGGCACCGTTCGTCTGGCTGATCGGACGCACACTGGCACTGCCGACACGCGCCCTGATCGGCCTCGCCAATATCCTGCTGCCCGGCAAGGGACTCAAACGGGGACCCTTCGTCACCGAAGAAGAAATCCGCACGATGGCCGAAGTCGGCCACGAGGAAGGCAGCATCGAAGCGCACGAGAAACAGATCATTCATTCCCTGTTCGATTTCGGGGATCGCAGCGTGCGCGAAATCATGCGGCCACGCCCCGACATCGTTGCCGTGCCCCTCGATGCGTCCCTGAACGATGCCGCTGCCCTCATCGTCAAACATGGCGTGACACGCATTCCCGCCTACCGCGACGACCTCGACGCCACCGAGGGGATCGTCCATGCCAAGGATGTCCTGCTCCACCTGCACGAAGGACGGCACGAGGTCGCGCTGTCCGACCTCCTGCGCCCCATCCACTTCGTCCCCGAGTCGAAAAACCTCGCCGACCTCCTGCGCGAGATGCAACAGGAGCGCTTCCGCCTCGTCCTCGTGAGCGACGAGTACGGCTCGGTCATCGGCCTGGTGACACTCGAAGACGTCATCGAACGGATCGTCGGCCAGTTGGCCGACGAACTGCACCCCGAACCACCCGACATCCAACCGCTCGACGGATCACGCTTCCGCGTCAATGCCGCCCTGCCGGTCCTCGAATTGAACGATCTCCTGCAGATCGATCTGCCCCACTCGAACTGGAACACCGTCGGGGGACTCGTCTTCGCCCACGTCGGCAGTATTCCCGAGACCGGCGCGCAGGTCGAAGTCGAAGGCTTCCGCTTCACGGTCGAACGCGTCCTGGGCCGTCGCATCCTCACGGTGATCGTCGAACGCGTGGTGGAATAGGGGCCTGTGAACGTGATCCCGCCGCAGATGGAGCCGCACCTTACGCACATCGAACCTTCCTCGGCCGAACCGCAACGGATCAACTTTGCCTGGCTCCTGTGGCTGCGCTGGGGCGCCATCCTGGGGCAGATCGTCATCGTCTTCGCCGTCGAATTCGTCCTGCGGATCGCCCTGCCTCTGCCGCCCGTCCTCTGCGTCGTCGGCTTCGAGATCGCCAGCAATGCCGCGGCAGCCCTGTGGGCCACCCGCGCCCGCCGCATCACCGACGGTTTTCTGGCCACCATCCTGGCCGCCGACATCCTGCTCTTCTCCGTCCTCCTCTACCTCACGGGCGGCCCGTCCAATCCGTTCAGCTTCCTCTACCTCGTGCACATCGCCCTGGCCGCGGTGACCCTCAAGGCGCCGGAAACCTGGGCCCTCACCGGCCTGGCGCTCCTCGGCTTCGGACTGTTGTTCGTCCTGCCACCCTGGGACGGCGCCGGCGTGGACCTCCATGCCCATCACGGCAATATGCGCCTGCACCTCGAAGGGATGTACGCCGCCTTCGGCGTTGCTTCCGTGTTCATCGTCTATTTCGTGCAACGTGTGACGGCCGCTCTGGCACAACGCGAGTCGGAGCTGGCCACGGCGCGCCGCCTCGCCGAACGGCACGGGAAATTCGCGTCACTCGCCACACTGGCGGCCGGCGCCGCGCACGAACTCTCCACGCCCCTGTCGACGATCGCCGTCGTCTCCCGTGAACTCGAACGGAACCTGCAAGCGCAGTCCGGCTGCGCCGAAGCCGCCGCCGACGTCCGCCTCATCCGCGACCAGGTCCGGCGCTGCCACGAAATCCTGCGGCAGATGGCGGCCGACGCCGGTCCGGGCACGGGCGAACACCCGCAACCGGCCCGCGCCGCGCAGCTCGTCGAACTGGCGCTGCGGGACGATGGCGATGACGGCGCCACCCTGGTGACCATCGAGCCGCCCGCCGCGGCGATGCGCCTCGATGTACCGCTCCGCGCCGTGGCCGCCGCCCTGCGGGCCGTCCTGAAGAATGCGCGGCAGGCCAGCAGCGGCGGCCAGCCGGTCGAAGTGCGGGTCTCCGCCACTGCCAGTGCGGTGCGCTTCGAAGTCGCCGATCACGGGCCCGGCATGCCCGGCCCGGTCCTCGAACGCGCCGGTGAGCCCTTTTTCACCACCAAACAACCGGGCGAGGGCATGGGGCTGGGCCTGTTCCTGGTGCGGGCCCTCCTCACACGCCTGGGCGGTACCCTCGAGATCTCCTCGCAGCCGGGCGAGGGGACCCGCGTGGCGCTGCTCCTGCCCGCCCGTGTCACGCCGAACGAACCGGCACCCGGGGAACATGCATGAGTACCGATGAGGATCTCTCCCGGCCGTCCCTGCTCATCGTCGATGACGATCAGGCGTTGCGCGATCAACTGGCACGCGCCCTGCGCAGCCGTGGCTACGATGTGACCACGGCTGCCAACTACGAAGAGGCCATGCAACGGGCACGCTCCGCATCGCCCGAGATGGCGGTGATCGATCTGCGTATGCCCGGCCGCTCCGGCCTCGAACTCACACGCGATCTGCACGCCCTCGATCCGGCAACGAAGATCGTCGTCCTGACGGGCTACGGCAGCATCGCCACGGCCATCGAGGCCGTGCGCCTGGGGGCAACCTACTACCTGAGCAAACCTGCCGATGCGGACGATGTGCTGGCCGCCTTCGCCCGTGCCGCAGCACCACCGCTCGAACCGCCACAGTCGAATTTCACGGCGCCGTCACTGGCACGTGCCGAGTGGGAACACATCAGCCGCGTCCTTTCGGATTGCGGTGGCAACGTCTCGGAAGCGGCACGCCGCCTCGGCATTCACCGGCGCTCCCTGCAACGCAAGCTGCAGAAATTTCCCCCGCCGGAATGACTGCCGGACGGCGCGCCTCTCCCTCTATCATTGGCCGAAGTCCCGCTCCGTCAGAGGCGGCACCGTGTAGAGGTACTCCTGCAGGAAACGCAGCTCCTCGTCCATCCGTTCCATGTCGACACGCATGAGATCGCGGATCGACAACATCGAGACCACCTGGTTGCCACGCACGATCGGCAGGTGGCGGATGTTCGCCATGTCCATGCGGTGCATCGCCGTCTGGTAGTCCTCGTTTTCGTCCGCCACGATGAGATCGCGCGTCATCACTTCCTCGACCATGGTCGTGTAGGGGTCGTACCCTTTGTCGATGACACGCCGCACCGCATCGCGCTCGGAGAAGACGCCGATCAGGCGGTCCTCTTCCAGAACGACGACGATGCCGACGTTCTTCTCTGTCATCGTACGCGACGCCTCGCAGACGGTGGCATTCTTGCGCACGGCGAAGAGGAAGCCTTCACGCATGATGTCACGGAGTTTCTTCATGGCGGATCCTCCTTTTATTGTGGGATGCCGTGTTGCGGGGAGTGCAGTGTCCCCCGGATGAGGGACGTGGTCAAGCAGGAATTCCCGGTCACCGGCCGCAGGGGAGGACAGAATCACTGAACTGTCGACGCCGGACAAAATCTCTGAACTACTACGGGCGAATTGTTTCTTCTCGATTGACGCAACATTGTGGAGGATGGTACGCAACTGCTGCAAATTTTTCTCGACTGACACGAAGATGAGGATCTCGATGCGACGACTACCGGCGAAAACATTCGAATTTTCCCTGACCGTGTGTGCCTCGGCTCTGCTGCTCCTGTCTGGCTGCGGCAATGAATCCCACAGCGGAACCATCATACCCAATCCACCGCCACCGACGCCGACCGCTGCGGTCCATGTCAGCGGAGTCGTGAGAATGCCCGAGGGCCAGGTGGCCGCCCTCCAGCCATCCCTGCTCGAACGGTTCGCTTCCCTGGCAGCCTCGTCCGCCGAGGCTCTCACCGCCGCCAATGTCCGTCCGGTCGGCGCCGGTGTACGAGTCGGCCTGGGGCTGCAACGCAACACCGGCGAACTCACGGATACCGGTGTGTTCGGTGTCACCGATGAGAATGGCCGGTATTCGCTGGGAATCCCGGGAAATGCCGATCCCGCTTCGGTCTGCCGCTTCGTGGTTTACGTGGGTGATTTCCACTCCGGCACGATAACGCGTGCCTTTATCACGACCACCAGGGAGGACACGGACATCGACCTGAACAGCGAAGCCGTCGTACGCCTGGTGATGGAGCGCGTTGAGCAGGGTGGTGACCTCTGCACGTTGCAGGCACGCGAATTGCGCGGCCTCGTGGCCTACGTGCAGTCCCTGCCTGCCTCCATCGCTGGCACCAATGCCTCCGACGTGAACCGCCGTGCCGCAGCGGCCGCCGGCGCCGACGACTATCTGCAGCGCACCCTGGACCGCTACTTCGCTCCCACCGCCACACCGGTGCGCACGCCACGCGAGACCTTCACCTCACCACCGACTGGCTCACCGACACCACGAAATACGCCGGCACACACGAACACGGCCGTTGCCTTCACACCGACACCCGCGCCCTCGACCTGTGAGCTTCCCGCGCGGCCCGCACCGGCCGGTCCGGCCCTCTACGTCGACGACCTGTGCCTGCAGGAGTTCGGCGCTGCCACCATCACCGTGCGTCTCGCAACCGGTGGTCAGAGTGTGGCAGGAACGCAGAACGATCTCGTCTTCGCGCCGTTCATCTCCATCAACACGAACGCCAAAGGCAAGCCGGACTGTGCGGTGAATCCCGAGATCGACAAGGGCAGCACCTCGTTTGCCTTCATCCCGGCCAACTGTGCCCCGGGCACCTGCACCGGCGTGCGCGCCATCGTCCTCTCCATGGAAAATACCAACCCCATCCCCGATGGCGCCGCGCTCTTCACCTGTAATGCCGTGGTCTTCGCCCCGGACGTCCTCGGCAACGAGAGGGCCATCCTGAGCGATCCTTCGGGCGGACGCATCGATGGCGCCACTGGACGTGACGGCAGATTCCAGATCGCCGGAATGCCCAATCCGACACCAACCACACAACCGGATACACCGACACCGGTGGAGACGGCCACCCCCGAACTCCCCACAGCGACTCCGACGGGCGAAGCCGTCACTCCCGTGGCCACGAACACGAGTGGCGGCGAAACCGCCACACCGACGCCGGCCATGACCTCCACCGAAGGCAGTGCCACGGCCACCGCCACAGCCACCGCCACCAGCGGCGGCAGCGAGGCGACCGTGACACCCACGATCTCGAGCAACGCCGTCTCCCGCAAATGTACGTTGCGCGCCGGCGCTGCCTATTCCGTCGTCAAACTGAACACGACCCTCGGCCTCAATCTGAACGTCAGTCTTTCGGGCTATCAGTCCTGGGTGATCAATCCACCCGACGCCACGGGGAGGCGGTACATCCAGATCCCTGCCAGTGAATCACACTTCGGCTCCGCAGTGCTGCTCGGCATGGTGAAGGTGTGCCCGCGTCCGGGCGGCGATGGGTATGGTCTCATCGACTGCGCCGGCGGTACCCCGGAGTACGACATCAGTGCCGAGCAGGACCATGACGCCGCGCGCCCGCCCAACGTGCCGGGCATTCCAGACGATCCCAACTGCACGGCCAGCTACCTGAATCCGGGAGACCTGATGGCGCATGCTTCCCGTGAAAGTGATTCCGATCTGCACCCCGGTGTCTGCAACGGCCCGCTGCGTGTGATCCAGCACGGCAACTTCGCCAAGGGCGGCATGACACTCACGGAAACCCTCATCGTGCGCCTCCTCACGGACGTCAACGAGGAGTGCCCGAAAGACGACGTACCGTTCGATGCGGAACTCGACTCGATCACCATCAGCGGTGTGGTGACCACCGGCAAAGCCGAGGGGCGTGTCTACAACGCGATGAAGAGTGCCGATCCCTGGGATCTCACGGACGGCGTCCTGGAAACCGTCCAGGAGGGTTCTGTTTTCGGTTGCGAGAATATTGATCAGGGGATCCTCAACACCGGCAAACTGGGCCTGTCCATTCCGGTGATCGATCTCAGCCTGGCGACGGTCGGTAACTCGGACATCGTGGCCAGCCTGCAACTGGCTTGCCGGTGAAATCGCCCGCATGAGGAGAATGCGCCGGTGCGGCACAGTTCATTATTGACAAAGGAGAGATGGGTGGCGTAATCAGAAGCCACATCGATCGTCAGGCATCGACGGAGGACGGTCACACCCGTGAGTGGGTTCGGCCGAGGCTTCGGAATACATTTCAAGACCGAGGAGGGATTCTATGCGTAGGTTCGGGTTGATTGCTGTCGCCGCAGCGGCCGTGACGCTGCTGGGGCAGGGCACCAGCTTCGCGGCGCTCGACAAGTGTCAGAAGCGCATTCAGGGAGAGGGCGCGAAGCTGCAGAAGTTCATGTACGGCGCGATGCAGAAGTGCGCCGACGCCATCCGCAAGGAACAGGTCAAGGCGGCCGTTCTGAACGTCCCCACCAACTGTGGCGCAGGCGCAGCCTGCCTGATCAACGCCGCGGCGTTCTGTGAAAAGCAGCTTGCCGTCGTTTACGATGCGGCAAACGCGAAGCCGAACAAGTCGAAGATCGATCTGTTCCGCGGCGCCATGGAGAAGTCGCGCGTCCTCCCCAAACAGGAGTGCACGGACGATGATCTGAAGTTCCTCACCGGCATGGGGCACCTGCTCTCGGGCACGGGCGCGCCTCTGGCCATGGCGCCGCCGAAAGGAACAGATTGCGACGGCAATGCCGATAACAAGAAGGATGCGAACTGCGGCGGTGTGTTCATGACGGACTGGCTCATCTACGCCATCGAAAACAGCGTCGTGAAGCAACTCCTCGCACAGACGCCGGACCTCATCGGCATCCTGCAGAAGACGATCGAGGCGGACTCGGCCATCCCGGCGGCCAAGCCGGAAACCAACTGCGACAACGTGAATGATCCGGGCTACCGCCCGAACCTCTGCCGTTGGGGTATGTCGTGCCGCACCGCCGTCTGCAACATCGATCAGACGCAGAGCATGGTGAGTCTCCAGGTGCCGCAATTCGAAGCCCCGTACCCGGCAGCGGTCACCAACGGGCCGGTCGATATCCCCGTGGCCGGTTCGATGACGACGGAAGTCTGCCGTCCGGGACCGACAGGTACGGGTGTTTCGGGTCTGGGCCTCGGCGCGGCCTTTGGCGCCGCGCCGGATACGGTCTACCTGATCAATTCGGGGCAGCGTGGCCTCTATTCCCCGATGCCGCTGAATACGAATGTATCCCTGCTCGACACCATGGTGAAGGGCGTCTGCATCGAAGTGGTCGGCTCGCAGGGTTGGTGTGATTGCAAGCCCGGCGGCCAGGGAGTCACTGTGGATGCCCAGGTCTGCGTCGACAAGAACGTCAACATCTCGAACCCGACCGATCGTTGCGGTGGGCCGACGGACCAGGCCGTTCAGCAGAGCTCTTTCCCGCACTGGTATGTGAGCCCGGTCACGATCACACCCTCGGGTGCCTCGGCGGCCGGTGACTGCGTGGATCAGGTGACGCTGCAACTCAAGCTGTCGACGAATGACGGCGACAAGGGCGCTGACGGAGTGTGGTGTACGGACGACGATCTGACGGCGCCTCTGGCGACCTTCACATTCCCGCTGACCACGGGGAAGGCCACGGCCAAGGTCTACGATACGATATGGCACATCGGTTGGTGCGATCCGTCCAACAATCCGTGTCTCGACGATGCTGACTGTCCTCAGGGAGAATACTGCGTCGATCAGGATCAGAGCCATCCGGACTACGTGCTGGGACCGGTCACGGGTTCCAAGCCGGTGAATGCCTGCGCGCAGTATGCCACGGGTAGCCTGAGCGGCGTTGGTCTGGTTTCCGCCGTTGCCTATCCCGATCTGGCCTTCGATCTGGGTGGACCGTACGTCGTCGATGGCCTGCTGAACTTCAAGCTGAAGTGCCAGTAAGCCGCGCCTTGTACCAGGAATGAACGAACGGGGGATGGGTTTCGATCCATCCCCCGTTTGCATATCGAGGGAGCCGAGTGAAACGGTATTTTTTTATTCTGGCGTTGTGGGTGACCGCCACCGGCCTGGCAGGCCGGCTGGCGCTGGCGTTCGAGGAACCGGACGGTTTCGAGAAGGCGAAATGGGGTATGACGGCGCAGGAGTTTGCGGAGTTGTATCCGGAAGCCGTGTTGGTGAGCGGCGATACGAAAGCGCAGGAGGGCCAGCCGGCGCTGGCGGTTTACCGCATCACGGGCATGCAGCCCGGCGGTTTGCACGACTGCCGTGTCGACTTTCGTTTTTTCGGCGTGAAGCCCCAGTTGTTCGACGTGCAGTGCCTGTGCAGCGATTCGGCGGAGGCGATGGCGCGCTACCTGACGGATCGCTTTGGTGTGCCGACGACCACATCGGAATCGAAACTGTTGTGGACGGGCGAGAAGACGGGCATCTCTTTCGTGCCGTTGGGCAAAGTGTTCAGCATCGGTGATGCGATGCGCTCGCGAGCCGTGCAGCTTCAGGTCCTGAAGGGCCTGGGAAGTGCGCAACTGGGGAATGGCGCCGGAGAGAAAAAGGAAGGCAGCGGAAAATGAGGGGCCGGTGGGAGTGGAAGGCAGGTGCCCTGGTGGCCGCGGTCATCGTGGCGGGCGCCACAGTGGTTGGTTGCGCCGGCCGGAAGGCGGAGGAGAAAGCGGCGCAGCCGCGGCCGTTGATCCTGTCGAAGCTACTCCTCTCGACGGACGCCTACCCCGACAGCGGGGACGCGCCCCTGGAGGTGCAGTTTTCGGCGGATGTCTACGCCGGTGACGAAGCGCAGAATCCAGAATACGAATGGGACTTCGGCGACGGCAGCAAGAAGTCGAAGGAAACAAACCCATTGCATACCTACAAAAAACCGGGAGAATACCGGGCAGTGGTCACCGTGAGAGATGACACCGGCCGCGAGGGCCGTGACGAACTGGAGATCTCCGTAGAAGAACCAGCAAGCGATTGAGCTGCCCCCAGGGAGGGCCCGCGTTCCGCTGCGTAAACCTCGTTTTCTTCCCCGCCCGGTCTTTTCCTCGAGCGTGTGAGGCAGGAGGGCGAGGACGAGGAGAACGGTGCGGTCCGGCCCTCCCGCCCCCCTTGTGCCCTGTCAGGGCGCTGTTCGGGCGCCGGCCCGATCCACGCAGGCCTTGAATTCGCGGTGCCAGTTGAGCACCGTGCCCGCCTGTTTCAGGTAGGAATCGAGGCCCAGCAGGGCACGCAGCAGAAAGACGCGGTGCCCCGGGTCCTTGAAGACCCGTCCCTCGAAGGCGATGGCCGCGACCTCCATCCCCTTTTCGACCGCGTTGTAGTCTTTCGGATCGTAGATGCGATCGATGAGGACCGGTTCGAAGATGACCTCGAGGATGCGGAGCATGGGTTCCGGGTCGTCGTCCGCATCGATGTAGTCGAGTTCGACGAGGCACTTCGACATGAGTTTCCGATCGCCGCTGAGGATGCCCCGGGCCAGTTGCCAGTAGGCCTTGCGGATCGCTTCGGGGAAGATGCGGATGGAGCCGAAGTCGAGAATCCCCAGTTTCGGGTGAAAGGTGACGAGGTAGTTGCCGGGATTCGGGTCGGTGTGCAGGGTGCCGTACTCGAAGATCTGGCGCCACACGACGGCAAAGAACTTGCGGGCCACCCAGTCCTTCAACTCCTGATCGATGCCCGGTCCGAGCACGGTGGCCAGCGGGTAGCCTTCGAGGCGGCCCATGGTGAGGACGCGGCGTGAGGAGAGTTCGGGGTAGACATCGGGGATGAGCACCTCGTCGTCGTCGGCGAACATGCGGCGGAAGAGGGTGATGTTGCGCGCCTCGTTGACGTAGTCGAGTTCCTCCTGCAGGCGCTCCTCGAGTTCCTGATAGACTTCCGACTGATCGATCTTCTGCCGCATCACATCGCGTCCGATCAACGTGAAAGTCTGCAGGAGAGCCTTGATGTTCTGCAGGTCCTGCTTCACCGTCTCCTCGACGCCGGGGTACTGGACCTTCACCACGACCTCTTCACCGCTGTGCAGCCGTGCCCGGTGCACCTGGCCGAGGGAGGCTGCGGCGAAGGCCTCCTCTTCGAAGTCGTCGTAGAGATCCTCGGGAGCCTTGCCCAACTCGCGCAGGAACTGCTTGCGGATGAGAGGGTAGTCCATGGGAGGGACGGAGGACTGCACGGAAGACAGCACCTGCAGGACTTCGCCGGGCAGGATATCGTCGCGCATGGAGAGGAGTTGCACGAGTTTGGTGAAAGCGCCGCGCAGTTCCCTGGAGCGTTCGACGATGCGCAGGGCGTTCTTGACGTGAGTATCGAGGAGTGCCTGCTGGCGTTTACCGGCGGAGCGGAAGGGTGCGCGGATGGCTTGCCACAGGTAACTGGAGCCGACGGAGGTGGCCAGTTCGCCGACTTTCATGACGCGCCGGGCGCGTCCCGTGGTGATCTTCTGGCTGGGCTTGCCGGCTTTGGCCATCTTCGTTCTCCCTGTTCCGGGAAGACCGGGCGTTACTTCGGATCTTCCGTGTTGCGTTTCCGTTTTCCTGCGACCCAGCCCGGACGTTCCATCTGCGGCCTGGGATTGAACACGAGGCTGCCGGCCGGGACGTCCTTGCGCACGGTGGTGCCGGTGGCGATGTAGGCGTCGTCGCCGATCTGCACGGGAGCGATCAGTTGAGAATCGCTGCCGACCATGACGCGGGCACCGATGACGGTTTTCGACTTCACGAAGCCATCGTAGTTGCAGGTGATGGTGCCGGCACCGACGTTCGTTTCGGCGCCGATCTCGGCATCTCCCAGATAGGAGAGGTGGCTTGCCTTGGTGCCGTCGCCGAGGGCAGCGTTCTTCGTTTCCACGAAGTTGCCGATGTGGACGCGTTCGCCCAGGCGTGTTCCGGGGCGCAGGTGTGCGAACGGACCGATGGAGACATCGTCGCCCAGATCGGCCTCGTTGATGACGACATCGAAGCGGACGTGTGCGCGGTTTCCGATACGGCTATCGGTGACGGAGGCATTGCCCTCGAAGCGGCAATGTTCGCCGATGCGGGTATGGCCGCGCAGTGTGACGTTCGGGCCGATCACCGTATCGCGGCCGATGGTGACATCGGGACCGATATAGGCGGTGGCCGGATCCTCCAGTGTGACGCCCTCGGCCATCCAGTGATGAGCGATGCGTTCGCGTAAAGTCTTCTCGCGCGCGGCGAGGTCGATGCGGTCACTGATCTGGGCGCCCTCGCCGCTGGCGGCCCCGGCGGCGGCGATGCGTGCGCCGTCCTGCTGCGCGATGGCGATGATATCCGTGAGATAGATTTCCCGTTGCGCGTTATCGGGGCGTACGCGGCGCAGGGCATCGAAGAGGAAGTGAGCATCGGCGCAGTAGACGCCGACATTGACTTCACGGATGGCGCGCTGTTCGGGGGTGCAATCACGATCCTCGACGATCCCGGTGACAGCGCCGGAGCGGTCGCGCAGGATGCGGCCGAAGCTCGCCGGGTCGTCGAGAGTTTCCGTGAGGAGGGAGACGGTAGCCTGTGTCTGGCGGTGTACCTCGACGAGGCGTTGGAAGGTGTGAGCGGAGAGGAAGGGCAGATCGCCGTAGACGAGGAGGACATCGCCCGAGAAGCCGTCGAGGGCCGGTTCGGCCATGGCGACGGCGTGGCCGGTTCCCTTCTGTTCCGGCTGCAGGGCGAAGCGGGTTTTGAAGGGCTCACAGACGGCGCGAACGGCATCGGCCTGATGGCCGACGACGACGACGATCGGCTCGGCGCCGATGGATCGGAGAGCCTGGAGCGGGTAGGTGATGAGGGGGCGGCCGCCCAGGCGGTGCAGGACTTTGGCGAGCGACGAGCGCATGCGAGTTCCCAGACCTGCGGCCAGCACCACGGCGGCCGTGCGTCGTTCCGGAGCCATGCGGTCTCTTATAGCTGCCGGATGGCGTGCCGTACACGGGAGGGCGTGCGGCATCTTACATGAGCAAGGGGGATGGCGTATGTTGCGGGGCGATGCTCGTGCGGCGCGTTGCCCGTATCGTTCTGGCGGTGGTTTTGAGTGTGGTGGGGCCGCTGGCGGCTCGCGCCACGGGGTGTCCGGGCGACTGCAATGGCGACGGGGCGGTGACGGTGGACGAGATCGTCACGGGTGTGAATGTGGCGCTGGGTGTGATGGGGTTGCAGGTCTGCCCGGGGTTCGACGGCAATGGCGACGGCGAGGTCACGGTGGATGAGATCATCGTGGGGATCAACGCGGCGTTGCTCGGGTGTCCGGCCGGGACGCCGGCTGTCACGCCCGTGGCGACGCCGACGGTGGCAGTGAACCATCCGCCGGAGTTCGGTCCGATGCCTCTTTACCGGGGCTATCCGGGATATCCGATTGCGCTGGCGGTACCGGTCCGCGATCCGGATGGCGACTCCGTCTTGTGCGATCCCACCGGGGCATTGCCGGAGGGGGCGGAATTCATCGGCGCGCCGGGGACGCTTTCGTGGGTGCCGGGAGAGGAGCAGATCGGCGGGTATCTCATCCCGGTGCTTTGTGGGGATCGATGGGCGCCGCCGATCCGGGCTGTGATGGGCATAGTCATCCAGCCGGTGAGCGAGTGTAGCCGGCCGGAGTGTGATCCTGCGGTGGGCTGTGTGAGTTTGCCTGTGGTGCTCGAGGAAGCATGTTGTGCGGGCGGGCCGGTGCGGGTGGTGAGAGAACCCGAGCTGCCGTGTCCGGACGGGGCCGGTCTGGAGATCCTGGAGGAGCCGGGGTGGGGGGACGAGGCGCTGGTGGAATGCAGCGAGAAGCGGGTGGTGGAGGTTGCGCCGAACCACGTGCGTGTGGCGCTGCGATTGCGGGTGCGATGTTTTGGTGCGGGAGGTGTGCTGAGGGTACGGGCGCGTCTGGAAACAGCGCAGCGGCTCCTATTCGACCGGGAAGCGCCGGTCTGGTTTCCGGCGGTGTCTCCGGCGGCTGGGGCGGTGGAACGTGAGGGGGATCTGCTCTCTGCGGTGATATCGTTCGTGGTCGAGTCGCCGCCGCCGTACGGCGACATCGACGGTGCGGAGGCGAACCTCGAAGTAACAATGCGTGACCCACGGGGTCAGGTCATCACAAGAACCCAGCGGCTACGGCTGAGGCTGGAGTCGAATAACGAAGCAAAAAACAAAAGCTGAGCACGGCAGCCCCGCACCCGGCGAGGAAAACTCTGGCGTCCGGGTTTGAGGAGAAACACCTTCAGGTGCAACACGGCGAGCAGCAGATCGCTGCCCGGCTCCAGGCACGACGCAAATGAGCCGGACCGCCGCGATTGCCTCCACCACGCATCATTTCACACCAACGCCGCCGCCAACATCGCCGGCGAAAAACAAGACATCCCCCTTCCGCATCAGCCGTGGTGTGCCATGCGCTGCTGCGGTCGTGATGTGGTTTCTGCGGTGGTTGGTGATGAGGTGTCTGTATCGGCAGTGTGCTGCCCATCGAGCAGACTCTGATGTCTGTTCCAGAGCCAATCCCCCCTCACCCTGAAAATCATCTGGAAGGCCTCGGCCCACGGGTTGTAAGGTTTGTTCGGGAAAAAACGAACCAATCAACCCGTGGAGAGGAGGCTTGGAGATGGAGA
>JAANMW010002142.1_pt1 | contig 18457 bp, 26 predicted proteins | sample 7279671 | NCBI WGS metagenome assembly JAANMW01 (sample SAMN14094541, study PRJNA606508) | bioreactor metagenome | isolation source: A lab-scale SPAN reactor treating ammonium-rich wastewater day 247 | place: Ireland: Galway | collected 2017-09-19
CGGACAGTTTTGGGTTCGAGATCAAAAATGTCACTCCGAGCAACAAAACCCAATTAAATCAGGCAAAACTGAAAATCCTATGTCAGGAGTTCTGGAGTCAGATCGAGGAGAGTTGCGGCGACAGTAATCGAAGTGGCGATGCTACGCCAAATCCGGGCCAACCAAAATCTTCAAAGCGTTCGGCGAGGGGCGGGCGGCGAGTCGGACAGCTTCCGCGGTTTGTGCCAAGGGAAAGCGGTGCGTGATCAGCGGGCGAACATCAAGCCGCCGGGAAAACACCAGCTGGGCCACTTCCTTTTGCAGGGTGAAGTCCGCGGAGTAACTTCCCAGCAAGTCCTTCTCGTCCACGCAAACGGAGGCAAGGTCCACTTCAGTCTTCAAACCTCGCTGCGTGTGGGCAAAGAGCAGCAGTTGGCCGCCACCGCGCAGAAGCGTCAGACAATCCCTCGCGACCTCATCCGAAGCAACGGCCACCACCGCCGCATCCAATCCCCGCCCATCGGTGATACGATCCAGCCGCGCGGCCAGCGACGTGCGAGCCGCCGGTCCGGCAGTCCCGCTCTGGGGGATGTCGCCAGCCGCATTGAAAGTCCAGCGGGCGCCGAACCTCCGGGCAAGTTTCAAGCGCGACGTCAACATGTCGGTCGCCAGCACCGACATTCCTTCAAGCTGCAACAGCCGGGTGAACATCAGACCAATCGGCCCCTGGCCGGCGACGAGCACCACGTCGCCGGGAAGCAAGGCCAGTCGGCGCACCGCTTTGAGCACGGTGTTCACCGGCTCCAGCATGGCCCCCTCGGCGAAGGAATTTCGAGCCAGGATCTTCACAACTCCGGGCAGGACGAAGGGCATTACCCGGACGTATTCCGCGTAGCCACCCCCGGCTGGCTCAAAGCCCGCCGTGATGCCCGTGCGCTTGTATTGCGGGCATTGGGCAAACGCGCGGTGGCGGCAGAAGTGGCAATTCAAACACGGCACATGATGATGCAAGGCCACGCGGTCGCCCACTGCGAATCCGCGCACCCGCTGGCCCAGGCGAACAACGGTTCCGGCCGTTTCGTGGCCAAAGATTCGCGGCGGCGGCACGGTCGCATGGTGAATCTTTTTGATATCCGTCGGGCAGACCCCGCACACGGCCACTTTCACCAGCAGTTCGCCGGGGCCGATGCGCGGCACGGGCAATTGTTCGCAGCGGAGATCATCTTTGCCACGATACACGGTGGCCCACATGGTTTTTGGAACGCGCGTCACCCGCACAATTAACCAAAGCCGCGGCCGGAAGAACACCAGAGTTTCATCCTTGAAGAAATCCGACAAACGCCTCGTCCGGCGCGCAGGCAAAACTGACATTCTGATTCGCCCAGCGGAACTGCACCGACCGCGCGTGTAATGCCTGATGGGGCAACATCAGGCGGTCGCGTTGCTCCTCGTTGAGCCGATCCTCCACCAACGCCAGATACAAGTTCTCGTCCCCGCCATAGATTTTGTCACCTACGATGGGATGCCCAATATGCGCCAGATGGATGCGAATCTGGTGCTTGCGCCCGGTGTGCGGCACCACTCGTAGCAAGGTAAATTCACCCGCTGGCAACCGCGCCCGCGTGCAACGACGTTCAACCCACAGTTCCGTCTGCGCCGCGGCGCCGTCCGCGCGCACGCAATCCTTGATCGCCACCCCACTGTGCTCGTCCTTTCCCAAAGGGGCATCAATCACCTCGTGCTCCTCGCGCAAATGGCCGTGGACGATGGCCAGGTATTCTTTCCGCACCGCGCGTGTCTCCCAGATGCGCCCCAGTTCACGGGCCGTCGCGGGATCCTTTGCCACCACCACCACGCCGCTGGTTTCGCGATCCAGCCGGTTGATCAAATGCGGTGGTCTGCCCGGCCCCAGGTGCAGTCGCGCGCGGCCAATCAAGCTCGACCACTCGTCGCCCTTGGTCGGATGACATACCAAGCCGGCGGGTTTGTTGACCACCAACAAGTGGTCGTCCTCGTGCAGTACATCGAAAAGCTTGTCCACAGGTGTCCACGGAGTATCATCCGAAGCGGTGAGAGAAAAGTGGAATAAGTGGCTGCCGATCCTGTTCCTGGTGCTGGCAGCATTGTCGCGCTGGCCGGGGTTGTTTCCAAACAATTTCAGCGCCTTTTACGCCCTGATGTTCTGCGCGGGCGCTTTCTTCACGGGCCGGCTCAAATGGTGGCTGCCCATGGCCACGTTGGTGGGCACGGACCTGGCCCTCAATCTCTATTACCTGTTGGCACTGGGCATCAACGCCTTCAAAGCCACTCAACTCATCAACTACGCCGCTTTCCTGGCCATCATCTGGTTCGGAACGCGGTTCAATTCCCGGAGTTCGTTTACGAAACTGCTCTCCGGCGGCATCGTCGGCGCGGTTCTTTTCTATCTGATCACCAACACCGCAGCCTGGCTGTTCAATCCGTTCAACAATCCTGAATACACCAAGACGTTGATGGGCTGGATCATCGCCCTGACCAAGGGCACCGGGGGTTATCCCACCACCCTTCAATTCTTCTTGAACACCCTGTTAAGCGGCGGCCTCTTCACGGCGCTGTTTGCCGGGGCATTGAAACTGACGGCCACTGCTGAATCGCCCCAGGAAAAGGAGGGCGGCGTGCGGGCCGAGGAACCTGAACCAGAATCCGCACCCGAAGAAGCCAACGCATGAAGCGGAAGTCACGATGGGAGTGAGAAAGCCACCAGGCAACTCACACCTACTCACGCATCACCCATCCCACCGCCATGAGAATCGGCGTCATCTCCGACACCCACGGATTCCTCGATCCCCAAGTTCCCGCACTGTTTGCCGGCGTTGATCACATCCTCCACGCGGGTGACGTCGGCCCGCACTCGCTGTTGCTGGCGCTTGAAGCGATTGCGCCCGTCACCGCGGTGCTGGGCAACACTGACACCTGGCTGCCACTGAAGCTCACGGAAATGACAGAGCTGGGCGGACGGAAGTTTCTGCTGCATCACATCGTTGATCCGCGGGCGTTAACCGATGATTTGAAACACCGACTGGCCACCGAACGCCCGGACGCCGTTGTGTTCGGCCATACGCACAAACCGTTTTGTGAAACCATCGGCAACGTGCGGTTCTTCAATCCCGGCTACGCCGGCAAACAACGATTCGCGCTGGAACGCAGCGTCGCGATTCTACACTGCAATGAACAAGGCATCCAAGCGGAGTCTCTCAATCTGTGAGCCGGCATCTAGCGCAGCGACTGAATAAGACCATTCAGGCCGGAACCGCCAATGCTTCCTGCCCAGCCGCGCAAACCGCTCCACGTGGGCGAACGTGAAAGGTCAGTACCACATCAGATCCAGCTTCACATCGGCCCGTGCCCATGCATCAGCAAACTGCCGTTGCACATCATCCGCCTGTTGCTGTTTACCTTGCGCGCGGAGGGCGGCTTCCAAGCCAAACAAACTCCACGCGTGCCGCGGCCAAACTTCCAGGTCCGCCCGGAAAACGTGCTCCGCTTTGACCGCATCGCCAGCCTGCAACAAAGCCGCCCCCAACGTGGGCCGCGCTGGAATCGGCCAATACGATGGCTCCATGTACGGCAATGCCGTTTCCAATGCCACCGCCTTTTCCAACTGCGCAATCATCTCGCGCGTATCGCCCTTGGCGCCGGCGACTTTGCCCGCGAGCCAGTGCGCCGAAACCAGCAACGTATCCGCCACTGGAAAAATCGGGGTGCTGACTTGTTTCGCCGCGTCACTGTTCGCAATGGTGGTGAGCGATTTCGATTCGCGCTCCGCCGCGACCACATCCTGCTTCGCCGCGAAAGCGAGTCCGCGCGCGAAGTGCCACAGCGCACGATCCACCAGGAAGTCGTTGGTGTTTGCCGGCTCCGCTATGGCCAACACTTCATCCCACTTGCCAAACCGAAGCTGCGTCAGCCATGGCAAATGCCGCAACCGCGGCGCTTCGTACGCCTTGCTCGGTCCGCAGTAATTGTCGTTGGCATAACGTGCCGCTTGATTTGCCGTGCGGAACGCGTCCTTGCTGCGACCTTCAAACAATTGCGCCCACCACAGGAAGTGAATGTTGTGTGGATAGTACACGCCCGGATAAAAACCCTGCGCCTGACAACTGCGGATGTAATCCTTGTCCGCCTTCACCGCGAGTTCGTTCGCCGTGACGGCATCGTGATATTGCCCCACGCGCATGTAAATGTGCGCCGGCATGTGTACCAGATGTCCCGCCGCCGGCGCGTATCGCAACAACCGATCGGCGGCGCCCAATCCCGCGCCGGGATTCGGGCCAGCCTCGACCGCGTGAATGTAAAAATGATTCGCCCCGGGATGATTCGGGTTGCGCGACATGACGAAACGCAGCGCGCCGAGAATCTCTTCGGTTTCCGGTTTGGGGGTGCGATCCCGCGTCCAGTAATCCCACGGCATCGTGTTCATCAACGCTTCCGCAAAAATCACCTGCGCGTCGAGATCATCGGGATATTCCCGCACCAATTCCCGCATCGCCGCAGCAAAGGCTTTGTCGAGCGCACTGTGATCGTCCGTATGCTCCGCTTGATAACGTTTCGTCAGCGCAGCGATATACGCCTGTTCCTTGGGCGTAACGCGGGATTGGTTGGCCAACGCGAGTTGCAACGCCGCCCAGGCATTGGTCGTGTCGTTGGCGTCCATCGGTTTGTTCACGTGCGGCCCGGAAGCGTACGCCACGCCCCAGTGCGCCATCGCACATTGCGGATCGTAATGCGCCGCCGACCGAAACGAGCGGATGGCTTCCTTGTGATTGAAGCCAAACATCAAGCGCACCCCTTGATCGAAGTAACGCTGGGCCTGTTTCGATTTCGTGGTGACGGGATGATGCAGATCGCCCAGACCATTGAACAATGGCCCGGGTAATTTTTCGGCGCGAGCAGGCAGTACCACAAGCAGCGCCGCCAATGAGATGAGGGGGAGGATTCGTTTCATGGATTTTGTTTCAGTCGTTTTGCTTAATCTCATTTCAAGTTCAGGCGAGGATCAGTTGATTGTCCAGGCACGCCTGGCAAATGGCTTCCACATGCCGATGATCCGTGCCGCAACAGCCGCCAACCACCGTCAGGCGGGGCAGCAATTCGCGGAGCGCGCGATATTCGCGGCCCAGTTGTTCGGGATCGCCGATGTCCAGATCGGGACTGGCGTCCAGTTCGGCGTGGCTGCGCTTCGACGCGTTGGCGCGCAAACCGCGGATGCGATGGCGCCACGCGCCGGAATCGCCCCGCAGCATGGCTTCAAAGTGCGTGGGGTGCGCGCAGTTGATCAAATAGTACGCGGGATAACCGGCGGAAACGTCATCGGTCTGCCGAATCGCATCCGCCAGTGACTGCCCGGACGGCAGGCGACCGTCCGTTTCCAGGGTGAAGGAAATGGCCACCGGCATCCCGGCGGCGCGCGCCGCCAAAGTGATGCCGATGGCTTCCTCGACATAGTTCAGCGTGAACCCGGCCACCAGGTCCGCAGCAGTGTGGGCGAACGTTTCAATTTGCGGCGCGTGATAATCCTGTGCCGCGCGTGCCGTCATGCGGGCGTTGGCGCGGTAGCCATCCCCGCGCGGACCGAGATTGCCGCTGATGACGATGGGCCGTTCTGCCGATTCAAAATCCGCGCGCACCTCCGCGAGCAGTTCGACGGCTTGGCGATTCGCCGCCGCGAGCGATTTCGCGTCGTAGCCCAATTTCGCCGCCCAATCGGGATTGGCCCGCCAGGTGGCGCTTTCCAGAACCGCGCCCACGCCGCACGTCGCCGCCAGTCTGGCGTAACTGGTGTAGTACCGCCGCAACGCTTCCATTCCGGCCGCGTCCTTCAACAAATGAAACGCCGCGAAGTAGGGCAGCTCGCAGCCTTCATGAAAAATCAGTGTCGTTTCCTGTCCGCCATCCGCGAGAAACAGATGGCCGTTGAGTTGCGGGAGGTTGTTTCGATATTTGCTCATGTGATTATGCGCCGGGTTCAAAAATACTGGCAGTGGTCCACGTTTTGGACGATCTCGTTCAAAAACCACGCGGAATCCACAATGCCGTCGGCCTCGGGCAACAGATTGTCCTTCGTGACTCCGAACGTGGCCGCCGCCAGCCGGCACACGTAAAGTTTCACCTTCCCCGTGCGCTTGAGCAGCTTGAGGAAATCGTGAATCTCCGCCGGATCACCCGCTTCCGCCAACTGCTCGCGCAGCCACGCTTCTTCGGCGGCGTGCCGGCCGTCAATCTTCACCTGCCGCACGCCCTCCGGGGTTAAAACGCGCGCTGCCCACAAAACAAACAACACATCCACTTGCACGCCGTGTCCGGCCTGCACCGCCGCAAAGGTCAACGGCGTCAACAGGCGATCGTATCCGTCATCGCGGATGACTATTGCCATTTTGGTCATCGCGGGCCGTTTCCCCGGCGCGGTCACACCGGAACTCTTGGGTAATTCGAGAGTAGTATTCATGGAACAATCGAGCGATTTTCGCTGGTGTTTCGTTGTGCTCAGAGCTGATGGGCGTTCGCAATGCGGATGTGGCCGGGCTCGGTCACAGTAATGACCGGGCGCAATTGTTTCCGGCCTTCTGCGTCATGCCGAAAGGGATGCGGCTCCGTCTCCACCATTCCGGTGACAATTACTTTATTCCCCTCAAATCTCCGGGCCAGTTCGTCCAGGTCCGCCGCCGCGAAAGCCGGGAGCGACGCAACCGGGATGCGAACGATAACACCCGCTCGCTCCACCGGCGTGGCCCGCACTTCGTCATTCAACGCATCCGTAAGCAGAATTTCGAGTGGCTGCAGATTGTGCTTGTCTGTGATATCCGTCACGCGCGCCGCCGTTTTGACCTGGAAGGCAACAGAACCGATTTGCCCGGCTTTTCGAACGGCGGCCTCCGCACTGAGCGGCGGTTCGCCGGAGGCGGATTCCAGCAGCAACGTCTTCACATCCGCTAACACCAGCCGCACGTCGAGCGTGCCGGAACTGTAGATGTTCCGAATGTTGCCGGCTTCATCTATGAGGAACACCCGCAACGTGTGATTCAACGGCCCGGTGGGATCGTTCGGATTGTCCTTGCGATTCACCGCCTGGCCATACGCGGCCAGAATCGGCTGCAACTTCGCCTGCGACGCCGTCGTGATGAAACGCCAGTCGGCGGCGGATTTATGATTGCCGGCCAGATTCGCGAACATCGCCATGCGCTGCGGCGTGTCATTCTCCGGATCGAAGCTCATGCTCACGAGACGCATTCCCTGCGCGAGCGTTTTGTCCTTCGTGCTTTGCCGGTGCAATTCCATCAACACGCCGGTCGCCATTGGACACGCCTTGGCCATGGCGCAGCGGGTGTAAATGAAACTCATCACTGTCACCCGACCTTGCGTAATTTCACTCAACCGCAAGGGCCGGCCTTTGTGATCCAGCACCTCGCCATCTGCCGCCGCTTTTACCACGGGCAACTGATAACTGCCCGGCGCGGGCACATCATAATCATGATCCGGCGTGCGTCCGGAATTAGTGGCCAAAACCTGGCCGCCGAGTGCGACGAATGCCAGCGTCGTCGCGAAGATCAATTTGGTCAGTTTCATAACGTTGCTTCCTATTACTTCGCGGCCACGGTGGAGTTTCCAATCTTCGTCGAACCGAACAGCATGTGATGCGGCCGACCCAGCTTGAGCGCGGTGAAATCGAGCGCGAACGTCGGCGTCAATTCCTTGCCGTTCCAGTTGTAGGCGCGCACGAATTGTTCGTTGTCGTCGCCCAGCTTGTCCCACTTGGCGAGCAGCGAGCTGCTGAAGTAAAGCCGTTTTCCGTCCCAGCTCTGCGACACCATGTTGAGCTGTTTGCCGATCTGCTTTTCGTAAATCTGCTTCGGCTGATGCGGATTTGACACGTCGAACACGCGCACCTTGCCGTCACCAAAACAATCCACGAACAACGTCTTGTCATCCGCGCTCAAACTCATGTCCACGGGAATCACGCCACCTTCGCCGCCGATTGTCGCGATTTCCTTCGCCTGCCAGACGCCATTCCGATCTTCGTAACAAAGCCAGAGCTTCGAGGTGAGCGCCGTGGCGGTGAACGCGTAATTGTTCTTCTCGCCCCACGCCCAGCGGATTTCCAACGGCGCGCCGGGAACGTGAAACGCCTTCTTCGGCTGGCGCGTGTGGAAATTCCACAGCACCATTGAATTCCCAAACTGCTTCATCGCCTCGGCGTCCTGGATGAGTTCTCCAAAGGGCCGTGTGTAATTCTTCAGTCCGGTGAACGACGTGGTGAGCAGCACGTTTTTACGCGGCAACACGCGCGCGTCGTAACCGTAACCATCGGCAAATTCCGCGCCTTCCAGTCCGGGCGTGTCCTTCGTCGGCAGCCAATGCGTGGCGATGTAATCGCCGTCATTGCTGAATTCCACCAGCGCCGTGTGCCCGTCCCGCTTCTTCGCGTTGGAGAGGCACGGAATCAACACGCGCCCCGGCAACGCATACACGCCATGCGGCCCGACCGCGCCGCCCGTAATTTTCTCGAAGTTCTCAATCGTCTTGATGTGCCGCGGCTTCGCCGGGTTGGTGTAAACGTCGTAGATGAAAATTTTGCTGCTCTCCAGACCGGACAACCAAAGCTGCCGCCGATCATCTGTGAACCCGCCGTGATGCGCCTCGTGTTGACCTTGCAACGAATGCGTGTGAATCACCTTGCCATAGTTCTTTGAACCCGGTTTCACGTCAATGGTCACGAGTTTGTCCGCGCCATCGCCGAGTCCGGTGACGCCCAGCGTCCAGACATAAACACATTCCTCCTGCCCTTCGATGCGGGCGAGATACGGCGAGGAACAGGTTTCGTCGGCCCGCAGATTCGTGTTGGTAAACAGTGCGGCCAGCGCCAGCGCGCCGCCCAATCCGCGCCGCAGCACGGACAATTGCAAATTGATGGATGTCGTCTTCATAGTGTTGAATGTGTTGTCGGTTGAGCTACGAGGCGGGCATCTTCGCGAAAATCCGCCCCGCTGCCTATGGACCGAAAGGTGAACTTGGGTTTATTCGGCAGTGACGGGATCAATCACGGTTTTCACTTCGCGAATCGCGTCCGCCGGAAAGCCGCCGCGCACCGCATGCTCGCGGATCAACTCGGGATTCGGCGCGATGTACACGCAGAACAATTTCTCGTCCGTCACATAGCTCTGCTGCCATTGGATTTGCGGGCCGAGATTTTCCAGCACACGACACGACTTCGCCGAAATGGCGTTCAATTCTTTCGGGCTCATTTTTCCCGCGTTCGGGACATTTCGTTCGATGACAAACTTGGGCATAACACACTCGCTTTCTATGATTGTTGGTTTCGTTCATTCAACGCGATGACAACGATGTCAGCGCGCTGAGGCGAAGACCCATTGCGAACTGCGTGCCAAGGGGCATAACACGGAAGAAACCCCTGAATTGCTGGCGATTTTGCGGAAAACGAATGAAACAAGTCCTCTCGATAAATCGCAACTCACGAAATCTCGCGAGCAGCGAAGGCGATATTTCGAGAACGCTGCCAAATCATCGGCCGCAATTGCCAAGCCGGGACAAACTGCTTCGTCAATCGCAGAATGTTGGCGATCATCAGGGACAAACCGGAGCAAGTCGGGTTGACGTTGAACGTCCTGGTGGCACTCAACACCTATTATCGGAAGCGCGGGTTGGGATTGCAGCAGTTGCCAATTCTGGAGACGCGGGGTGTCTTGGAACCCCTGATGGATTCCTCCCGGGTGCTGTTCATGCATCGCCTCGGGGTGAGCCGCGGGTTGGAAGGCGACGACGGAGTGCGTCAACATCTCCGGGCGAGCAGCCTCTGGAAGCGCGCCCGATTGAAGCGCTGGGCCAGAATGCATGGGAGGTTCGCTATCAGGGCGTAGGCCAGGATGATCAAGTTGCCCCAGCAGGGATTCCAAAGGAAGAACACCGGTACGCACGCGATGGCTGCCCAATGGCAGAGTTCGCCTCGCCAGGTTTCACGGATGAAGCGCTGGAGATAGTCGCCTTGCTTCCCCGCCAGCGTGCCTTTCGCAAAGCCGCCGCCAAACCAACGCGCCGCGTCCGGGAGTCGGTCTTTCCATGATTTGATGCGAAAGACACGCTCATAAAAACGACCGCCTCGCTCCCAAATGAAGGCGCTGCCCGGATTGAACCACGTCACCGGCATCCGCGTGAACGCCCACGCAAAGCCCATTTGGATGGCGAGCCAGCCGCCGACGTTCAGCGTGATGATCCACGCAATGGGCAGTTCAATCAGCACGGATGGCACGTCCTTTCCAGGTTACTTGTTTGCCCGAGCGCAACGCCGAGCGGGCAAAGACCACGAAGAAGAAGGTCAACGGCACGGGATACAGCAGCGCGCTCAACCAACTGAACGAGCCGATCTGCCGCGCGAACCACGCCACTTGCGCGGCGCAAAGCAAATACACGCCAGCCCAAATCAAGTGCTGGCCCGTCACCAGCCAGCCAATCGGCCCGAGCATCAGGCCGATCATCCACGCCACCACCACCAGCAGCACGCCGCGCGGCGTCTGGCCCGCGCCCGCCGCAAAGCCCTTCGTCCAGCCCTCGATCAACTCCCGCAGTCCGTTCGGGTACAAGCGGGTGGTTTACAAGCTGTCGCCCAAGGCGCTGATGACGTTGAACACGAGCGAGCGGCAGGCGGAGAGTTGCAGCGCGGCGGAACTTCGTCGCGGCACGAAGCGGGTGGGTTCGAGTTTCTTTTCCAGCGACGCGATGAAAGCCTTGTCCTCGCGCAGCAGTTTTTGGCAGGCGGGGATGACCTCCATGTTGGACACGATGATGTCGGCAGCGTGGAACGTGCCGTTGGCCACGAGACCGGTCACGCGGCTGCCATCGCGGCGCACTTCGCTGACTTCGGCGTTGAGGTTCACCTCGATGCCGACGCGGGGCAAAGGGGCGTTCTACCTTGACGGCGGGAGCGAGCCATACACTTGCAGGCGCGAGGCACGCTGCGGTTCTACGAATGCGAACACTCAGTTCTCCTTGTTGCGAAGTCGGATGCTGCAAGTGTTGGATTCGGCGTTCTGGCACGGCGTTCCGGCGAGATAACGCATCGTTGCTTTGCGCGACGAAACGGCTACTTCGGTATAACTCACCGTCGCGGCATCGGCGCGGTGCATACAGGTCGAGAATGGGCCGGCATTCGGTGAATGGGAGCGATGCAAACGGCGCAGCCAGTCCAGGTTGCTGGCGGAATGTTGCCGCCTCGCCCGCTGAAACGTTTTACTGCGCACGCGTTGCGCGGTCGGCTCGTCGAAGCCGGACGAAATCCATTGCTGCGTTTTCCAGCGATGGTGCTTCCGAACAAGTTGTTTCAAGTTCCAACGCCATTCGACAATCTCTCCGGTCACTGGAAAGATTCCGATGAGGCGGAATGGATTGATTCGATTGAGCGGCAATTTATCAAGAAAGGCGTTGGCGACTTCCGGCGAGTTGACCGCGCTTAAAGAATTCACGACTTCGCCTCGGCTGACGTTTTTGCGGCCAACCCGTGCCGTGATGGAATACCAGTTGATGAGCGCAAGCGTCGCGCCGTGCTCGTTTACGGCAATCCACGTTCCACCGCCGGGTTCAGACGGAGAGATTACGGTGCAACCGTTCATCTTGCTTTGTTTCGGCGGGAGACCGATGGGGCGTGACAGCTTTTCGTCGCGGTTCATCCCCAGGCAGTAACCTCCTTTTCGCGCGATGAACGTGACGGTACACATGGCGGGACTCAATCCGTAGCCGGGTAAGTGGCGGCGAGGCGGGAATACTCACGCCACTTTTGCCAAACGAGCGAGAGCTTCGTCGGCGCGCAGCCACGTTTGCGATTCGCCGCACCGATGGCAAAAACCAAATCCCATTGTTGGAAAAGCGTCCGGTAAGCGACCACGAGTGAGTTGCGCGCGTCGTAAACGCTCGTTGCCTCGGAGGCCGCGCCGTTCAGTTCGATGATTTGAAAGTTGCGTCCGGCTCGCAGATCCTTCTCGCTCGCGTAGCGGATATCATAGCGTCCGATGAAAAAGCCCGTGAGCTTTTGCGAAATCACGTCCATGCGTGATTCCAATTCCGGTGTGCAAAGCCTCATGCCGTCACGGAAGATGCAGCCTTGTGCGTGATTGCCCGCCTCGACGAGTTTTAGTTCCTCGCCAACTGGCAGCACTTCGCCCTGTCGCTCACTGAAACGCTGGAGGTATTTGTCCGCCATGAAACGGGCACGAGGATCGCGCCAGATCAATTCCTTCAGCGTGGACTTTCCGTCGCCGACGAGAACTGGAAACAGCTTTTCCGTGATGGCGAAAATATGGCCGCGCGATTCGTGCGGGAAGCGATAATAGAAAATGCCGGCTTCGTGTGGACCGGCGGCGTAGCGCTGCGCGACCAGCGGTGCGTCCGTTTGCCGCAGATAGGCTTCTGCCTGCGTGCGCGTGCGGATGAGTTTAATTCCCACGCCACGTTGGCCAACGTCTGGCTTGAGAATAAACGGCTCGGCAAAAACACCGGGCGCGGATTCACGGCAGAAAGATGGGGGCAACAAAATTCTTTCCGATGTTTCTGCCCCCATTTTTCTGCCTTCAATCAGTTCCGCCTCCGCCGTGAACTCGGGGCTGGTCAAAATCAATTCCTTCAGCGTCGCCATCTTGGATTCACCGACCATGCCGCCGGAGAAAATTCCCGGATTCGCTGCGGTCGGCAACGTCAGGCTGCGATGTTTGATGGCGAGCCAGAGACAATAAATTGCCACGGGCGGATAGAACATCCAGGCGGGCCAGAATTCCCAATGTCGCCAGCGGCTGAGTCGGGTTATGAAACGGCGAGAATTGAACTTGATGAACACGCGACGCAGCAATTGCAACATGGCGAACAAAGCGACGCCCGCACCGAGCAGCAGCAATCCGGCGTGCTTGTAAGTGCCGAGCCAGTTCGCCAGTCGTTCGCCGAACGTCTGCACCAGAAAGAGAATGACGACGGTCCAAACACACGATGCCACACCGGTGATGAGCAGAAAGCGCGGCAAAGGCACGCGCAGGAATCCGGCGGCGAGATACGTCGGCAATCGAGCGCCGGGAACGAGGCGGCTGAAAATCAAAACGGGCGTGCCGCGTTCGGCAAACCAGCGTTCGCTCTCGGCCACTTTCGCAGTGAAGCGGCGCAGCGACGAGCGCTCGAACCACCCGCGTCCGGCGTAGCGTGCCAGTGCGTAGAGACCGGCATCGCCCATCCAGATGCCAAGGAAACACGCGGTGAACGCCGCCGGCCACGAGATGCCGCCGGTGGCGAGCAACAGGCCCGCGCCCACGGCCGCCACGTCTTCCAACACAAACGTCGCCAGAAAAAACCCGGCGGCCTTCGCGAAGGGAATCCATTCCGCGATGGCGGACGACGAGAGTGGCAGAGTTTCGGTCATTTGGCGATCGTGCGATAGGGCGCGTTACTCTGCGCGCACTGTTCTTGAGAAAGGTGGCAGTTCTCGCGCTGCGAGAACTCCGCCCGCGTCCAGCGGGCGGAACGGACGGAGAGTCGCAGCGCAACGCAGAATTGCGCCGCTGGACGCGGCGCTACGGCTCGCAGCGCGAGCCGTTCCACCTGTTTGAGGGGTAGCGGGCATCTTGGGCAACTTTTCACGGCGCAGCTTTCTCAGCCTGGTGCTTGAGCGTGGACGGCGCGATGCCAAACCCCGGCGGCATGGCCAACCCCATCACTCCGGTCATGAAACCGATCAGCGCATAGTGATGCACGGCGTGCGCAACCGAATACATGATTTCACGCCCCACGGTCGAGGGCGACGCCTGCGAGCCGCTCGTCGCGTAACTCGTCTTGCACGTCACGTTCAACGGGCGGCCCAGGAAAATCGGATCAAGGCGTTCGTAACCTTCGCGCAATTCCCGCGTCGCGTTGAGCGCGGCGAAGCGGTCGTTCTCAATTAACGTGCCGCGCTCGCGCTGGTCATAGTTCAAATCACCATCCGTTGCCGCGTCGAGCAACGAGCGGAAGTGATCGAGGCAATGCCGATAATGCCCGCCGATGGAGGCATTGAACGCCACCGGCAGCTTGCGCGTGTAATCCGCGTCGCTGAGTTGTGCCAGCAACGCTTCGCCTTGCGCGAGCGTTTCGATGGCGGATTGGATGAGTTCTTCGGAGTTGGGGGTGGGGTTCATAGTTGGGGGCGCTAGAACAGAAATCCAATCAAAGGAATTTGTCGCCGATGCAAAATCGCCGTGATAATTGCGCAAACAAACACCGTCACTGCCAGGGCAAAGAGCAATCCGCCATCGTCCTGCACCACGATGCCCAGCTTGGTAAGGTGACTGCCAATCGCGCCCACCATGACACCCGCTGCCAGTAACGCACCAAGCCAGGCCGTGCGCGGAAAGATGAGCAGCGCTGCCGCAAACAGTTCCACCACGCCGCTCGCGTAACGTCCCCACGGCTCAAGCCCCACTTTCGTGAAGATGTAAACCGACTCCTCCGCGCCGGTGAACTTGAAGTAAAGCGTCTGCAACAAAATCACCGCCGCCACGATTCGACAAACCCAGCTCAGCACCAGCAGTGGTGTCGCGAGCGTTTCCATTTTGCGCGGCGTGAAGACGCAATCGCAGTCGGTGTGAGCAGATGTGTTCATTTCCCCTTTTTCTCCACGAGGCCGGGCCAGTTCCCGTCAGCTTTGGCAAGATTGCCCTTGGCGTCCTTGTTGAAATCGTTGCGCACGCCTTTGCTGTATTGCAGCAGCAATCGGCCATCAACGATCTGGAAGGCTTCCACGTCAATTTCGACCAGTTTGTTGCGCGAGACGCCGTAAGCGCAGTAACCACCGAAGGCCGGTTCGTATTTGCCAGGGTCGGCCCTGAAAAGATCGCGGTGCTCTTTCGAGGCGAAATGGTAGGTCGCACCGTTATGTTGCGCGATAAACTCGGCCTTGCCCTTCACGGGTTTGTGGTCGGTGAAAAAGGCGACGGGATCATAGCCCTGGATCGCCACGCCGGCCTTGTCGAGGTTGATGAGGGATTTAGTCTGGGCGAAGGCCGGCAATGCCAGTCCCAACGTGAGAAGCAGCAGTGATAATTTCTTCATTCCTCCCTTTAGTCGGCGCAGTCCGGGCAACCTTACACCGCATGGAAATAAATCTCCGGGTTCGCCAATAAATCAAAGTTGAACCGCGAAACACACGAACCACGCGAAATGAGCTGGCGCAATGGAGCGCATGGAACGCAAACCTTTCTCCGCCTCGAAAGGGGAGAGTCCGCCGCCACCCTCGCCCATCGGATTTCCCTTCTCCGCATCAGCTGGGGAGAAGTTGGCCGCAGGTCGGATGAGGTGTCCCCCGGGAGTGGAGAGGAGCTGAAGATGAGGGCATTGGTGTCGAATTCTTCACCGCTCATTGAGGCTGATGAACGCTGATCAAACGTGCTGTGAAAACCCTGTGAACCACTTCCAACAAACATCTTGTTGACTTACTTCCTTGTAACTGTAAGATTGTCGCATGAATGTAGCAGCCAAAGCCGAATCGGTTTACTTCTCGGTCAAGGGCCAGGTGGTCATCCCCCGGCGCTTGCGGAAGGAATTTGAGATTGAGGAGGGCACGCGGGCTTACGTCGAGTCCACGCCCGAAGGCATCCTCATCAAGCCCGTCACCGCCAAATTCATTCGCGGTCTGCGCGGTTCACTCAAAGGCAAGGGCGTGATGAAAGCGATGATGGAAGATCGCAAGGCGGAACGGGAACTCTGAACCCTCTCCGCCTCGATCGGGGAGAGGGACGGGTGAGGTGTCGAACTCAGATTTCAACTGATATGGCCGCAAAAGAGCACAAAAGTCGCAAAGGAATTCTCTCCGCCGCTGTTGTCTTGGTAGGGCGCGTCAGTCCCCTGCGCGCCGCTTTCAGGACCGCTTGGCCCGGCGCACACGGAGGGCCGCGCCCTACCTTCCCGTGCCGAACTCTGATTTGAACTGATATGGCCACCAAAGTTTTGGATAGCTGGGCGCTCATTGCGTTCCTGGAGGACGAACCGGCGGCGGATGCGGTGGAAAAACTGCTGGCGCAGGCGGCGGCGGAAAAGCACAAGCTCCTGTTGAGCGTCGTGAACTGGGGCGAGATTTACTACAACACCATGCGCGAAGTGTCGCAGGAAGCCGCCGAACAACAAGCCCGCGCCATTGCGACCCTGCCCATTGACATCGTGGGCGTGGGTGACGACCTCACGCTTGCCCGGCATGCCGCCATCTACAAAGCCACACACAAAATGGCCTACGCCGATTGTTTCGCCGCCGCGCTGGCCAAGATCAAAAACTCCGAACTCCTCACCGGCGATCCGGAATTCAAGCAAGTGGAAAAGGAAATCAAAGTTGTCTGGCTGAAACCCTGAGCAAATGGCCACGAAGCATAAAGACTGGACGCATGAGGAACACATCCTCGCGTTCAATCTCTATTGCAAGATTCAATTCGGGAGACAACACAGTCGTGCGCCCGAGATTATTGAACTCGGCAAAGTTCTGGGCCGCTCCGCCAATGCCGTCGCCCTCAAGCTCAATAATTTTTCCAGGCTTGATCCTGAACTTCAGGCACGTGGCATCAAAGGCATGGGGCACGGCGCAAAAGGCGAAATCGCAGTTTGGCGCGAGTTTGAGGATAACCCCGAGGCGCTGGCGTTTGAAAGCGAACATTTGCTCGCAAAGTGGACTGGGCGAAAGCTGGAAGAGATCGCGGAGATTGATGAACGCGAATTGCCGAAAGAAGGGCTGGAGCGCGAGCGGATGGTGCGCGTTCGCGTGAATCAGCATTTTTTCCGCGCTACTGTTCTCTCGGCCTACGACCACAAATGCTGCGTTACCGGCTTGGCTGTTCCCGAATTGCTTGTCGCCAGCCATATTATTCCGTGGGCGAGCGACGCGAAGCAGCGCATGAACCCCCGAAACGGTCTTTGCCTAAATGCGTTGCACGATCGCGCATTTGATCGAAGTTTGATGTTCATCGGCGAAGACATGACCGTTCGCTTTCGAGAAAAGTTGCTGCGCTTTGAAAACAGGGATGCTGGTTTGGACTGGCTGTTGGGCTTTGAAGGGAAGCCGATTTTATTGCCACGGAAGTTTAAGCCGGATGAAGCGCTATTATCACTTCACCGTTCCTCTCCATAAAAGCCGAGAGCGGCTGGCCGCGCGTGTTGAAACGTTTTGCCGCCGAAGCCTGGCGTCGCGCCGATGTCGGCGAACTGGCCGACGAGGAACTGTATCCGAGCGACGCCGCGTGGAGCGGGCTTTACGACCGGATGCATACGCACGAGCCGGAGGAAATGGAACGGCGTCTGGCGCTGGCGTTTGAGCACGGCGATGGATTTGCAGAATGAGGCTCTGGGAAGGAACGAACAGAACGCCGGGGAGCGCGGCGTTTACGCCGCTTCGCCGTGCGAGTGCGAGGGTATCAACGTCAGGAATGAATCCGATGCTCACAGCCTTGCGGGAATTGAAGCGACCTGAAGGTCGCGCTCCTTTTGGAGTGCGCCGGCAGAGCGCAGCGGCGGCGCTTTCCGGCTGGACGGAGTCGCAACGAGGCGTCGCGGCCACCCAAAGCGGTGTCGCGCTTCGCTTGCCACCGCAGTCCAAAATCCTTTGCGCGTTTTGTGTTCTTTTGCGGCAAATGAATTCGTGTCTATCCGTGTCCATTCGCGGTTAAGAAAAAATGTCTGACGTTTTCACCAAGGCGAAGCGGTCGGAAGTGATGTCACGAATTCGCGGGCGCGGGAACAAGGACACAGAACTGGCGCTGGCAAAACTTTTCCGGGCGCATCGCATCACCGGCTGGCGACGGAATCAAAAACTCTTCGGCAAGCCAGACTTCGTCTTTCCTAAAGTCAAACTCGCGATTTTTGTGGACGGCTGTTTCTGGCACTGCTGTCCGAAGCACACGACCAAACCGAAGAGTAATCGCGCGTTCTGGCGGCGGAAGTTTTCCGCGAATAGAGCGCGCGATCAAATCGTGACGCGGACGTTAAAGCGCGGTGGCTGGCGCGTGTTGCGCGTGTGGGAGCACGAGCTTGCAAAGAAGAATGAGGCACGGCTTGTGAGGCGTTTATCAGCGTCCATCAGCGGTTGAATTCGACACCTCACCTTCAATCCCTCTCCCCGTTCGAGGCGGAGAGGGAGGAGCTTTTGCGCTCCTTGCGTGCTTTCGCGGCTGGAGCGTTAGCGGGCCTGTCACACATTTCCCGCAGGCAGGAGAGGCAGAAAAATTGGGGCAGAAATATGTCTTCCATTTTCCTGCCTCCATCTTTCTGCCTTTCACCCTTCCGCTCATTTCTGCTTCGCGGCCTGATATTCGCAGAAGATGCAGCGTTTATCGTTTTGATGATGGAGTTTGGCGCAGGCAACGCGGCGGCTCAGACCCCGGTAGGCGGCGGCCGCGGTCAACATTCCGAGCGGCGGGGCGAGGAAATAGATCCAAAGCGAAGC
>JAANMW010002144.1_pt1 | contig 18441 bp, 15 predicted proteins | sample 7279671 | NCBI WGS metagenome assembly JAANMW01 (sample SAMN14094541, study PRJNA606508) | bioreactor metagenome | isolation source: A lab-scale SPAN reactor treating ammonium-rich wastewater day 247 | place: Ireland: Galway | collected 2017-09-19
TGCCATTCAACTCGTGGCCGCGATGATGAGGTCGGTCAGTACATACCGGCAAATCATTGCTTCGACCCAGTCGGTTACGCTGGCCAATGAGTTCGAGTGGTACAACTTGGTGGTTGTGGATCAAAACCAAGGTGCATCCACGTTCCGCAGACTCAAAGAGGAAGAAGTATCAGCCTGGCTAGAGGACTATCGCGCAGGAGACCTGTGGGAGAAGAATTTGCTTGGGGGGACACCGGAATGATCCGTTTGGGCATCAGTGTCGAAGGCAAGACGGAGCGTAATTTTGTCAGCACAGTCTTGAAGCCTCATCTCGAGCAATTCGGCGTCACGGTAGTTGCAAGCCCCATGCATGGAAACATAAGCCTTGATCGAGTCAAACATGAGCTGAAGAGCTTTGTTCACGGGTTTGATCATGTCTCGACCTTCTACGACTATTACAAGTTTGTACGCGCAAAGGGTCGAACAGTCAGTGAGCTCGAAACGGCAATGCTTGAGGGATTAGAACAATCACTCAAGTCAAAAATCACACCGTACATTCAGATGTATGAGTTTGAAGCACTCCTTTTTGCAGTTCCTGACAAAGTTACAGAGTTGCTGCGCGGAAAAGAAAAGCAGACCAACCTCATCCGGGATGCAGTGAAGGAGTGCGGATCACCTGAGGCCGTCAACAAGGAATTCGACACCAAACCATCGGCTCGATTGGGCAGGATTTTCCCCGGCTATGAGAATCAGAAAGATTTGTTTGGTGCACAGATTCTGCGGGAAGCTGGACTAGCTACGGTGCGAGAGGGATGTCCTCGCTTTAGTGTGTGGATCACACAACTCGAACAACTTGGCCAACAAGCGGCATGAACAAGAAGACCACGAAGTCCAGCAAGGCCGCACAGCCACTAGTGGCGAGCCACTTCCAGGATGCCCTGGTGCTCAACCAATGGGTGATCAGCCTGCTGGGCGTTGACCCACTGGCAGCTCACACAGATGCTGGGCGAAACAAGCGCCCATTGGAAGTGCTGGCCAAGACGCTGCGCGAGATTGAGCCGGGCATCTCGCCCGATGGCAAGCACCGCTTTGCCAAGGCGTTGACCGATCACCTGCAAGCCGGCGCGGTGATCACCACCGCCGACATCGAACGCTACGACGCCAACCTGGTGGCCCACACCCGCTGGATCAATGAACGGCGCAAGCACAAAGGCCCCATTGTCTGGAAGTACTTCCAGTGGCTGACGCTGTTGTTCGTTGAGATATACATCGACCGATACTTCAGTGACCGCCAGGGCCTGTGTGACGCGCTGAATGAATACCTTAAGCGCTTCAACGCCCACCATGATGCTCAGAAGCGCTCTACCGGCGTTGACCTGTTCAATGTGGAAGACCTGAACAAGATTTGCCTGCAGAATGCCACAGGCAGCGGCAAAACGTTGCTGATGCACGTGAACCTGCTGCAGTTCGCCCACCATGCCAAGGCCAACGGCCTGGCAGACCGTTTCAGCCGGGTGATTGTGCTGTCGCCCAACGAGCGCCTGTCTGAACAGCACGAGCGCGAACTGCGGGACAACGGCTTCCACCCCGACACGCTTCGCCAGGACACCGACCTGCTGACACAAGGGCAGGCAGGCCTGACCACGCCCATGTTGACCGAGATCACCAAACTGGCTGACGAGCAGAAGGTCAAGCAAATGGCGGTGGACAGCTTTGGCGATGCCAACCTGTTGCTGGTCGATGAAGGCCACCGCGGCATGAGTGGTGGCGACTGGAAGGTCAAGCGTGACAAGTTGGCCGCCAAAGGCTTCACCTTTGAATACTCGGCCACGTTCAAGCAGGCGGTGAAGGCTGCCAATGACCGGGTGCTGGCGGAGAGCTATGCCAAGTCGGTGCTGTTTGACTACAGCTACCGCTACTTCTACGCGGATGGCTATGGCAAGGATTACCGCATCTTCAACCTGCCCAAGGATGAACTGGCGCACAAAGATGCCTACCTGACGGCCGCGCTGTTGGCCTTCTACCAACAGCTGCGCATGTTCGTGGAAGCTGGCAAGCGCTATGACGGCTACAACCTCGAAAAGCCGCTCTGGGTGTTTGTGGGTGCCAACGTCACCGGCAAAAGGGCGGTTGACGAAGAAAACGTCAACCCTTCTGACGTGGCCCAGATTCTCGACTTCCTTGCCAGGTTCTTGGCAGACAAGGACGCGGCCACGCAGCGCATTCACCAGGTGCTCAAAGGCAACGCGCAAACTTCCGGTCTGATGGACAGCAAGGGGCAAGACATCTTTGTCAACTCCTTTGCGTACCTCAAGTCAGCCGATCAGGATGCGTCATCGCTGTACGCAGACATCTGCACTCGGCTCTTCCACGCGCCGGGTGGCGGGCACTTAGTGGTGGAACGGGTCAGAGGCGACAGCGGCGAACTCCTGCTGAAGGTGGGTGAAGCAGATCAGCCCTTCGGCGTCATCAACGTGGGTGACGCAAGCGCTCTGGCCAAGCACTTGAAGGACGAACTGGAGACCAAGCAGTCCATTGCTGAAGTGCGGCCCAGCGAGTTTGGAGAGCCTGTTTTTGGCGATGTGCACAAACCCAGCTCGCCCATTCACATGCTCGTGGGCTCCAAAAAGTTCATAGAAGGATGGGACTGCTGGCGCGTCTCCAGCTTGGGCTTGATGCGTATGGGGCAAAGCGAAGGTGCACAGATCATCCAGCTGTTTGGTCGCGGCGTTCGCCTAAAAGGCAAAGACATCAGCCTGATGCGCACGAGCCGTTATCAACCGGTGAATCCGCCCAAAGACATCCACCTGCTGGAAACCTTGAATGTGTTCGGCGTGCAGGCAGACTTCATGGAGACATTCCGGAAGTTCCTGGAAGAAGAAGACCTGCCGCCCAACGATGCGCCTCGTGTCGAAACCATCGACCTCAATGTGACGCATGACTTTGGCCAACAGCTCAAGATTCTGCGCGCCAAGTACCGCAAGGACACCCAGGAGCAATATGATTTCCGCAAACATGGCCCTGTGGTTAGCTTCGAGTTGGCCAACCTGCCGCCCAGCATGACTGTGGGTGGGGTTCGGGTGGTAGTGAACCGCTACCCCAGGGTACAAATGATTCAAGCCGTCGAAGCCACTCACCACGTGGCAGAGGCCGCTGCGCCCATCACGCATCAGTTCGATGCCCTGCGCCTGTCCATGCTGAACTGGCAGCAAATGTGGTTCGACCTGGAGCGCTATCGCAAACATCGACACTTCGACAACGTGGTGGTACAGCCAGAATCGCTGCGTGCCTTGCTGAGCAAGCCTGACTGGTATGCCATCGAAGTGCCAGAAGCGTGGTGGGCATTGTCGATGGGCAACGTGAAGCACTGGCAGTCGGTCGCATTTGAGCTGCTGTGCAGTGCGCTGGAGCGTTGTTTCAACTTCCACAAGCGCCGCTACATCGACCCACGCATGGAACTCGTGCTGCTAACGCGTGATCACGAGAACCTGCCTGGTGAGGACGAGAACTACCAGCTGATCGTCGAAGGCCGTGAGGACTACCTGATCGACGACATCAAGGTGCTCAAGCAAGAACTGGCTTCGGTTGGCTGGCGTACAACGGGCCATACCAAGGGCCTGCGCCTGGACATTCACCTCTACGAGCCGCTGCTGTCCAGTGAAAAGATCAAGATACAGCCGGTCAGCCTGAACGCCTCAGAGTTTCAGTTCGTTGAGGACCTCAGGCAGTGGATGCTGGCAAATCATGCCGCGCTGGAGGCAAAGCAGTGCCGCCTGTTCTTGCTGCGCAACTTGGCTCGCCGTGGCGTTGGCTTCTTTGAAGCGGGCAACTTTTACCCCGACTTCATTCTGTGGGGCCTCAAGGCAGATGGCACACAGCGCATCGTCTTCCTGGACCCACATGGCTTGGAACATGAGGGACCGGGCAGCGACAAGGTGAACTTCTCGTCAGAGATCAAGAAATTGGAACAGCGCCTGGGAGACCCACAGGTCAAGCTGGAATCGGCGATTTTGTCACCCAGCACCAACCGGATGCGAGTCGAACACTTGTGGAGCGCGCGCGGCCTACCCAAGCCTGATCTTGCTGCCCTGCATGTCTATTTCATCGGTGAGCAGGGATATATGGATCAGGTGCTGGAAATTGCGATGAGGTGATGGGCGTTAGGCGGTTGCTCGGTTGAAACGGCGTGATCTCGTCCAATGGACTAGGAAAGAAAGTTGCTGTGCACAGCGCCAAGGCTTCGCCAGAGGGTGGTTGCTCAGCAACTGCTCTAGGATGCTGTTGCCGACCTGCAATTGAGTCAGGCTGTGGGAGGTGCTGCAGTGAAAGGTGGGCCAGATGTTCAACGTAGTCCGCGAATCTTTTGAGCAGAGGACTATGAAGAGCGATCGCTATGGACATGACGGGCAAGATCCGGCAGCAGGACTAGGTCCTTACCGCATCACTGCGCCTGTCGATCGGCTAATAACTTCAGTATCTCGTTGCGTACTGCCGCGCTTGTCTTCTTGTACAAGAGAAGTAGCTCTGCAATGTCGTCATCCTCATCCGCGAAGAAGAAAGCCACAGGCACATCCAGCACCTTGGCCAACTTACGCACGGTGAGCAAGTCAGGGCGATGAATGCCCAGTTCGTAGCGATTGATTCGTGTGCTCGCCACGAAGGCATCGATCCCTGCCTCAATCCCCAGCATTTTTTGAGACAAGCCAGCGTTGAGCCTGGCTTGCTTAAGCCTGGCTCCCCACCGTTGATCCGCCTCTGACATCTCACGTCCCATAGGACTACGAGAGTCGTAGTTATGCGGTTTTGCCGATACTACGATTTACGTTGTATTTGGCAATGCATCATGACGATGAATGCTGCCCGCAACTCATCGATAGCCTGGGTTGCCGACCGCGAGGACGTGCGGTAACCCCTGGGCGATCACCACCCAGTCCATCCTCAAGGGCATCGCTTGAAACTACGAATTACGTAGCCATTCACCGCTACTTCCCGCCTTTGATGGCGGCCTATCTGCATACTCTCAATCACTACGAATTACGTAGCTTTTGACGAGGGTCGATGCGGCCTATCGCAGCAGAAGGGAGCATCAATGATGGGGAGGCAGACTTCGAGTGGACTGGGGGATGCGCTCGTTGGCGTTGGCGCCGTGAGGCCCGTCGCGGCGTGGTTTAGAGCAGCGGGAGTGGCATGGCACTGACCATTTCCACCAACGTTCCTTCGCTGAACGCGCAACGGAACTTAGGTATCAATCAGGCAGGCTTGGCTACGACCATGCAGCGCCTGTCTTCGGGCCTGCGTGTCAACACGGCCAAGGACGACGCGGCAGGTCTGGCGATCAGTGAACGCATGCTCACGCAGGTCAAGGGCATGGACGCCGCCAAGCGCAACGCCAACGACGGCATCTCGCTGGCGCAGGTAGCCGAGGGGTCAATGCAGAAGATGACCGAAATCCTGCAACGGGGCCGCGAGCTGGCGGTGCAGGCGGCCAACGGCACCAACTCACGGAGTGACCGACAAGCACTGTTCGCCGAATACTCCCAACTGCTACAAGAGTTTGAGCGCATGTCCCAAACGGCCAACTTTAATGGTCACAAGCTTTTGGACGGCAGCTTCACCGCACAGACGTTTCAGGTGGGAGCAAACGCTGGGCAGACCATTGATGTGTCAGTGCCAGCGTTGAAGGAAAGCACTGTTGGTGTTTACGGTAGGTTTCTAGAAGACTCTTTCGTGTTGTCGCGTGGGGCTTCACAAGGATTCAATAACTGGGTTGCTACCTCACTACCAGCAGGAAGGACCTTTGGCATTGATGGTGTTGAATTTCCTGGAGACGGCATATTATCAATGGCCGACCTTGCAGAAAAACTGAAATCCAATTCACCTAAAGAGGTAGCAATAGAAGCTAAAACAAAAATATCTTTGATCATCCCCCCGAATCCGAATGGCTTAGTGACAATCAGTCTCGTTGCTGGCGAAGATTACAGCAAAGCGCGAACGCTCTCATTAAATTGGGATGGCTCTAGTGCGGCAGGGTTGGCTGCTATGCGCTCAATCAATGAGCTATCGAGCATCACGGGTATTCGGGCAGAGGATTTCCGTCCTGCTGAATTGCCTAGTGGCGCCACTGATTTAAATGGAGATCCAGTCAACTATCCGATTTTTCGCCTAGTGAGCGATACAGGAGAAAACATACATGTGCTAAATAATTCCAACCCAGCTGCGTTTGTCAGCTTGGCAGATGCCAACTATAGTGAATATGGAGTTTCATACAGTTGGTTCTATGGTGCTAATTCCATGTTGGGCAGCGGGCAGTTTGGAGTTGATGACGCATATGCTATTGGGGATATTTCATACTTGTCTGATTCCCCAATTTCATTAAAGTGGGATGGTGGTTATGACGTTGATGGAAATGAAATCGGATTTTTACAATCCAATGGCTGGTTTTCCGCCAAACAAACATCAATAGATCAGATATCTTTTGATTCCACAGCGGATGCAAGTCGATCTTTACGCATTTTTGATGCGGCCATCAACCAAGTATCTAGAGCGCGTGCCGACTTGGGGGCTGTGCAGTCGCGCTTTGAAGCCACCATTGCCAACTTGGAAATCTCGTCAGAAAACACCGCAGCCGCCCGCGCACGCATCGTTGACGCCGACTTTGCCCAAGAGACTGCGCAGCTAGCCCGCCAGCAAATCCTTCAAAACGCAGGCACTGCTATGGTGGCTCAAGCCAATGCAGTGCCGGAGCAGGTGCTGACCCTGCTCAAGGGGATCTGAGCTAGCAGTTCAGGTCGTTGAACTGTTTGCGAGCTTTGTACAGCTCCACGTCGGCCAGGGCTTTGTCAGTGGGAGTGGCTGTGGCTGCTCGCTGCTTGAGTTCTGGCAACTCGGTATCCAGCCGGGTGCATTCCGCCTTGTCTCTGGGGCTGAGTTTGAATCGGTGCTTGTAGACCCGGTATTGCTCAGGGCTCATTCCCGTCAGTGGCTTCAAGGCATCGGCCATCAAGGCATTGTGTTCAGCCCGCTGCACATCAGCACCCTTGCGGCTGGCACCGGTCATTTTGTCCATGCCCTGTGTGGGTGTCGTGTCAATTTCCTTGGCCCCCACACAAGGTGCATCCGAGTAGCTCACCTTACCTGCCGTCTCGCAGCGGTAGACGGGCTTTTGGGCGTGGACAGGAATGCTGAAGCTCAACAGGCCTAGCAGTGCGAACGACCAATGAAGATGGCGGGTCAGATTCAAACGTGAAGACGACAATAAGCGCATTGGTTTCAAACTCGAACTAGCTGGCAGCTATGGTTCCCCGGCATTTGGGGTAGGTGGTGCAGCCCCAGAAGGTGTTGCCTGCATTGGCCCCTTGTCTGGCGGTGCGCAGTGCCATGGCGGCACCGCAACGTGGGCATTCGGGCTGGGCTGCAGCCTTGGCGGTAGCCTGGGGAGCTTGGACTGGCGATTGGGGTTGAGGCGCCGGGCTCCCCATTGAGTTGGAAGTCTCGCGTTGTACGGCTGCTGGCTGGCCTTGGGTGCTCCGTGCCTGCTGAATCATGGCGAACAGCCGGGGGCCATCAACGAGTTCGATGTTGCGCCCTTGGGCGAAGTCTTTGGCATCGCTCGTGAACCGCCCCGAGGTGACGACAAAGCCACCTGTGGCACCTTTGGCAGCCATGACGCCATAGAGTTCACGCACGGTGGTCACGCCGACTTTGTAGGCCTTCCACTGTTTGCACTGCACAAAGAATTTTTCCGAACCCTTGGCCATGACGAGGTCAACGCCGCCATCGGGGCCGCCCCCGCCGATTTCTGTCACGCGGTATCCCTGCAGTCGGTAGGCTTCACCGACCAACAGCTCAAATTCCCGCCAGCTCATACCGTCCAGGGCGTCGGCATTGCGTGCTTGCGCCACATCCGAAACTAGGGCTTGACGCTGTTTGCGCCGCCAGGCTGAAAGGGCTGCCGCAGCAATGCACAGCAGCGGCACGATGTATTGACCGGCGTTTGCCAGGCCATGGATGACGGCCTTTTGGATCATGGCCCCCGCCATGGCACCGGCTTGGCCCTGAATATCAGAGGCTTGGATGGGTGCCGCCAAGCGGTGGAGCAGGAAATAGCTGACCGCAGCGAGCACCAGGCAGACCCACCAGGGGAGCATGGCAAGCAAGTCCAGAACATCTTCTAGTGGACTGGATTTCTTGCGTCTGGCCATGGTTCCTCCCGATGTTTTTGTGGCGTTTGCACTATTTTGGCGCAAGCGTTTGATCATGCCTGAGTGACAGTGGGGAGCTCGAAGGCCGGGAAGCAGCTAGAGGGGTAGCTGTGCCGATACCGGAACGCGAATTGCTGCGCAGCGGGTGCAGTCCGTCGCTTCAACGAGCCGAGCTGACGCTAGCTTGCACTAAGCAGTCCTAAGGTTTCGCAGCCCTCCCCGCGAAACGTATGTAGAGGGAGGTCAACTATGAAGGCTCGTCCAGGTCTTGTTCGGAGTTTCCTTATACTGTCATAGCCAGGGCAAGAGATGGTGCTCGACGTGCATGTTGTGCCCTGGACCGCATTCATGCGTGGACATGAATCGCGTGGAGCGCCCTGCAGTCGAGTGACGATCTTGCTCAGCGGTCAATCGCAGCGTAGTAGTGCGTAGCTTCATCACGCGGCGCAACCCTCGGCGCGCAGTCGCGTTGTTGCCGTCCATGACGTAGCCAATCATCGTCGCCATCGGCAGTCCCTTGGCGTACTGACCCGACACGAAGCGCATTAGGCCGTCGTCGACGTACGGCCCGCAATAGTTGCGGACTCGAGTTCCATAAGTCACGTTCAGCCGCTTGCATTCGTAGGCCAGATAGACCTCTTCATCGTCCCCCACAGTCAGCACGAAATCGATGCTGCTCGGCGTGGTCACGTTCCCGTTGGCGTCCTCATCCAGCAGGACGTACTGGTAGGTGATCCGGCCAGGCACCTTTTTGGTCTTTCGGAGCGCCTTCACCAGATGCTCGGTGATGTGGTCCTCATGCGTCATCGCGCCCTTCCTGGATTGCAGGGGCTTGATGCAGACTGGCCATGCGTCCTCGATGGCTTCGGCCATCTGCTCGCCAAGACCTCGGAAATGAGTGAGCCAGTCTCCAGTGTTACCCGCGAGCACGAACCGCCCCTTCCTGCCCTTGACGGGCGGCGGCCGCCGCCAACTCTGCGGCGATTTGCTCTGCGTCCGCCAGCGCCGTGGACCGAAGCCAGTGCCGGACTGCGGCGGGCTTCACGAGATACATGTCGCGGCCGTCGACGATGCGCAGGTCAGGTATCAGTTGCACGTTGCCAGGCATCTCCATCGAAAGCTTCGCGGTGATCGGCGCGAGGAATTCGTTGAACTCGCTCGAGGTGCTCTCGGCGTACGGCGCAACCGCATCACCAATCGTCAGCTTCAACACGGCGACGTCGGTGGCGCGTGCCGCCAAGGAGGCGTTGACGGGCGCGCGGAAGTGTGGCGCAAGGGCTACGCACAGCATGGCCGCATAGGCCTCACGCTGGCCCGGCGAAGCAGCAGCCCAGATGGGTTGCACTCCAGCGCTGCGCCTGGGCTGCATGGCAGGGATCACTGCGTTGACCGTGTCCTCGACGATGGCCACGTCACTGGCGTCAAGGCCGTAGTAGTCGAACACCAGGCGATCGATCTTGCTCAAGACGTCGTCTTGGGCGACAAGCAGCTTTTGCGCGTTCGCCATCTCGCGCGTGATCAGCGCGACAAGCTCCTCCTCCGCCTTCACCGCCTTCTCCGGATCCGGCATGTTCTCTGGGAGGTCGAAAGGAAGCTTCAGCAGTTCACCCTGATGGACCTTCGCTCGATCGGCACCAAGGTTTGCGGTGTCATGGAAATAGAACCAGGCCGCCAAGCTGCTGTTGAGGACCGCGGTAAGCACCATGCCTAGTCGCCGTTGCGCTGGCGGCACGGTCAAGGCCTGAAGTGAGTCCTGAAACACGAAGTCTTGGTCGCTGAACGCCGCGCGCACTCGACCCACAGCGCGCTCCACCCCTTGGGGAATCAAGATGTGAGGCCCGCGGAACCCCGCTTCGAAGCCGGCCCGATGAACGAGGGAACTCGGCCATGGTGGGTTTTCAACCTTCGAAAGCGCGACGGACTGAAACTGGCTCGCGTGCAGATATGGCAGACGGGTCACGATCTCGGCCGTGGTCGTCTGGTAGTCATCATCGTCCAACCGATTCTCTTGAGCTGGTTTGAAGCCCTGCCCGATCACCCAATGCTCGTCCCGGTTGAATTCGAGCTTGCCTCGTTTGAACGCCTTGAACTCGTGAACAAACGATGCCATGGACGGGATCGTTCGGAGGTATTGGAGCAGCCGCTCCTCTGGAGCCCGCGCCCACAACCGACGTTTGAACACGGTCGGATCACTTGCGACCAAGTCGGAGCGGAATGTCAGGCGATCCGCCCGAGACAGCGTCACGAACCGCTTGAGTCGAAGGTTGAGGTCGGCCTTGGGAACCCAGTACTCGAACCGGTAGGGGGTCTTCTGCTGTTGCGGGCTGTACAGCACAACTGCGGTGGGGCGTGCTGCTCCGTCGAACAGCTGGAAGCAAAGATCCGACAGATTGATGATCCGCCGAATCCTGGACCGCTCCAGCAACATCTTGCGTGCGGCTTGGCTGTCGGTGTTGTGCAAGATTCCCATGGCCGGCAGCAGGAACGCCACGAGCCCGGTGGCCTTCACGCTCTCCAGCGCTTTCCACACAAAACCCCATGCGATGTCCTTGGCCGGTAGGAGATACCCCTTGGCCTTGGCCCAGTTCTGTGCGGTCGTCTCCAGTCCTGCCCGCCCCTTCCAGGGAGGATTGCCGATGATCACGTCATACGTCGGCACCTCCTTAACGCTGAAGAAGTCCGCCCCGGGGTGTAGCGTCTTGCCATACAGCGGCGGCAGCAATTTCCCGGCCTTGATGAGCCTGGGCAGATCCGAAGGGCTGGAGAGTTCAAGGAGCGCGATGTAGAGCGAAAAAGCCGCGACACGCACGGCCGACGAGTTGATGTCGCCGCCATGCAGCCGACTGGCGAAACCCTTCAACTCGGTCCAGGTAGCATGCCGCCTCCCCTTGACGTGGCAGTGGTGGGCAACCAGACGTTGGAACAACCGCACCAGGAAGATGCCGGAGCCGCATGCCGGATCGCAATAGACGCCGGTGGCCTTCTGCTCGTCGGTCAGCTCGTCCCAGAGTTGGTTGACGACGATGTCAGCCAGGAACATCGGGGTGTAGAACGCCCCATCTGCGCTCTTCTTGGCGGCCTCCTCCTTCAGGAATCGGTCGTAGACCGCACTGATCAGCCCGATCGACATGTACCGGAAGTCGTAGCCCCAGAACTGAAGCTGCCCGGTGGCCATGTTCTCATGGCCATGACGGAAGCGTGCGAGCACGGCCAGGTGCGCCGGTTTCAACTTCGGCGGCGATCCATCCCCGGTTTCGAAGGCACACGGCGCCTTGAAGAGGTTGCCGTTGAACGCCTCATGCAGCCAGACAAACAGCTTCTCAAAAGGCGCAGGCTTTCCGGCGTTGAGCAGTTCTTGGAGGCTGCCGTAGCGATTCTGCGACGCGTCACGAAAGACTGCCTCTCCGATGATCTGCCGGTCTTCTAGGTAGGCCACGAACATCGTCTGCATCAGCAGAGCCTGGGCCGGTTCTACACCCAGATCGTCCTTGAGCCCTTGGAACGCGGCCAGCAGATTGACCAGCAGGACGTTATCGACCCTATTGTCTGGATTGAAGTAGCCGTCGTTTTCGAACCAGAACCGACCGGACTCCGTGGCATCAAGCAACTCGCGCAGCGCAAGCGCGTCGGTCAACAGGCTGAGTGTCTTGACCAGCCGCGGATCCTTGCCCCGGCTCTCGACGTGATACAGCGGCCGCTGGACCAGTGAGTACGCCGTCAGCTGGTCGTCGCGAATGACCAGCAACAGGCTCATCAGGCCTTGGTTCCAGAGGATTCGGTGAAGCTCATCGATACGCTCCAAGGAGACGTTCGGATCGCTCAGGAAGCCAATCGTGGGAACACCATTGATGCAGCTGACAGCCGACAGCCCCAACTCGCCTAGTGCGAAGCGGATCGCGTCGGCGTGGGTGCCTGCAGCGACGGTGCTGCCGGCCGCGTAGAACTCGGGCGCCCGACGTCGGTCGAGTGCCAGCGCGCTAACCCAACGGGAATCGATCACTTCATTCATGGGCTGTACCGCCCCAGTTGCGCCGAGGTCTTCGCGCGGTCCATCGCGTGTCCGCTTCTACGCTCATTCATGGGCGAACCCCAGCGTGGTCTGCTTGTCGCCCGCAAACCTGCCGTCCACTGCGGCACCACGCGGTCGCTTCTTGAGCGGTTGCACTCGTGCCATGACGGGTTCGTAATCGATCTGACGGGCGGCCATTTCAGCGAGGAGACTTGCGATCAACGCGAGGTGGACGGGGACCTCGCCCCTTTTCTTGTTGTTGGAAACCGAGTTGGGCTGCATGCCGATCAAGTCAGCGAAACGCTTGACGCTGAGGCCAGCCTTATTCAGCTCACCAAGAAAATCTTCGTAGGTCACGCCGTACTTCGCCCATGATTTAATGAGATTAAAGCACATAAAATCATGAGCCTCCAGCTGAGACTTGGCTAGCTGCTCGCACCCTGCTGGCGTTGGGCGAGCTTCGCCGCCCAGGTGCTACAACGTTAGTGGATGCGCTGCACCGTCCGAGGCGAGCGCGCACCCTCGCGTGGTGTCGCGACAACCGGCACCATGTAGAGTCTTGGACGCACCACGAAGCCGTTCCACAAGTCGACCCCGGTATGACGCGATGAAGAATGAGAAACCTGAGGCATCCGTCATTGACGTCTGTAGCTTCCGGCTGGGTGAGCTGGACCTCATGCCGAACATCCACAAGCACTACACGCTTTACTACGACGAAACGAACAACATCCGTCGCCTGGCCTTGACGGATACCGGGCTAAACCACGATGCGCTGGATTGTTTCGTGCTGGGCGGCATCGCTCTGGAGCCGGGGGCAGAACTTCCCGACATCGGTGCGCTCAGGTCGCAGCTGCGGATTCAGCCGTCAGCGCCGGAGATGAAGCTCAGGCATCTTGTGAAAGGGGACTACGCCGCCTGCCTCGGTTCACACAAGCTCGAGTATTTCCTCCGCTGGCTACTAGAAGCACCCGTTTACATCCACTATTCGAACTTCAGCGTGCTGAACTGGTCCATCGTGGACCTGGTCGACTCGCTCATCGTCCACGAGCGCTTCCGCCACCTTATAGTGAAGCACGACGAGCTGAAGAACGAACTGCACGCACTCGTCCGGTCTGACCCGCTTGGCTACTTCCGTTTGCTCAAGACCTATGACTATCCCAACATCGCCATCAAACAGGCCTCGGATTTCGTACTTGCTGTCCGCGCATTTCTATTTCGCAACGGCTACCTGTTCCGAAACGTCGCGACGATGACGCTGTGCGATCTACTGCAGGAAGCCGCGCGCGACACCACGCTCGACTTCCTGGTGGACAATGAACCGGACGTGCTGTTGAAAAGTTTCGATACCGTGTTCCTCCATCGGCTGGCCACCTTCACGAGCGCGGAGCACGTGTTCGACGAAGAGCCTCAGATCCGCGAAAGACTGGGGCGTCGGCAAATCCATTGCGAAGGTAAAGCCATTTCCTACCGCTTTGCGAACTCGCTGGACGAGCCAGCCATACAACTCTCCGACGTTCTGTGCGGCATCCTGGGTAAGCATTTCAGTTGCATGGAAAAGCTCAGCATCGAGGAGTTGGAAGCCTGGCATTCGAAACTCTCGGATCAGCAGCGCCGCAACGCCGCCCTGCTGGCCCAGTTGATCGACAAGGCCGCCGGGGAATGCCAAGCATTGCTCTTCAACCAGGCGCCCAACGATAGCAAAGCCAAGAGCCTTTGGTTCCTGCATGGGATCGAGTATCCCGAGGATTTTCGGGACTGCTGAGGGATGGGGCGAGTGCACTGCGAGGCGCCGACGTGCTGCAGACCGGTCCGCTTTGCTGCGGCCAGTGAAGCAGACAGCGATCCAACCGAGACACCTATCAGCAGTGTTTCAGGGTAGTGTGAAGCAGTCGCTCAGCCTCTCGAACGCTCATAAAAATACGCAGCTCAACTACCTGTTTTTTTAACTCAATTGTGGTAGAGTTTTAGGTAGTTAAACTTCCGGAAGAGACAATGATCGCGATACTGCACGTTGAGCCTACCTCTGTCCTCTCACGCCTGCAGCAGCTCGGCTTAACCGAAGCTGCATTGTTGCGCGCGGTCATGGCTGGCTTCATCGCGAAGTCCAACTGCACCGAGAACCACCCACCGCTGTTCCCGCCCATTGCGGCGTGGAGTGAAGCTGTTCGTACGCTGCGTGACGTGCTGAAGCCCGAGGGTTGGACGCGCTTCAATGACCAGAACTCGCCGAAGACCGTGAGCCCCGACGGCTCGATCTCGATCATTGTCTCCACCGGCAATGAGGCGACTGGCATTCCGCATGCTGAGCCTTCTACGACCTCTTCAAAGGGGCCGAACACTGCGGGCGCCATCGAGATCAACCGGAGTATGCAGCTGTACTTGCCGGGTATGGAACTGCCCGTGCCGCTTCAGGATGAAGACGAGAAGGTGACGACCTGGATCTTGTTGGCGCACCACGCGAAGAACGAGTTGCGTGCAGAGCTGTCGTTGCCGCTGGACGTCGGGAGCGATGGCCGGGTGTCCGTGTGGCAGGAGCGGATCATCTTGCGGGCTCAGCCGCTTGATGGCGAACAGGTGGTGATTACGCCCCCTGTCCAGCCTGACATCGACGTTGCAGTTCGGCGGAAGGCATGAGCTACGGTGCAGAGTTCAACCCGAACCGCCTAGGCCTTGCTCGTCGACGTCGAGGGCTCACGAAGAGGAAGTTGGCAGAGCTTATTGGCGCTGATGTGCGGGCGGTTACCGCGTACGAGAGCGGAGAGTACAAGCCCGAAAGAGAAAGGCTCCTCGCTCTAGCTGACCAACTGCACTTCCCAGTGCAGTTTTTTGTTGGATCGGACGTAGAGGAGGTGACGCCCGACGTAGTCAGCTTCCGGTCCATGTCGAAGATGACCGCCGGTCAGCGGGATGCAGCACTAGGCGCTGGCGCGGTCGCGCTCATGCTGAACGAGTGGATTGAGGAGCGCTTCGAGTTACCAGCAGCGCAGTTGCCCGACCTTAGCCACGAGTCCAGCCCTGCTGCGGCTGCAGCCACATTGCGCCGGATCTGGGGACTTGGCGAATTGCCGATCAAGAACATGGTGCATCTGCTGGAAGCGCGTGGCGTGCGGGTGTTCTCGCTGTCGCTGGACACTGCCCACGTGGACGCTTACTCCATGTGGCATGCATCAACGCCTTTCGTGTTCCTCAACACGATGAAATCCTGTGAGCGCAGCCGATTCGATGCCGCCCATGAACTCGGACACTTGATTCTTCATCGTCATGCGGGTCCGAAGGTCAAGGACGCAGAGCGCCAGGCCAACGAGTTTGCATCGGCATTTCTCATGCCGGAAGGAAGCGTTTTAGCTAACGCGCCTGTCATGGCTACCGTAGACCAGCTGATCGCGCATAAGGTGTTCTGGACCGTCTCAGTTGCTGCGCTTGCCTACAGGCTGAAAGACCTGAAGCTTGTCAACGAGTGGCACTACAGATCGCTGTGCATCGAGATAGCGCAACGCGGCTACCAGAAGTCAGAGCCAAATAGCGCGCCTCGTGAGACGTCCCAGGTCTTTCAAAAGGTGTTCGCCGCACTGCGGGCGGATGGCATGACGCGCGCCAATATTGCCGATCAGCTTGCCGTACACGTCAACGAACTCGACGAGCTGGTCTTCGGCTTAGCGCTGACTGCGCTGGTAGGTGATGTGGAGGTGCTGAGTCGCCCTCGACGGCCGGTGCTGCAAGTGATCGAGGGTGGGCGCGACTAGCCATGCCTCATTCGGTGGAGTATCAGTGAAAATTTCGGCTGACTTCTTTGAGGTCAACCTTCGGCCGCCCGGCTGGCCCGATGATCCGGACCTGCGCCTTGCGGTGGAATGGTTCATTTCGTTTATTTCCGCCGATGAGTGGCGCTCCCGGCGCTTCGCTGCGCTTGAGCGTTTCCTGAACGCCGTAACGAGCAATATTGCCGAGGACGCCTCTGGTGTAGGTCGCTTCTTCTCTGCCGATGACCAGTTCGCCTGGTACCTGTTCCTTGGACAAGCGAACCTGGACCATCCCACCGTCTACGACTTCATGTTTGGTAGCCGCGTGTTGCCTATTCTCAGGTCGATTGGTCGCAGCCTTGACTTGCTAAAAGGGGTCGAAGGCGTCGGTCAACGAGTTCAGCGGATGCTCGGTCCCGAGCGCCGACAGCCAAATGGCGGGCTGTTCGAGCTTCTTGTAGCTGCTGCGTATCGCCGTGAGGGCGCGGAAGTGCGATTAGTGCCGGAGCAACCTGGCGTAAAGAAAATGCACGACATGGACATTCGCATCAGAGGGCAGGAGTGGGCCGTCGAGTGCAAGCGCATGGAGCTCGGGGAGTACACCGAGAAGGAACGATCCCGTGCACGCGAGCTCTGGCTTCCTACTGCGTACGAGGTGCAACGTCGAGGGCTAGACGTGCTGGCTAAGGTGCGGTTCGCTTCTGAACTAGATGACATCTCGCCGGAGTACCTTGCTCGCCACACGGCCCAATGGATGTCCGGCGGGTTTCTGGCTCCTCACCGGTGGGAGGACCGGCACGGGTCCGGTTGCATCGAGAGGCTGGATATGAGTCGGCTGAAGGCCTTGCTCAAGACCGATGACGTCGCATTGCACAGTGCCCGGATGATGGAACTGCTAACGGGTGAATACAAGCGGAATGCGAAGATCATCCATATTCTGCTCGCGAAGATGGCGCAAAACCCCCTGTACGTCGCAGAGTGCGACCAAGCCATCGTGCTCGACTGGGAAAGCCATAGTCCTGCTGCCATTGACGGAAAGGCGCGGGACGTTCTGAAGCGTCTTGCTGATGGCGTGCGTCAGTTGCCAGATGATCGACCTGGTGTCATTCACATCGGTTTCGAGGCAGTCGATGGCGATGATGTCGAGCGGCTCAGATACGACAAGGTGGTCAAGACCATCACTAACTTTGACCCTCAGGGGAAGGGGCTTGAGCATGTTTATGTTCACTGGTTCGCTCCAGAAAGTTCTCCGAACAGGAGTGAAGCCTTCGATGAGACCTGCCATTGGGCTGGAAGACGACCAGAGCACCTTCGGCCGCTCCGCGATGACATGCTTGTGCTCGCCCCAGACGGTCCAACTCGAGAGGGAGTTCATTGGGACGGCATGACCCAGCAGGACTAAGGCTTTACTATTGCTTGTACTTCGCTAGCAGTCAGTTCACCCGACCGCCGTACGCACATGTATGCTGATGTCCCGGCAGTAAAGTCTCCTCGGGATCAAAGCGGTCATTGGAGACTGCGGCGCTGACTGACTGTAAACAGCCTGGAGCGGTCGGCCTTCCAGGACGCCGAAGGCCAAGCCTAGCCCCCCGCCTATCAAGGCTAACGGGACGCGCCGTGCTTACCGAGCACGGACGGCTAGTTCGATTAGCCGCTGAATATTAGCTACGTTACGCCTATTGCCCCCAGCATATCCACGCGCCATGCCATGATCGCCAGCAGTTATTCGAAAATTTCGAGCAACTGAGTGTGTAGCCACCTTCTTCGTACAAGCCATCTCAACTCTGCACCGAACCTCAAGCAAATACCCTCGCCCCTGGCAATTGAGCGGGCGTACCAGGGCTCCGTCGCTAGCCTCCTGTTGCGGCACCGATAACGTGAATGCGTTCGCAGACGCTGAAAGCAGTCCTTGACCGATCTATAGCTACGAGCGCCGCGTAACGATGTCTTCCGCTTCGCACACCTCGTCAGCTAGACACAACGCATCGTATTGACGCAGCGACTTCAGATCCATGAAGCCCGCTTTGTGCAAGTCGGTAGCAGTGTCATTCAGTACGGCAAGCAGCGAGCTGGCAGCCTTTTTTGCTTCCGCAGGCAGTGCAGTTTCCATTGGAAGTTAACCACTCACGAGGACATTGAAGCTTGCGTCGGAGCACCCAGCTCAGCAAAGTTGCTGATCTTCACCGCCCCATCGGGAAACCGTGCGATGACTTCCAGCTCCCCCCCCATCGCTTGGATGTGGCTGCGTAGCGTTGAAAGGTACATGTCTGTGCGCTTCTCCATCTTGGCGATGGAGGGCTGCTGCACATGCAGTACATCTGCCAGCATCTTTTGCGACAGCCCCCGAGCTTGGCGCAGCTCGTGCAGTGGCATTTCGTTCAGCATGGTTTGCGCGAGTTCAGCGGCCTGCGCACGCGCTTGAGGGCTCATTGCAGCCCGCAATTCAGAAAACTTCTTAGCCATCTATTTCTCCTTCACGGCGAAGCTGGACCAGATGCTCGTCATACAACCG
>JAANMW010002148.1_pt1 | contig 18403 bp, 13 predicted proteins | sample 7279671 | NCBI WGS metagenome assembly JAANMW01 (sample SAMN14094541, study PRJNA606508) | bioreactor metagenome | isolation source: A lab-scale SPAN reactor treating ammonium-rich wastewater day 247 | place: Ireland: Galway | collected 2017-09-19
AATCAACCGAAAAATTCCTGCAATACTCTCCCCTCTCCTCTTAGGAGAGGGGAAGGGGGTGAGGTGTTCAACACCCTGCCCCAAACCAAATTTACGCTGCGCCTGTACATACGCTATAGCTCACCGGGTGAGCTTACCGGACTCGATATCCGCCAAATACACGAGGAATACCGTTCCGCACAAGGCAGCTACATAGTAGCTGATGTTGGCTTTGAATCACTGCGGAAACTGAATGAGGTGGGGAATGGGTTGTTTGCGGGGGAGGTGTAGAGGCAAAACCCCCGACAGAAATCTTCGGGAATTGAAATTAACATTTCTATCTCAGATATATAAATGTTCAAGCTTTTACTCCCCCCTTCAGTTGAAGGGGGGACGGATTCTCGGAAATCAATAAATTGTAAATATTTCGTAAATTGATATGATAGTTTAATCACCGATGGGGGTTTGAATCACTGCGGAAACTGAATGAGGAGGGGAATGGGTTGTTTGTGGGGGAGGTTTAGCATTGAAAATAAAACATTACTTTGTCAAAATTAAATCAATTTCGCCTGGTTTATCTTCAAAATCTCCGAATAACTGAGTTTGTGTCTTATTTTTAAAAGGTCTTTTAATGCTTTTTAAATAATGTTTAGGAAAATGGTTTTTTAATATATCTTTGGTCGTTTCAAAAGTATATTTTCTTGCATCGGTTCGAACATAAATAGTGCTTTGTTTAGACATAATTAATGATGACTTATAAAATACTTTATTTAAAAGATTTGTGTAATTCAGTTTAGAAATAAAACGACCTTTATATTTTAAAGATGATTTTGATTGTTCAGGTTCATAACCTAACAACCATAATCTCAACCACTGATCTGAGTGATAATTTGTAATTGAATAATATGGAGGTGAAGTAAATAATAATGAATATTTAAAATTTCGCTCTTTAGATTTTTGAATTAATGAATTTAGTTTAAAAGTGCTATCACCATAGTATACTTTACTTGAAGTTATATTTGGCAATCCTTTCTCATAACGCCATTCTATTTTCTTTAATATAAAATCCAGCGGATTTATTTCTGGAGGATTTATCATTTTATTTTTTTTCCACCATTCAACTGAATAATTCATTCCCATTGCTTTTGTCATTCGCATTTGATTGGATAAACCCTCACCGATTTTACCATGCAAATAAACCAACAGTATAGACATTAATGTAGAATCAACACTTTTTTCTTTCCAATTCAAATTTGCTTTAGCGGATAATAAAAATTTTAAAACTTCATCACAAAAACAAATTCTATAAAACTTTGGTAATTTTTTAATTGACCTTTCGTAATAATTACGTTTATTGTAAATATCATTTAATTTTGTTTTTATTTCATCTTTTGGAGCCGGCTTTAATTTGGACGAGCCGTATAACCAACCTATAGGATTTATCTCAATGCCGTGACTATTCCTACCAAGTACACCACCTGCAAAAATACTGGAGCATCGCCCTGCAAACGGATCTAATATATAATCATTTTTATCTGAATACTTGTTAATGACGTTAAATGCAAATTCAACAGGAAACATTGCATAATAAGGACCAAACCTTGACCATCTCGATTCCGCAGTTCCAAAACCATTATAATATTGAGATATTGAAGATATCATTATTGAGAATCCCTAATTTCTGATGCTATTTGTTCAAATATTTTTTTACCCAAATTTAAAGGTATTGCAGCTTCTGCATGTGCTGAAACCAATGGAGATACTGAATTTACATATCTATTGGACACAAGTTTATCTAACAGATTCATAATGTCTACAATTCTTGAAAATTGATCGGGTGTTGCTGTACGGATATCTGCTTGTTTATCATTAAAAAATGCTACTACAGCTACTATTTTATAGCCATTTATTGTTTTGTAAAAGAATTTACGTCCAAAATAAGTATCTATTCCATATGGTTTTTTGCTATCACTAAAAATAATATTATTCTTAATATAAATGTCATTTAATAAAATTGCCGTACCATTAGGTATCTTATCTTTTACTCCTTCAATTGTAATATCTAAATCTTCAAAGTGATTACAAAATGTACCAGATTTTTCTATCCCTATAATTAATAAGTCTGACTCATTAATTTTTTTCTGGATTTCATTAATACGGCTTAATTCTTCAACCAGTGGCTTGTTTATCCAAGACCAAGTACTGAAACAAGCTAAAGGACCATCTAATATGAATGCCATTCGCCTTAAAGTTGCAAGCCATCCCTTTTTTTCAAATGCTCTTAAAATGTGAACTAGCCAAAGTTTTTCTAGCATGCTCATTACTTGACCATACATTTCACCACATGTACCTGAAGAATTTAATAGCTCGTGCAATCTTAAGGCATCGGTTGAATAAAGGATTTTTCCAGTATGGGGACATTTAAACTCGCCTAATCCATACATCATTTGTTCGTCAATATCCTCAATAGGACTTTTAGCAAAATTAATATTATTCTCTCTTTCGTCTTTTTTTAATTTCAATCCTAATAAATATTCGTATGTATCTAATAGTGTTTCACCTTCACTAAAAACGCTTACTTCTTTCAAAGAATTGAATAAACATTTTCTAAATGAAGATTTTGCTGAGTCTTCATCGTCTATAACTATATTGCAACCAGGGTAAACGCTGTCAATTGTTGAAGCTTTTTCTGTTTTCCTAAACTCTTGGGGGTCAACAAATTCGTTTTTCATTAACTCATTTATTTTCTCTAACATAATTATAACAGAAGCTACAGTAACATATCCAATTTCTGCACCTGGAAAACCATTCTCAATTTTTGTTGCATGATAACTCCCATCAATAGCAAGAACCATATCGGGCATCCAATCGCTTTTTGTTAAAGTTGTTTTTGAAACAAGAATTCCCTCTAATATTTTTTGATCTTCCTCAGTTACCTTTTTTACTTTTAATCTTTTTTGTAGCGCTTGAACCTTTGGATTTTCAAGTACTCTCCTTAAGGGTTCATAACTAGCAAACTCATTTTCAAATGGCATTTCTTATCCTCCAATAAATACTTCAAATTTATCTATTTGAACAGGTATTACAAAAAGATTACTCAGAGTTTTCACCCTAAGGAATCCTCTATCTTGTGCGCGACGAATTGAATGTTCAAAATCAATGAAATCATAATATTTGCATAGTTCTTTTGTTTCGTCAGTATTATTTAAATGACTAATAAACCAGTTAGCAGTATTTTTAAGAATATTTTTCTGGATACTACTCACTTCTTGGGTTGCATAAACCATTCCTATACGTAATTTCGCACCTTCTTTAGCAGTACGTACCCAAATATCTTTGTAATCTTTCTCTTTATCAGGTGGTAATAAGTTGTGGGCTTCTTCAATATATATCATAATATCTGGTGGGATTCTACCAGAAATAAACTCAGTCTTGTTTCCATCAAAAATCTTTTGCATGATACGTCTTGCCGAGGCATCATTAATTGTTGGATCACCACTAGATTGGTCAATTATTACTAACTTACCTTCTTTAAGTTGGTCGTAAATATCGTCTGCATAATCTGTTGTTGTTGTATGTGTATGCTGTGGAACAGCATTACCAATTTGCCTAATTCCATTTTGATATTGGAAAATGCCAAGTAATTTTTTGAATTGTTCATCTGCCCATCTTTCTCCGGAGCCTCCTCTTCTATTCACATAATTAGTTTCAAATTCTGAATAACCAGTTTGACGGCCTTGCCGAATGAATTTTTCAAGACTTTCAAAAGCAATACCTAACTGGTCCCATGTTGGGTTATTATTTGAAAAAATTTGAGCAGCAGATTGATATTCGGCTGAATCATCTCCTTCTGCTGCTCTCATTGCTTCTAGCAACTCTCTGTTAAATAGTCGAGTAGTATTTGCACGTAAATTTGTGGGTGGGGCAAATCCAGCTTTACATAATATAGCCCTGTATAGTAATACTTTTCTATTGTACCTTATTTGCGCACCTTGATCATCACCGTCAGGTCTTTCAAAAGTTACTTGAGTAAAATTGTCAATATAATTTCGTCCATCATCTGCGAATATATTATTAATAATTTCTTTCCCGATTTGTAAATTCTGTTCAACAAAAAAATTCAATAGCATTAACCGCCTTTCTGGGTCTAGGGGATGTCTAGTTATACCATATGTAACGATTTCTTTTTCTTTATGCTTTTTCCGAGCGGTTTCATTTGTTGAAGTGCATCTTAATTGCCAAATATTTTTTAATGCATTATTATTATCTTGGACATTTTCGTTGGCATATTCACCATTTGGATCAAAAATTAATTGACCTATACGGAGTGCCGAATCGCTATCAATTGTTGGATATCGTAACATATAGACCGACTTAGCAATAATTTTAGTTGTATTTGATTTTCCCGTTCTCGTCATTCCAAATAATGCCGATTTTTGGGATAAAAGATCAGCGGGAAATATATGAACAGGTACATCATCAATTTGTTGATATTTTCTATTAGTTGATGCGTATCTTATATATCCTAATTTTACCTTTTCTCGGCTTTTATATTTCTCATAGTGCTCTTGAAGATTAAATGGATCCGCATAATTCACAATAGCTTCTAATGCGGTACTATTAGGTTTAAAAACTTTGAGTCCACGATTTGGATAATAATTTGAAATATCACTTCCAAATTTTAATACTAATGGTGCTTCGGGTGAGTCAGTTGTAGGTTCTAAATAAAAAGTTCCAATAATTCTACACTCAATACCAGCATATCCTAAATAAATTTTAGTTTTAGGATCCATAATACCCACATCATCCCAATTTTTATTAGTTTCTCCACTTACTCTTTGTGCTGTTTCAACACGGATTCTTTCTGCTTCAAAACTATTTGGTAACTGAGCAGCATCCATAACTCTTAACAATATAAATGATGCATCTTCAGATTTAAAATCAATATCATCGTTCTCAGGGTCTATTCTTGTCGCAATTAAAAAACTTAAACTTGGTATTCCACCGACTTTTTGTCTTTGGTAATCATGTATTTGTACTTTTGAACTTTCATAGTTTATAGAATATAATTCACCAACATACTGATCTTTCTGGATTATTCTATTGAACCAATCCTTTGCTTCTTTTGCTTGTAAATTTTCTTGACTTTGTGAAATTTCTTGTTCAATATTATTTGTCATAATATATATATTTATAATTATCAAAAAAGGCTTAAGCCGTTTATTCAACGGATTAAGCCCTCTATCTAAGTTTTCGGAATTTTAAATAAAACGGTGTACCTGCACGTACACTATAGAGAGTCAACCCGTACCGCTAAATACAGCTTTACGTTTTAACCCCCTGAAACAAACTTAATATTTTATTGCAATTTATGCAAGGATATACTTAAAACTATTTTTTAACGCAGTAATGCCGGGGAAAATCCCTGCCGGGAAATAAAAGGCAAAACCCCCGACTTAGATTTACGCTAACAAAAACTTATGTAACTATTTCAAATTGTAGGGTATTCAGGCATATACTCCCCCCTTCAGTTGAAGGGGGGACAAAATCTCGGAAAACAATTTTTATGTAAATAGTTCGTTAATTGATATGTTAGGGTAATCACCGATGGGGGTTTGTTTCTGCAATCCGGTTAGGATTATATGCGGCACCAAAGCTATTTATAAATTCTCAACTGCCAATGTTTGACCGCTCTGCGGTCATTATCCTTTATCAAATCACCTTAAAACCTTTTAACTTTTTTACTTTATAACTTTATAACTTTTTAACTTTTTAACTTTATAACCTTATAACTTTGTACCCTTATCAACCACTCACCCTAAGCGGAATTCTCGGCAAGCTCCAGCTCTGTCTTAATGGCGGATTTCCTGTTAAGCTGAATAATCCCTATCTTTCCGAACAGAAGTATTATATAGTAGGTAAAATCAAGCTCGTACCATTTCACCCCGAAGTTAATTGCCGATGCATTTTTGTGATGATCGTTATGGTATGCCTCGCCCATAAGAAGCAGGTCAACCGGCAGCAGGTTTGTTGATGTATTCTTCATTTCAAAATTGCGGTAGCCTATTTTGTGTCCAAGCCAGTTAACAATTGCGCCGTGGAAGGGGACTGTAAGCATTTCAATTGGCAGCAGAAGAAAATACCAGTATGAAGGAGCAAAAATTGCGTAGATGGCTATATAAATTCCGCACCACAGCAGCTTGGATGTTTTTGTAACAGCCCAGCTATCGAACCATTTCCAGTCAGGCACATCCTTTAAGAATCTCTGCTCAGCAGGCATTGTTTCCCTGAAAATGCCCTGGTAAACTTTCCGCGTGTGGAACATCATTGAAAATACATTTTTAAAGAATAACGGCGAGTGCGGGTCTTTTTGGGTATCGGTATATGCATGATGCATCCTGTGCATTATTGCGTATGCGCGCGGACTCATATACGAAGAGCCCTGAGATAAATATGCCAGTACGTAAAATGTACGCTCCCAGAATAAATTCATCTTAAAAGCGCCGTGCGCTGCATAGCGGTGCTGAAAAAATGTCTGGAAGAACAGCGAGAGATACCAGTGAACAATAAAAAATAATATGAACATTAATTTTTGTTAAAATTTATTTTACTGAAAAGGGGACTGAAACATAATAATTTCCCAATCCACGTATTCACGAGGAGGAGTTTGGGAAATAGTGTAGAAATTTATTCCGTAATAATCCGAGCTGCAAGTATAACATGTAAAAATGTGCGACACCGCTGGTGTCGTCTGTTTTTTACTATGCGCAGTTATAAACGTTTGACCGCTCTGCGGTCATGATTGAACGACCTATTAACTAATCAACCGCTAAACTACTCACCAACTCAACTCCTCACCAACTCAACTCCTCACCAACTCAACTATTTAACCAATTAACCAATTAACGGATTAATTGATTATTTAGACGTTATCTTTAATCAGACTCTGGGCAAGATCAAGATCAGCCTCATGCTCAATTTTATGTGCGCTGTTCTGCAGCTTCACAATGCCGATCTTGCTGAAAGCAAGAATGATGTAATAAGTAAGATCAAACTCATACCACTTAACTCCCATTTTAACGCTTGCTGGATTGCGGTGATGGTCATTATGATAAGCTTCGCCGATAAAGAAAATATCGAACGGGTACAGGTTGGTCGAAGTGTTCTTCATTTCATAGTTCCTGTAGCCTATTTTATGGCCGAACCAGTTAACAACTACAGCGTGCGCGGGATTCATAACAATCGTTATAGGCAGCAGCAGGAACTGCCACCATGCGGTGGCAAAAATTGCATAGAATGCAACGTAAGCAACAATCCATAAAGCTTTCATCCAGCGGGAGTCAGCCCAGTTATCGAACCAGGGCCAGTCAGGCACATCCTTTTTAAAGCGGGGCTCAATCGGAATGTTTTCCCAGTAACACGCAGTGTACATTTTGCGTGTGTTTTCCATCATAGCCAGCAGGTTTTTGTGGTTGCTGGGTGAGTGCGGGTCCTTAGGCGTATCTGCATATGCGTGATGCATCCTGTGCATCAGCGCATAAGCGCGGGGACTCATGTAAGTTGCACCCTGTGTTATGAATGCAAATACATAAAAAAAGCGCTCCCAGAAAGTATTCATTTTAAATGAACGGTGCGCTGCATAGCGGTGCTGAAGGAACGTCTGTGAAAAAATTGAGGTATACCACTGGATAATGAAAAAAATTATAATTACCATTAATTGGAGTTTAAATTTAAAATAGAATTTCGGATTAATTGCAAATCTAAGCGGAAATGTTGATTTAGCGGGAAATGAACACGGCTCCGGTTACCTGCAATATAGGGATATTAGTTGCTAATTGAAACTTATTAAGCTTATGTATTTTTGATGCTTTGGAATGGTAAAATCTGATATAGAATAGCCTGTGATACCACCCCTCCAGCCGTCTGACGCCGTCCTCCACCCTCCTGAGAACAGGAGGGGTGCATAAAGTGTTTAATAAATAAATTCCTTATGAAATCCCGGATTAAATAAATGTGCTGATTGTTCAAAAATTATTTTAGCTCGTGTAATTTATATGAGGATTTATCATTTAATTATTCATTGAATTAAGCTAAAATTTGCTGTATCCCGCTTACGAAGCAAAAAACGCTTCTGCGGGATTTCTCCGTAGGAGTCCCTTCGGACGAAAATGCTTCGCATTTTCTCAATATTTTATTCATTGAATTAAGCTAAAATTTGCTGTATATTTAAGTTTATCTGAATTTTAAGTTGTTATTTAACAGAAGCTTGGGCGGATTTTTATATGTCTCAGGTTTCTGAATATAAATATTAAAGACCCCTGCATCCGCCTTAGAAACCAGGCAAGCAGTGGTGACAAACAAAAAAGATTCCTGCCTTCGCAGGAATGACAAATATAAGTGGAGATCCCCGGTACCCCGGGGTGCTAAAAATGTTCAAAGAATTACCCGATAAAATAAATTTCAGCTCACTTGATAAGGAAGTGCTTTCTTACTGGAAAGAGCACGATATATTCAATAAAAGTATAACCTCGCGTGAAGGTTCAGCTTCTTTTACCTTCTACGAGGGTCCTCCTACTGCAAATGGTAAACCCGGTATTCATCACGTTATTGCGCGCGCTATAAAAGATTTAATGTGCCGGTACAAGACATTAATGGGATACCAGGTTTACCGCAAAGCAGGCTGGGATACACAGGGTCTGCCTGTAGAAATAGAAGTTGAAAAATCACTTGGCATAAAAAGCAAGGATGATATAGAAAAGCTTGGAGTCGAGCAGTTCAACAAAGCCTGCCGCGATTCTGTTTTCAAATATTTAAGTGACTGGGAAGACCTCACAGAGCGCATGGGTTACTGGGTCAATCTGAAAGATGCATACATAACCTATAAGAATGAATATATTGAATCAGTATGGTGGTCTTTAAAGAAATTTTTTGATGCGGGAAAAATATACCGCGGTTTTAAAATTCAGCCGTACTGCCCAAGATGTGAAACACCGCTATCGAGCCACGAAGTAGCCCAGGGGTATGAGGATGTTAAGGACCCAAGTGTATATGTTGTATTCAGGATAAAACCGGGACAGTCCGCCGCAGGAGGACTGGATGGTTACCAGTTCCTTGTATGGACTACAACTCCATGGACGCTGATATCAAATGTAGCTCTTGCAGTCGGTCCGGAAATAACATACGTAAAGCTGCAGTTTAAAGATACAGGCGAAAAAATTATTCTGGCAAAAGACCGCTTAAGCGTAATAAAGGAAGAATATGAAATACTCGGCGAGCTTAAAGGCAAAGAGCTTGAGGGAGTTGAGTATGAACAATTACTGCCATATGTTCAACCTGAAGGCAAAGCTTTTTATGTAACGCTTGGTGATTTTGTAAGCACAGAAGACGGCTCGGGTATTGTTCATATTGCACCTGCATTTGGTGAAGATGATTACCAGGTATCACGCAAATATAACCTGCCGGTGCTTCAGCCGGTTGATAAAAGCGGAAACTTTACCGCAGAGATAACTGATTTTGCAGGAAGGTTTGTGAAGGAAGCCGATGATGATATTATATTAAAGCTTAAATCTGAAGCAAAGCTATACAGGAAAGAAAAATTCGTACATTCATATCCCCATTGCTGGAGATGCCACTCACCGCTTTTATATTATGCGCGTGAAAGCTGGTATATCAACACTCCAAGCTACAAGGATAAAATGATAGAGCTTAACAATAAGATAAACTGGTACCCGCCGGAAACCGGCACAGGCAGGTTCGGCAACTGGCTTGAAGAGAACAGGGACTGGGCGCTTTCACGCGACAGGTACTGGGGCACTCCGCTGCCTATATGGGGCGCGGAAGTTGATGGCAAAATGGTTTACGAAGTAATCGGTTCAATTGAAGAGCTGAAAGCCAGGGCAATTAATTATGATGAAGTGTTTCCTGCCGGAACAGAGCTTGACCTGCATAAGCCGTATATCGACAGGTTAAAGATACGCTCAGCCGCCGGCGCTGAAATGACAAGAGTTACAGAAGTTATTGATGCGTGGTATGACTCAGGCTCAATGCCGTTTGCGCAGCATCACTACCCGTTTGAAAACAAGGAATTGTTCGAGCGCAACTATCCCGCTGATTTTATCGCCGAAGGCGTTGACCAGACAAGGGGCTGGTTCTACAGCCTGCATGCAATAGGTTCGTTCATTTTCGGTGAGCGCGCATATAAAAATCTGATTGTAAATGACCTTATACTTGATAAAGACGGCAGAAAGATGAGCAAACATGTCGGCAATGTTGTAAATCCGTTTGAAATAATGGATAAGTACGGCGCTGATATCCTTCGCTGGTATCTGATAAGCTCATCGCCTCCGTGGCGTCCCAAGATGTTCAACGAAGACGACATGGTTGAAGTAAGGAACAAGTTCTTCGATACAATAATAAATACTTACCGGTTCTTTGTGCTGTACTGCAATTTATCGGGGGTATCAATGGAAGAGCTCCGTTCAAACAGCGTTCCGTTTAATGAACGGCCTGAAATTGACAGGTGGATACTTTCCGCATTCGAAAAAACAAAGGCTATGTATGTTGACCTGATGGATAACTACCATGTTACAAAAGCAGCAAGGCTGCTTAGTGATTTTGCAATTGATGACTTAAGCAACTGGTATGTACGCAGGAACAGGAAACGTTTCAGGCTTCCTGAAAGCGAAAGTGATAAAATTTCGGCTTACGGTACATTGTATGAAGTATTAACAGATTTATTGAAGCTGGTAAGCCCGGTAGCGCCGTTTATTACAGAGCAGCTTTACCGCAATCTAACCGGCGAAGAATCAGTTCACTTAAGCTATATAAAGCTTAATGAAGAAAAAATTGATGCAGAGCTTAATTATAATATGGATCTTGCAAAACGAATAGTTTCTCTGGCAAGATTTATGCGCGTTAAAAATGACCTGAAAACACGCCAGCCATTAAGGCAGATACTTATTGCAATAACAAATGATACAGAGCGCGAAGCAATTGAAACAATGAAGCAGATCATCCTTGAAGAAATAAATATCAGGGAGCTTAAATTTATTGAAAAGGATTCAAACTTAATAAGGCGTTCTGCAAAGCTTAATTTTAAGGTTGCCGGACCGAAATTCGGCAAGGAAGTAAAAAAAGTATCCCAGCTTGCAATAGAGCTGCCGCAGGAAAATATCAACGAAGTACTTGCTTCCGGCAGGACCTCCTACGGCGGATATGATTTTTCGGTCGATGACCTGCTGATACAGACAGAAAATATCGAAGGCTGGGTAATTGAATCACAGGATAACCTTACGGTTGCGCTTGATACCAAGCTAGATGACGAGCTTATTGCAGAAGGCGTTGCCCGTGAGTTTGTTAGCAAAGTGCAGAATATCCGCAAAGAGCGCAATATGGAAGTTAATGACAGGATAAAACTGAAATATGCAGGTGATAAAGAACTGAGCAGCATTATAAATTCGCAGAAAAAGTATATCAGCGAGCAGATAATGGCTGAAGTTATGGAATCATCAGATAATCTGGGCGGAAACGGCTCTGATGAGCTTAATTTGAACGGCAGGAACTGCCGTGTAGTGATCGAAAAAATCTGAAAAATTGTTTTTTTCAGCGGTGATAAAAATCATATATAAACAAATAAAATTTTAACTATATTTGTGCCTGTTAAATCAGGCTAAAAGGATTCAAAACATATAAAGGATCATTAATATGGCTGGCAGCACATCTAAAACCAAAAAGAAAGCAAAAACTGTTAAAAAAACTGCTGTAAAAAGCAGCAAAAAATCATTAAAAACCAAATCAACAGTTAAAAAAACCGCATCTGTTAAAGGAAACGGAAAAAAGAAAAGCACTGTTAGCAAGGGTAAAGCCGGTAAAAATAATTCCGGAAGTATTAATGATAAAAGAACTGCCGTAAAATCAGCTGTTGGAATGAACGGCAAGCCGCTTGGAAAAACTTATTTAAGCGATAAAGACCTGAAGTTCTTTACCGAGCTGATAGTAGAGCAGAAAACCGAGATCCTGGAAAATGCAAGAAGGCTGCGTGAGTCATTAATTGATGAAAATACCGGTGATTATGTAGGCGATCATTCAACTTTCAGCATGCATATGGCAGAGCAGGGTTCTGATGAGATGGAACGGGAAAAAGCATACATGTTCATTCAGCGGGATGAAAAACACCTGTTCTACCTGGAAAATGCACTGGAGCGTATAGCCAAAAAAACATACGGCTTATGCATTTCATGCGGCAAGCCAATAAGCAAAGCAAGGCTGGAGGCTGTACCGATTACTTCACACTGCATAAACTGCAAGCAGAGCATATCAGGATAAACAGCTGTGGATTTGTAAATTTGTTTAGTTTGTAATAAGGAAAATTTTTGAGAATATTATTTGTAACATTTTTAGTAGTAATTATTGACCAGGTAACCAAGCTTCTTGTTAAGGGAATTAAGATTGAGTCACTTGGTATTAACATTAAGGGTATGCCTTATGGATCTTCAAAACCGCTTTTTGGCGATATTGTAAGAATTACTTTTATAGAAAACCCCGGTATGGCATTCGGCATAGATGTTGGACCGAAGATGTTCCTTACAATATTTACAATCGCTGCATCTCTGTTCATATTATTTTATATATACAAACACAGGAATGACGGCCTGCTGATAAGGCTTTCGCTTGCATTGATACTTGCAGGGGCAATCGGCAACCTTATCGACAGGACATTTTACGGAGTTATTTACAATTATGCGCCGCTTTTTAACGGCAAGGTTGTGGATTTTGTACAGGTAGAGTTCTGGGATTTTACTATCTTCGGCAGAACTTATACAACCTGGCCTATATGGAATATAGCTGATGCGGCAGTTTCTGCCGGATTCCTGATTATCTTATTCTTCCATAACAGGATATTTAAAACTGATGAACCGGCTCCGGTTGTAAACGGTGACGGGACTCTGGTCTCGCCCCCGGTAGACGGGGAGTATCCGCTTGAGCCTGCGGAAAAAATACATGAAGAAAATTCTGTTCAGTCAAATTTTAACCATCCGGAAAATAACAATATTAATATAAATCCTTTAAACGGGAGTGACCAAATTGAAGATACAGCGGAAAATGGTGCTTCAGGTCCCGGCGGGACAATCAAAAATAAGGATTGATAAATATTTAGCCAATCACATTGAAAATTCCTCCCGTACAAAGATAAAAAATGCAATGAACGAAGGCTTTGTCGAAGTTAACAGCAAAAAGGTGAAAGCCAATTATGTTGTTCAGCCCAACGATAATATTGAAATCATACTGCCTTACCTGCCTGATAAAGAAGATGTAAAGCCCGAAAACATTCCTCTTGATATACTTTACGAAGATAATTATTTAATGATAGTTAACAAACCGGCCGGTATGGTAACACATCCTGCTTACAAAAATTATTCCGGAACGCTGGTAAATGCTTTAATGTATTATATGGGCGATTCCGCAGCAAAGCTGCCGCGCCTTAACGGTGATGAAGATGAAGGCGGTGATGAACGCGCTGGTATTGTTCACCGGCTTGATAAACATACCTCCGGAATTATGGTTGTTGCCAAGGATGAAGATACACAAAGAAGGCTTTCGAAATTGTTCAGCAGGCATGATATAGAACGCGAATATCAGGCAATTGTTTGGGGGCATTTTAAAACCAAAAAGGGCAGGATAGAAAAACCGCTCGGGCGGAATCCAAAGGACCGCAAAAAATTCGCAATTATTGAAGGCGGCAAGAATGCAATTACTGATTATGAAGTTGTAAAGGAATATGATTTCACTTCACTTGTTAAATTAAGGCTTCATACTGGAAGAACACACCAGATAAGAGTGCATATGTATTCAACCGGCCACCCGGTATTTGGCGATACTGAATACAGCGGCACAGAGCCGCACGGAATCCAGCTTACTTCTAACCTAAAACACCGCATCAACAATCTGCTTGAATTAATGCCGCGCCAGGCATTGCATGCCAAGGTACTCGGATTTACACATCCAATAACAGGCAAACCCCTCAGATTTGAGAGCGACCTGCCTGAAGACATGAAAAAACTGATAAAAAAGCTGTGAGTAAGAAGAAAATTACGGATATATATATATAATTAAAGGCGGGTTAACCCTCCTTTGTAATAATCAGTTTTACTATTTTATAAGTATCATTTTCTTTGTCTCAGTGAATCCTTCAGCCAGCAGCCTGTAAAAGTATGTACCGCTTGCAAAGGATGCAGCATCCCAGCTCACCTCGTATAACCCGGGTCTCAATAATTCATTTACAGGATTGAATATTTCTCTTCCGGTAACATCATAAACCGTAAGCTTTGCCAAACCGTATTTACGGACAGCAAATCTGATTACAGTTACAGGGTTGAACGGGTTAGGGTAATTCTGTTCAAGCTCATATTTATCCGGTAAAACTGATGAAAGCAGTTTTATTCCGCCGCCCCTGAAATAAAAAACCCTTGTTATACCGCCGTTGTTTCTGACTGCGAATGAATATCCAAGCTGCATATAGATTTGATTATAATCGCATGACATATAATTATAATTCCCTGAAGGCGCTGTATATTCCGCATTAAAATTACCGGTTGCATAGAATGCAAAATAAATTTTATTATTATTTCTGCAAGCGTAAATGCACATAGGCTGCGAATCAAATACACCGTAAACCCCCGGAGCAAAACCTACTATATTGTACATTGAGTCTGGACAGGGATTTTGCTGCCATACAATTCCCGAATTTGTTGATCTGAAAACTTTAGAGCCACCGGCCAATGAAAACGAAAATTGTGATGTATCTGCATAAATCCATATGGAGCTTGTATTTTGTTCAGGCGTAACCAATGATGACCAGTTGACACCATTGTTTACGGAACGGTAAAACCTGTAATTATTAGTACCAAATACAACATAATTATGTCTGGCAGCAATAGAGTTGGGAAATCCGGTTTCGCTCCCTGCCTGGGGCAAATACATTCCTGCGGAATCCCAGGTTAGTCCTTTGTTGGTAGTTTTCCATAAAGACCATCTTCCGCCAACTGGATTCCCTGACATAAATCCAAGTGATGAATTTTTAAACGCAATTGCATTAATAAATCCGTTTGTCTGGGTAAAAACCTGGGTCTAGTTTGTTCCCCCGTTTACGGTTCTGTAAACAAATGTAATGTTTCCGTTATTTCCTGCGGCAACAGCTGTATCTATTCCAACAAAACAGATACTGGTTAAATTTATATTTAATGGTATTCCGTTTCCTGTTTGGTTTACCCAGTTCATACCTGTATTTGTAGATTTCAGGATAACACCGTTATTGCCGCATACCCAAACTTGCGCATTGTTGTAATTAATACTGTTAGAACTTGCAGAAGTGAGATTAGTTGTTACGCCTGATGTAAGTTCATTATACATCCATAGTGGTTGTGAAAAAATTCCTGGTAGGATGAAGCAAATGGCAACGAAAAATAATAAAGATTTTTTCATATTTTGCTCCTTATGATATGTTGGTGCAATATAATCAATTAATGTGCGCTAATAAATTCATTAATCAAAGTGATAGTTATTCCCTTGAATAATTTTCAATTTTTAAGCATATTTGCAAATTATAGTATTTTCGCCGGAGTAGCTCAGGTGGTTAGAGCGTCGGAATCATAATCCGCAGGTCGGGGGTTCAAGTCCCTCCTCCGGTACAATTAACCAATTTAAATTCTTCGCTTTAGGGAGAAAAACCGCAGAATTTAGTCCATTTTCCACATTTCGGGCTTTTTCAGGAATAATTGCTTAGCAGGTTTTCGTTTGAATAATTTGCTTAATTTCACATCATATTATATGCAATTATTTCTTTTTCTGCATAAGTCAATACAGCTATGGGCAGCGTTGACTCTGATTTTAAGGCTGATCTTCACACACATACACACTATTCAGATGGTTACCATACCCCTGAAGAGCTTATCCGCAAAGCCAAAAGCTCAGGCTTAACTCATTTATCAATTACTGATCATGATAATGTAGATTCAATTGAAGAAGCAATTGAAATTGCTTCCCGGTATGATATTGAGCTTATTCCTGGAACTGAAATTAGCGCTGAGCATAACGGAAAAGAAACGCATATCCTTGCATATTTTATTGACTATAATAATACTGAACTGCTTGATTACCTGAAGAATTTCAGGAAAGAAAGAATGAAACGTGCTGAAAAAATTGTGGAACGGCTCAACGAGCTGGGCATGCCGCTTACTTTAAATGATGTTTTAAAACACGTAAAAGGCAACGGGTCAGTTGGAAGGCCGCATATTGCACTTGCATTGATTGAGAATGGATATGTAAACAACTATTACGATGTATTTAACAAATACATCGGAGATGAAAAACCCGCATACGTTAAAAAACCCAATATTTCAACCAAAGATGCAATTGCGCTGATAAACAGGTGCGGCGGACTATCGTTTGTCGCTCATCCGGGAAAAAGCATGCGCAACAACAATTCATTGTTTGAAATGATTGAATTTGGCGTTGACGGAATTGAGGTCGTTCATCCTTCCCATACTGATCATGATATAGAATATTTCAGAGAACTGACAGGGCAGTACTTTCTGCTTGAAAGCGGCGGAAGTGACTTTCACGGCGGAAGGATAAATGATGAATCAATACTGGGAAGATATTTTATCAACGAAACAAAAATTACAGCTATGAAAAACAGGCTGTTTAAATCATAACATTATGGCAAAACAAAAGAAAATTAAAAAAAATAAAACAAGCTCAGGTAGAATTGCTGTTATTGTTAGCAGGTTCAATGAAGAAGTTACAGGCGGTTTGTTAAAAGGCGCAGTTGGATACTTAAATGAAAACGGCTTAAATGAAAAAAGTATTGATATAATATATGTTCCCGGAGCATTTGAAATTCCTTTAACAGCAAGAACACTTTGTATCAACGGTAAATACTGCGGTATAATCTGCCTTGGCGCGGTAATAAAAGGAGAAACAGCACATTTTGAATATATATCGAATGCAGTATCTAACGGATTGATGTCACTTAATCTTGAATACAACATCCCGGTTTCATTCGGAATACTTACCTGCTATACCGATGAACAGGCTCAAAAACGCTCAGCTGATAATGAACACAACAAAGGCAGGGAAGCAGCAGGTGCGGTACTGGATATGATAAAATTGCTGAAAGAGATATAATGTTAAGTTTTAAATAGGATTTGTTTTTTGAATTGCCACGACCTTTAGGTCGTGGGTAAAAATAGAAAATAAATGGGCTTTCTCCGAAGGAGTGCCTTTGGCAAGCCCCAGATTCAGAAACTAAAATGAAACAAACCCGCATAAATCAGCTTTTCGGAATTGAGCATGCAATAATCCAGGCTGGTATGGTATGGACCTCCGGCTGGAAGCTTGCATCAGCTGCAAGTGAAAACGGCTGCCTTGGTTTAATAGGCGCAGGTTCAATGAAGCCTGATCTGCTTGCTGAACATATCCAAAAGCTTCGGAATTATTTCAGGGATAATGGAATAAATAAGCCGTTCGGCGTAAACCTTCCATTGATACGCGGTGATATTAATGAGCTGGTTAATACTATTCTGAAAGAAGAAATTAAAATTGTTTTTTCATCAGCGGGTAATCCAAAAGCATTTACAAATATTTTCAGGGAAAATAATATAAAATGGGTGCATGTAGTTGCTTCGGTTAAGCATGCGCTTAAGGCGCAGGATGCGGGGTGTGATGCTGTTGTTGCCGAAGGCTTCGAAGCAGGGGGGCATAACGGTATTGATGAAATTACTACTTTATGCCTTGTCCCTCAGGTTTCTGAGGCACTCGAAATTCCCGTAATTGCAGCAGGCGGTATAGCTACCGGAGCTCAAATAGCTGCCTGTATGACGCTTGGAGCTGAGGGAGTACAGATTGGCACACGATTTGCTGCAACTATTGAAGCTTCCAGCAGCAATGCTTTTAAGCAAAAGATTGTTGAAGCAAAAGATAATGATACATTTTTAATCATGAAAAAGCTGAATCCCGTAAGATTATTAAAAAATAAATTTGCTTATGAGGTGCTTGATGCAGAAAGCCGCGGCGCAAGCGCCGATGAGCTGAAGGAATTACTAGGCAGAAAACGTGAAATGAAAGGTATTTTTGAAGGGGACTTTGATGAAGGTGAACTTGAAATGGGCCAGTCAAGCGGACTGGTGAACGAAATACTGCCTGTTAAAAAAGTAATTAAAAACCTTCTTATAGAGTACGATTCTGCAATTAAGAATTTATGACTTTTATCCACATTAAACCCCTTGTAATAGTATTGCTTTATTAAATTTAAAATTATACTTTTTACCATTCTATTCTTCCTATTTTAAAGTAAAAACCAACCAATAATTAATAGGAGGCATCAATGAAAAAAATAATTTTCATTACTCTTCTTGCTGTAATTTCA